>Ga0115550_1002721_pt1 | contig 11951 bp, 18 predicted proteins | sample COGITO_mtgs_1005_FD_87177 | JGI IMG/M metagenome (GOLD analysis project Ga0115550, IMG submission 87177) | Pelagic marine microbial communities from North Sea - COGITO_mtgs_100511 | ecosystem: Environmental > Aquatic > Marine > Epipelagic | place: Germany:Helgoland, sampling site Kabeltonne... | reverse complement strand
TTCGGGTTAAGAAAGTCTGAAAGAGTAGAGGTGGAGGATGTGAACCAGTTACCAAAGGAATACAAGACAATAAAGGTAACGGAACAAGCCAATAAAACAGAAATCAAAAAGGCTTTGAAACTTGGCAAACAAATTGAAAATGCGTATATTGTGGAACAATTTAATCTAAAAATCAAATAAAGATGAAAGACTTAACAAAACCATTATCTATTAACGAAATAGATTTTAGAATCCAATCTATAAACAAGGGTAAGTTTGCAACCATTTTAGCCTACAAAGATGCTCGTGCTGATATGAATAGGCTTGATGAAGTAGTAGGTGCTTTGAATTGGAAAAGAGAACATACAAGAGATAATAAGAATTGTATTGTTTCTATTTACAATCCAGAAACTAAGGAGTGGGTAAGCAAAGAAGATACTGGAACAGAAAGCAATACTGAACAAGCAAAAGGTTTAGCTTCTGATTCTTTTAAAAGAGCTTGTTTTAATTGGGGTATAGGTCGTGAATTGTATGATTATCCTTTAATTCAAATTAAACTACTTGATAATGAAGTTTCTGAGTATCAAGGTAAATTCAAACCTACTTGGGATTTGAAATTGAAAGAGTGGAAGTGGATAAGCGAGTTCAAGGATAATAAAATTGTGGCTTTGGCTTGTAAAGACAATAATGGAAAGGTTCGTTTTAACTGGGGTAAATTCACAAAGTAATGGCAATAATTAGAAGCGTAATATTAGAGGGAGCGACACGAAAGAAAGATAAAAGCGTGTCGTTACGCTTCACTACAACTTTAGAACAAAGTAGTGAGGAGTTTATGGAGGTGGATAAGGTTCTTGATACTTACGGAATAATATATTTTAGTAATAGAGATACACTAACAAAGCAAGAGGCTGACGAAATAGAAAAGGTAGATATTGAGATTGAAGGAAAGACTAAAAGCAAAAGATTAAGAAATGTACTTCACGTTTACAATTCCCAAAATGATAAGATTGATTTTAAAGAGTTTTACGCTAAAGAAATGGAGCGTATCATTGAACACTACAAAAGCAAGTTGATAGATGCGTAAATGTAAGATATGTAAGGTTAAATTCGCTCCAGTACATTCTTCAGTACAAATGTGTTGCTCGATACATTGTGCAATAAAATTATCAAATCAAATTGAGAAACAAAAATGGGCAAAGGAAAAGAAAGTTTTAAAAGAGAAACTAAAAACTAAGTCAGATTATCAAAAAGAATTGCAACCAATATTTAATCAAATAGCGAGAGAGATAGATAAGAGTAGTTTGTGTTTAATGTGTGGTAAAAAACCAAAAAAAGAAAACGGATGCCATTATCATAGTGTAGGTTCTAATCCGACATTAAGATGGAATTTATTTAATATTTGGTTAGGTTGCGAAAAATGTAATAGTTGGCTTGGTGGTAATATTAACGGTTATGATAATGAGATTATAAAATATTATGGTCGTGATAAATGGGAATACATAAAATTTGACTTGGTTAGAATTTATAAAAGTTTGCATCTTTCTATTCCTGAACTTAAAGAATTAAAAGTTTTGTCTAAAAAAATATTAAAAGAAGTTAAAGAATTACCAGTATTAACTCATAATGAAAGGTGGGAGTTAAGAAAAAAACTAAATATCAGGCTAAATATTTATAAATAATTAGTATATTGTAATGTAGTTTAATCTTAGCGGATTAATTCAATGAGGTTCTCAAGTCCTGCTACACTTCTTTAATACTTGGGATAAAAAATTGAAACATGAATCAAGAAAAAGAGGTTTGGCTACCAGTAAAAGGCTACGAAGGATTTTATCAAGTTAGTAACTTAGGTAATATTAAAAGTTTAAAAAGGACTGCAAATCATAAGTGTGGAGGCACTATGGTTGTAAAAGAAAAAATATTAAAGCAAGAAGTTGTCAAGGGTAATTACAGAAGAATAAGATTAAGTAAACACGGTAAGACTAAAAGGTTTCAGGTTCATAGACTTGTTGCTATTGCTTTTATAAATATAGATGAAAACAGAACTTTTGTTAATCATATTGATAAAAACCCAAGCAATAATAATTTAAACAATTTAGAATGGGTAAACAAAAGAGAAAATCAAACTCACGCATTTTTAAATAAGTCTAATAAACATTATGCAATTCACTATTGTAAATCAATGAAATCTTACCAAATAAGTCTTTTTTATAATGGTATAAAAAATTATTTAGGAAGCACTAAGAATATAGATAAAGCGTTAAAAATAAGAGATAAATTTATAAAAGAAAAACAAATAAAAAACAAATACATATGTTAAAAGTACAAGGAAAAATTACTAAGATTTTAGACAAACAAACTGGAGCGAAAAAAGATGGTTCTGGAGAATGGGTTAAGCAAAGTTTCACTTTAGAAACAGACGAAAAATACAATAACTTGTATTGCTTTGAAGTATTCGGAGATGAAAAAGTTGAAAATCTGAACAAGTATAATAAAGTTGGGGATTCAGTTTCAGTTGAGTTTAATGTTAGCACTAACGAATGGAAAGGAAAGTATTTTACAAGCCTACAAGCGTGGAAAGTTATGAAAGCTGAACAATCTACTCAATCAGTTGGAAGCTCTTTTGATGAAGTAGCAAGTACGAATGATGACTTACCTTTCTAATGGAAGTACATAAGAAACTCGAAATACTATCAAGAAACGGAATCAAAGTTTATCCAGTACATACTTCTAACGGTTGGAAGATTGAAGTTGATGTAAACGGAAAGACTAAGAAATATCATAAGGTAGTACAAGAGAAAGAAATTAATCACAAAGACTGGAGCAAGAATCCAATCGGAATAACGATTGATTATTTCATTAAAAAATTAGGATATTAAATATCTTATTTAGATATTTGCAAAGGTCAAAAGGAATTGCACTCCTGACTAATAAATTTATTTGCCTTTTTGCGAAACTGAACGTGCAATGTTTAGGAGTAGCAGAAAGGCTTTTTTTATACAAAAAATATGGCAAAGGAATTACCTTACTTTCAATTTGAACCAGCAGAATATCTTGCTGGAAATATATCTTTTTGCTCACTTGAGGCTCAAGGTTTATTCGTAAACTTGTGTTCTTATTATTGGCAGAGAAGTTGCCAACTTACAAAAGAGCAGTTTTTAAAACGACTAAACTATGCTGATGAGTTTGCAGAGTTAGTAGAGGAGAATATTGTAGAGTTGCAAGAAAATAGAATAAGAATTGAGTTTTTAGATGAGCAATACTTAAAAGCTACAAAAAAGAGTATCATCAATAGTATCAATGGTTCAAAGGGTGGTAGACCAAAGAAAGAAAACCCAAAAGAAACCCAAATTAAACCGAACGGAAACCCAAAAGAAACCGAAACGAAAGGCATAAGAGAAGATAAGATAAGAGAAGATAAAATAAAACCTTTCTTGGTTTGGTTTAACAACCAAAAGAAAAAACATACTGGAACGGTTGGAAAATTTAAAATGCTATCAAAGACAGATAAAAATAATTTTGCTAAATTGCTCAAAGATTACGATTATTCAGATTTTGAAGATGCAATCCCAAAGATGTTTGCGAATGAATGGGCAAAAGAAACAAACAATTTAACTCCTACTCACTTTTTGAGAAACGATAATTTTAATAAATATCTAAATACTGAAATAAAGAAAGAGGTTGTAGGGCTTGGATAACTCTTTTAAGGTACTTTTTAGCTTATCTAATAAACTTTAATATCAAAACCAACACAATATAAGGGAGTAGTATTTTTAATCTCTTAAAACGCATAAAATCAAAACACCAATGAAAACAATAAACAATGAAATTCTCGATAAAGTAATTCACTTTTGGAGAAATGGAGCAGAACCACCATTAAATTTAGGGATGGGATGCTTCAATGAATACTACGGTATTAAAATGGGAACGGTAACAGATATTACTGGCTACCCTTATTCTGGTAAAACTTTACTACTCAAGGAAATTCTTATAAACTCCTACTTAAAACACAATTTAAAGCATTGTTTATACTTGCCAGATGATGGAGATACGCTTGAGATAATTGCAAACCTTACTCACAAACTTTCGGGAAAGACTTTTGATAAAAAGTATAAAAATAATCTAACAGAGAATGAAGTTTACCAATATGCTACTCAGATTCTAAACGACTTTGTAATTGTTTCAGACGATAACGCTATAACTCCAGTTGAGTTTTGGGAAAAGAGTATTGAAATGGGTTGTGATACTGCAAGTATTGATTCGTGGAATGTTATGTCTCATCCTGATAGTATGGGAACTTCTTACCTTGCAAAAACACTAAGCACAAGAAACAGACTTGCACAGGTAAACAATAAACATTTTTTCACTATAATTCATCCTAAAAACCCAACTTCGGTAAACTATGACCGAAAGACTGGAAAGTTAAAAGAACCGAGTACATTTGATTTGATGGGAGGTTCTGAGTGGAATAATAATGGAAAGAATATCATTGTAGTGCACAAGCAAGAACGTGAGGGAATGGAGTACGAAATACATATTAAAAAAACAAAGCCACGAATAGTAGGAATGACTGGAATGGTAACAATGAACTTTGATATACCAAGCCAAAGATTTTACGAAGATTCAGGATTCGACAAACAATTTTTTTATGATAACGGATTTATCCAAGAAAAACCTTTAAATTTAGCAGAGGTAAAAAATGCTTTTGAAAATAATAATGAAACACCTTTTTAAAAATGAATAGACTATTTGAGAAAATACTAATAATTGGTCAAATAAAATCGTTTGAAGTTTACATAAGTGACTTTGTAAAAGATATTGACGAAACCAAACCGAATGAGAAATGGGAAAGTATCTCACAAAGATTTAAAGATAACTTGATTGTGTTAAATGATGCTACAAGAATAATTAACTATTTGGAGGAGGAGAACAACAACCTTTTGAAACTTGCTAAATTTACTGAGCAGATGGAAGAAACTATTTACAAGCTGGAAAACTTCGATAGATTGAAAAAAGAGAATGATGAATTAAAAAATAATATAAAATGAAAAAATTATTAACATACTTAGTCTTAATAGCCTTATCTATACTGGCAACATATTACTTTACAAAAGAGCTTAATCCTTGCGAATGTGATGAAATAAAAGAGAAGCAAATACTGACACAATTAAAGATGGATTTAATTCACGTTAAATTGGTTCAGCAGAACTGGGAAAGACACTTAAAATAAATTTACTATATTTGCGTAAATGGTTGAGCAAATTTATAATTGTAAAGTGTGCCGAAGTTATGCGAAAAGTATAGCTGGAGAAGAACACGAAGAGATTTTTTCTTTAGCCATTGAAAAAATAATTATCCAAAATCCTAAAAATGTGGAAAATTATAAGTCTTACTTTTATACGGTATTAAAGTCAGTTTACTTAGATTGGATAAAAGATAACCGATTTACTGAATTAGACGAAACAACTCCAGCAGAAAGAGAAGAACCAAATTACTACAAAGAAGCATTAAAGTTATTCTTAGAAAAGAAAACAAATGATGTGGAGTACAAATTTTATCAGGATTTGATTTACCTATCTTTTGAAAATAGTAAACTTTCTCTATGTGAAAAATTAAAACTAAGAAGAGCAGACTTAGATGTGTATCTTGCTCAAGCAAAACAACTAATAAAAAATGAATACATTTATCTTATCAATAATTAGCCTTGCATTAATCTTATTCTTAAAGGATAGTTTAAACCTATTTTTTTACATTAAAATTTATTTAGGCTATCCATCAACAGAAGAAGTAAAACCGTTTGATTGTTACTTTTGTTTAATAATGTGGACTTTTGTAATTGTATCAATCCTTTCACTTAACTGGGTGCTTATTCCTATCGGATTTGTAACTGCTAAAATAATAGACAAGCTATGGAGTTAAAAGATTTCAAAGATAAATTAGAACAGAAACAAAAGGGATTGAACATTGCACTTACTTCGGCACAAAGAACATTCTTGTATGGATGCTACTATGAGATAACTGGAAGAACTGCGAACATAAATTGTTCCTCTTGTGATTCTTATACTTACAAAATACTGCTGAATTATTTAAAGATTCAAGAACCAAAAGAAACTACCATACAAGAGCAATATTTTGAGAAGTACGGAAAGAAAGTACCAAACAGATATAAGAATGATGTTGAATGGATAAAATCAAAGTTATATGCCAAAGAGTAAGGCGTTTGTTGATAGGTTGGAAGAGTTAGCTTGGGAGTACATAAACGAATGTATCAACCATAAGAAAGAAGTGCTTTCAAATAAAGGTAGTAAGGAGCAAGTAAAAGATAGGCATATTCCAACAATCAGCTACTTTCTAAATATTTGGATTCCTTTAAACTACTCAAAAAAGGACACTATAAAAAGAAGCTCCTACTATCGTTGGTTAAAATGGGAAGATAGCTACAAGAAAGAAACCATTGAAAGGATAGACGATTCTTTTAAAGCACTTGCTGGGGATATTGTAGCGAATGAAGGTAAAGGAATATTTTATGCAAAGAATAAATTAGGCTGGGCTGATAAGACTGAGAGCAAGAATACAAACAATTTTCAGTTACTTAATATTGACCCATTAGCAATAGAAGATGGAACAGACAACAGCACTTCGGAAGATAGCAAGTAGCAGAAAGAAAATTACGGTTGTACAAGGTGGGCAAGGTGCATCAAAAACCTTTTCAATTCTTATGCTACTAATCAATCACGCATCAAATGTAGAAGGAAGAGAGATATTAATACTATCAGCTGAACTTACAAAGATGAGGTTAACGGTTATCAAAGACTTTGTAAAACTTATGCAGATGTTCGGAATCTATCAAGATAGTAGATTTATTTCTGGTACTCTTTACAGATTCAGAAACGGAAGTTTTATTAAGTTTATAGGATTAGATAAGTCAGATGTTGGAAAGGGGTTAAGAAGTGATGTGGCTTACTTCAATGAGGTTAACAAAATTGATTCTGAAACTTACCGACAAGTGGCAAGTAGGTCAAAAAAAGTTTATGCCGATTTCAATCCAGATGCAGAATTTTTTATCCATACCGAAGTTATAACCAGAGAAGATTGCGACTTTTTAAAACTTACTTTTCAGGATAATGAGATGCTTGATAAGGGAGAAAGGGAAGAGATATTAAGATACAAGGAATTAGGCTACAATGAGCAAGGAGAGGTTATCAATAAATACTGGGCTAATAAGTGGAGGGTTTACGGACTTGGAGAAGTGGGAGCAATTGATGGAGCAGTCTTTGAGCATTGGGAAACAATCGAGATGCCAAAGGATGCAAGGCTATTGTATTACGGTTGTGATTTTGGTTTTGCTACTTCTAAGTTTGCAGTATTAGGAATCTATAATTGGAACGGTAGAAAGGTTTTAAAGCAGTTTGTTTATAAGACTAACCTAACCAATCAACAAGGAGCAGAAGAGTTTAAGAGAATGGGTTATAATGGTGGAGTAGTGTATTGTGATTCAGCAGAACCGAAGTCAATAAGAGAATTACAGATTGCTGGGATTCAAGCAGTCAAATGTGATTCAAAACAAGATATTAAAACCTTTGCTATTCAATCATTGAATGAACAGTCTTTTTATGTAGATGAAAACTCAACTGATTTGATTGATGAACTTAGGTATTACGTTTATGACGAAAAAACTGGTAAGGCAAAGAAGTCAAACAAAGACCACTTAATGGATGCAATGCTTTATGCAATAGGTTCAGGAGATAAATATAACGGAAAATATAGATAATGGAATTAAAGATTAAAAGCAGATTAAAGGATTTAGATTTAACCTACATTGATTGCTATCACTTTATAAACGAGGTGCAAGAGGATTGGAGTATTATAAACAAGATTAAACTGGTAAAGCTATACACAAAGAAAGATGTAAGCAAGGTGGTTGTATCGGATATTAATAAAGCATTCAATGTTATCATAGGGGTTCTAAATAAATACAAACCAAAAGAAGTGCCTTTGAGTTTAGAGTTTGATGGAAAGGAATACGAGTTACAAGTTGACTTCTTTAAACTTCCAGCTGGTTGGTATATTGATTCGAGTGGAGCAAACTTTGAGAAAGTGCCTGAACTACTTCCAGCATTTGCTTATCTTGAAAAGGGAATGGGTTATGCTGAAACAGATGAAAATTCTAATATCATTAATCCACTAAAAGAAAGAGCAGAAGTCTTTAAAAAGAATATGAATGTATCACAATATTTAGATTTGACTGGTTTTTTTTTGCTCAAACAAAAGCAGTACAAAATTTTCTCCACCCTAATGAAAAACAATCCACCAAAGCAAAAGAGCAAAAGGCTTTTGAATGGGAAGATATTATTCACGTTATGGCTGAAGAATTTAAAACAACTTGGGAAGAGATTACTAAAATGAATATCGTAACCTTTAATCATAAGTTAAAGTTTGTTGAGCACATCCAAAAAGAAAGGATAAAGGCTACAAAAGTAAGATAATTTTAGTCTAATAACTATGGCAGTAAAAGACTTTGATTGGTTAGGTAATTCGTTCGGAACTGCAACTGAAAACCTAAGAGCAAAAGCTGGAACAAAGGTAGAGCAAACTATTGCAGATTGGGTAAGAGAAAGGATTGATTTTGCTCAGGCAGAGTTAGAAAGCAATAACAGAAATGCAAGTGGTTCTCTTTCTGCATCCATAAAACCAAAGGAGTTAGTTACAAATGGAGATGAGGTTCTTGTTCAAGTTATAGCAGAAGATTATTGGGATTTCATTAATCAAGGTGTAAACGGAACTAAAACCGTTTTCAATGATACTCCTTATTCGTTTAGAACTTTGGGAGTAGGAGATAAAATGAAAGACGCATTTAAAAAGTTTATACAACTGAGAGGAATACAACCAAGAGAACCAGAAATGGACTATGACCAATTAGCTTACATACTTGCAAGAGCAACAAAGAAGAAAGGTATTAGAAAGACTCCTTTTATGGATGAGGGGTTTTCTCCTGAAGCAATTAAAGACTTGGCAGATAGGCTTGGTAAAACGGTTAAAAGAATATTTGAATAATGGCTATAACAATAACACAATCTCCACAAGAAGTTACTCCCTCAGATAACCCAGTTACTTGGGTATTTGATTCTACACTAACTGCACAACCGAACTTTTATTTTTTAGTAGAGGTTCAAATTGCAAACCCTACAACTTTTGCTACAATCGAAAGCCATAGAGTTTATCCAGAGTTTGGAAGCAAAGCACACTTTGATGCTTCAAGTATTACTGAAAGATACGCTATTGCAAACGAATCAAATGCACAAACACTCCCAAGTATTAAAATAGTGGTTACGGAATACTACGGAACAACTCCAGTAGCTGGTGCAAGTGTTACAAGTATTGATGTCTTGTTTTGGAAAGCAAGATTGAAGAAGAAAGACTTTACCAATTACAACTTTGCTGATTACTTTCTTGATACTATCGGAGGGGTTAAATTCTTAACTTTAGAACCAAGAGGAACTGCAAAAGTAAAGCCAGACGATTTATTTTATTTGTCGTGGATTAAAAATTCAAATAACGTAATAATAACGACTAAGACTTACGATTCAAGTGGTAATTTAATTGACACAGTAAACGTTACTTATAACTATACAGAAAATTTAAACATTTTCTTTTGTGGTGTAAATACACTTATAAGCGACTACTCTTTAGATTTTACTAACTCAGCTTATTATACGGTTGAACTTTCAAATTTAAGTGGTGCAAGTAGTGAAGTATTCAGAATTAATTTAGATGAAAGTTGTCAATATTCTACAAGGTCGAGATTACATTGGTTAAACGAAATGGGAGGTATTGATTCTTATACGTTTGGATTACTTACAAGGGAGAAATTTAATATTCAATCTTTTGGTTACGAAAGACAATTTGGTGCTTTTGATTCTACTGGTGGATATACTTATGATTTAAAAGATGGAACGGTAATAGATTACCTAAAGGAATTTAGTAAGGAGTTAGAATTAACTTCTGACTGGATGATTCAGTCTGTTCAAAATTGGTTAAGCAAATCACTTTACACAACTCCAATAGTTTACTTAGAAGAGAATGCAGAGCTTTACAGATGCAAGGTTACAAATACAAGTTTTGACAAGAAAATACAAGAAACAGATATGTTGTTTCAAGAGGTTGTTCAAATAGAATTAGAATCAGATAACTCAGTAAATGTCTAATATACTTTACATAAATAATCAAATTGTTGATTTGGATAATGATATACCGTTTCCAATTAGCTATTCTATTGGAGATTTTAAGAACCCAGAAAACAGAAAAAGGAATGTTTCAAAGACTATTAAAGTTGTAGGAACGCAAAATAATAAAAGCATCTTTGCTGGTGCTTATAATTTAAGTCTTACGGATACTGGAAGTGCTTTAGGGTTTAACTTTAATCCTAATGTAAAAGTTAAGGCAAGGTATATCAGGAAAGGTGTAGAGATATTTAACGGACTTGTTAGGTTGCTCAATGTAGAGATTAATAACGGGAACTATATCTTTGAGATTGTTTTGTTTGCTGACTTTATTAATATCATTAAAGGGATGGCAGATATTAATGTGAACGAATTAGATTGGAAAGAGTACGACCATCAACTTACAAAAACCAATTTAGAGAATAGCTGGAGTACAAGTGTAATTAAGAATGGAAATTCTACTCCTAACTATACAAGTGGAGCACCAGATGGTTTTGGATATTGGTATCCAGTAATTGACTTCGCTTATCAATCTTCAGTTGCTGGAGGTTTACAGACAATAGATATTGAGAATTTTGTGCCTTATGTTTATGTAAAAGAAAGTTTTGAAAAATGTTTTGAAAATATAGGTTATACTATTGATTCAAGTTTTTTTAATGATGGAATGATTAAGGCGTTAACTTGGGGTTTTGGTGGAGGTGCAAAGCAATCAAGTCCTCCAGCAGATATAACTAAAAGAGAAGTAGAATACAATTTTAACAATTCTTTTAATGATAATTTTGTTGGTATTGAAGATAGAGATAGGGCTGGTTTTTATTCTGTTTTAGTTAGAAGAGTTTACTCACTTACTCAATTTGCATCAACTTCGGTAACGGATGGATATTCGCAATATGATGCAACTGCTGGAAAAATAATAATTCAGTCAACTGGAAGCTACAATTTAAAACTTAATTGCAATGCAATAGTAGGTACTTCTTTTGGAAATTTAGTAATAAGAAGCAGAGTGTTTAAGAATGGAACTTTGATAGGAGTAAGCAATCCATTTAGCTTTTCATCTTCTACAAACTTTGCACAGATTACAAATACAAATTTAAGTTTAATTGCTGGAGATGAAATTACGGTTGATTTTGTAATTGCTGGAACTATAAGTGATTCTTCTCCTTTTACTGCTCAAGTAAATTTTGATTTAAACAACTCTTTTAATATGGAGTTAACTTCTTTGAATAGTGTGTATATTGAAAATGATATTATAACTCTAAACAGATTTATTCCAGATTTAAAATGTAGTGAATTTGTAAAGGGTATTATTAATATGTTTAACCTTTACGTAAGCGAACCAAATGAGGATGGTGTTATAAAGATTGAACCTTTACAAAACTATTACGAGGGCGAAGAGAATTGGACTGATTTATTAGACCATTCAAAAGCTATAAATATTAAGCCAAGTGTAAACGATTCAGCAAAGAAGTATAGTTTTAAATTTGCAGAGGATAAGGATTTTTTCAACCAAGATTATTTTGATAAAACTGGAGAAAGATATGGAGATTACACTTTCGAGAGTGAAAATGAATATAGCAGTAACGAAATAAATTACCAGCTTCCATTTGCTCAAACCGTTCCAGTTGAAATAGAACCTAACTATGTACTGCCTAAAATAGTTAGTATCAAAGTTGACAAAAATGGAAATGATGTTGTTGAACCATTTAAAGGTAAGCCGAGAATATTCTTTAATAATGGATTAAAATTCTTTCGAGG
>Ga0115550_1002718_pt1 | contig 11958 bp, 10 predicted proteins | sample COGITO_mtgs_1005_FD_87177 | JGI IMG/M metagenome (GOLD analysis project Ga0115550, IMG submission 87177) | Pelagic marine microbial communities from North Sea - COGITO_mtgs_100511 | ecosystem: Environmental > Aquatic > Marine > Epipelagic | place: Germany:Helgoland, sampling site Kabeltonne... | reverse complement strand
GGCACCCAGCTTGGGTTCGTCCAGCTTGCGCAGCTCCAGCCGCTCAGGCGTAAACACCAGCGCAAACTGGGGGTAGTCGGTCTGGTGCAGCTGGCTGGCCAGCGCTTGTGCCTGCGCGGCCTTGGTGGGGTCTTCGAGGAGGATTTGCATGGTCTTGGCTGCGTTCTAAATTCAATGAGCGGAGTGTATCACAGCACCTTTATGCGGCTGTAGGGTGTGTCGTATCGGGACATAATGGCATGGCGAGAACACGCTACAGGCTGACGTTAGCGCTAGAGCTGGTATCGGCTAGCTGATCTGCAGGAACATGCTCTTGTCGTTGAGTTGCAGGTATTCGATCAGGTCGTCATACGCCAGCGGGCGGCTGAGCAGGAAGCCCTGGGTGAAGGCACACCCCTTCTGGCAGAGGAAGTTGAGCTGCTCGCGCGTCTCCACCCCCTCGATCACCACCTGCATGCCGAGGTTGTGCACTATGTTGATGATGCCGTCGAGCAGCAGCCTGTCCTGTTCGTTGAACGGGATGTGGCGCACGAAGGCGCGGTCAATCTTGACCAGATCCACCGGGAAGTTACGCAGGTAGTTGAGGGCCGAATAGCCGGTGCCGAAGTCGTCGATGGCCAGCTTGCAGCCCGCCTCGCGCAGGGCATCGATCCGCACCCTGTGCTGATCGCTGGTCTCCATCAGCAGAGATTCGGTGATCTCGATGACGATGTCGCAAGGGTCGAGTCCGAAGTGGTGGATCACCTTGAGCCACTCGCTCGCCTCCGGATCTATGGTCTGGAACTCCAGGGTGGAGCGGTTGATCGACATCTGCAGGTTCGGGAAGCCGGATTGCTGCAAGCGCGCCAGATCCCGGCATGATTGCCACAGCACCAACGCCCCCAGTCCCTGAATGAGCCCCGCTTCTTCCGCCAGCGGAATGAAGTCCGCCGGTGAGACCTGACCCCAGTGCGGGTGATACCAGCGCACCAACGCCTCCAGCTTGGCCACCCGGCCGCTGCGGTTGTCCCAGATGGGCTGATAGGCCATGGTCAGCTGCTCCAGCTTGATGGCCTCCGCCAGATCCTGCTGCATCTGGTGGCGCTGGCGCACCTCTTCCCGCATGGAGGCGCAGTAGCTGCCCAGCATCCGCCCCTGGCGCTTGGCGGCAAACAGCGCCTGCTCCGCATTGCGCAGCAGCTCGTCGCTCTCGAGACCATCCCCCGGGCAGAGGGTGATGCCTATGGTGGCCGTCACATAGAGGTGCTGGTTGGCCAGCATGAAGGGGCGGGCAAAGCCGCCGATCACCTGTTTGGCAAACACCTCGGCCTGACGGCGGTTGACGATGCCGGGCACCAGAAACGCGAACTCGTCGCCGCCGATGCGGGCCACCAGATCTTCGGTGCGCACCCGGCTCACCAGCCGATCCGATACCTCTCTCAACAGGGCATCACCAGCGTGGTGATCCATGCTGTTGTTGACCGCCTTGAAGTTGTTGAGATCCAGTACCATGAGTGCGAAGCGCTCGCCCCGCTCGCAGAAACGGGTGAGGCAGCGACCAAACAGCCAGCGGTTGGGCAGGCCGGTAAGGTTGTCGTAGTTGGCCTGGGCGGCGATCTTCTGTTCCGCCAGCTTGGTCTGGGAGAGATCGCTGAAGATACCTATGTACTGGCTGATCTTGCCCCCTTCCCGCAAGGTGCTGATCATCAGCTGCTGGGGGTAGAGCTTGCCATTCTTGCGCTTGTTCCATACCTCCCCCCGCCAGACGCCCACCCGCTCCAGCGCATGGTACATGTCGGCATAGAAGGCCTGATCGTGCAGCCCGGATTTGAGCATGCTGGGACGCTGGCCGCACACCTCCTCCCCGCTGTAACCGGTGATCTGCTCGAACGCCGGATTGACCGAGATGATGCGACTGTCGGCATCACACACCAGAATGGCTTCGGAGAGGTTGTCATAGACCCGGTGGGAGAGCTTGAGCTGCTCGGCATGGCGCTTGAGGGGATCGATATTTTCCAGCACCACCATCAGGTAGTCGGGCTGCAAATGTTCATCCCGCACCAGAGTGACGGTCACCCGCCCCCACAGCACCTGGCCATCTCTATGCAGGTAACGCTTCTCCTGGGTGAAGGCGGTGCGCTCGCCACGCTTGAGCTCCGCATAGCAGGAGACGCTGCGCAGCCAGTCTTCCGGGTGGTTGAGCTCGGCGGCGGTACGGTGCAGCAGCTCGCTCTGGCTGTAGCCCAGCATCTTTTCGATGGCCGGGTTGGTCCAGAGGATCTTGCCATCCAGATCCAGCTTGCCGATCCCCACTGGGGCGTGGGACATCATGGTGTGCAGGAAATGGTGATACTCGGGCTGGCTCTGCACCGGCTGCTGCTGAAACATCAGCGCCAGCTCACGGCCGGCCAGTGGGGCCAGCAGTCGCAACAGCCCCATCACCTTGTCCATGTTGGCGAGCGGCCGTTTGAACAGCACGCTGCAGATGCCGATGGTCTCGCCCTGGGCATTCTTGAGGGCGATCCCCGCATAGGCCTGGATGTGCCAGGCCTGCAACACAGAAGCATGGGGGAACAACTGCTGGACGCGGTCGCTGAACCAGGCTTCCCCCTCTTGCAGGGTGATTTCCCCCGGGGTGGCGCTGACCGGAAAAGTGAAGCTTGTGGTGTCGAGAGATGCGGGATGGGCAGAGTGGACCTTGAAAAACAGCCCCGCTTGATCCCTACCTGAAATCAGGACGAAGTCGGCCCCGATCGCTGCTGCGATTTCACTCACAAAGGTATCGAAATATCCCTGACCACTCGAATGAGACAGACTTGAGATGATTTGATAGACAGACTCGAGTGCTCGCCTCATGGCAAGGTTCTTTCTCTCCCTGGAAGGTAGAACCCGACTCTACTCAAGAGGCGGGGACAGTGCAAACATGCACTCCGCAAGATATTAAAAAGCCTTGAGAAAAGGGACCAAAAGGTCCCTTTTTATCTCAAAAATCACGCGGAGATCCCACTATGCCGCAAAAGTGTACCTGCTTGAAGCTCAAGGCCGCCTGGGGCACTGAGTCTCACGCGGCAATCCCGCTATGGCGCAGCAGAGCATCCACTTGGGGCTCGCGGCCACGGAAGGCCCGGAACAACTCCATCGGCTCCTTGGAACCGCCCTTCTCCAGGATGTTCTTCAGGAAGGATTGGCCTGTGGCCGGATTGAAGATCCCCTCCTCCTCGAAGCGGGAGAAGGCATCTGCCGACAACACTTCGGCCCATTTATAGCTGTAGTAACCCGCCGCATAGCCGCCCGCAAAAATGTGGGAGAAGCTGTGCTGGAAACGGTTGAACGCAGGCGGCGTCATCACGGCCACCTGGCTGCGCACCTCGGCCAGCAGGGTCGGGATCTGATCCGGGTTGGCCGGGTCAAACTCCTGGTGCAGACGGAAGTCGAACAGGGCGAATTCCAGCTGACGCAACATCTGCATGGCGGCCTGGAAGTTGCGGGCAGTCAGCATCTTCTCCAGCAGATCGGCAGGCAATGGCTCGCCGGTCTCATGGTGGCCGGAGATAAAGGCCAGCGCTTCGGATTCCCAGCACCAGTTCTCCAGAAATTGACTCGGCAGCTCCACCGCATCCCAGGCCACGCCGTTGATGCCGGCGACACCGGCCACGTCGATCTGGGTCAGCATGTGGTGAATGCCGTGGCCAAACTCGTGGAACAGAGTCACCACCTCGTCGTGGGTAAACAGGGCCGGTTTGCCATCCACAGGGCCGTTGAAGTTGCAGGTCAGGTAGGCCACCGGCTTTTGCAAGGATCCATCCTGACGGTAGCGACGACCCAGGCAGACATCCATCCAGGCGCCGCCCTGCTTGTGCTCACGGGCATAGAGGTCGAGGTAGAAGCTGCCGCGCAGCTCATCCTCGGCATCGAAGATGTCGTAGAAACGCACGTCCGGATGCCAGGTGTCGATGCCGAGACGCTCGCGCACCTTGATGCCGAATACCCGCTTCACCACCTCGAACAGCCCTTTCACTACCTTGTTGGCAGGGAAGTAGGGGCGCAGTTGCTCGTCGGAGATGGAGAACTTGTGCTGCTTGAGCTTCTCGGCGTAATAGGGAAGATCCCAGGCCGCCAGCTCGCGCTGACCGTGATGCTCGGCGGCAAAGGTGCGGATCTCTTCCAGCTCGGCCTTGCCTTGCGGCAGGGATTTGGCTGCGAGATCAGTGAGGAAACCCACTACCTGTTCGGTCTTTTCCGCCATCTTGGTGGCGAGCGACAACTCGGCATAGTTGCCAAAGCCCAGCAGCTGGGCCAGCTCGCGACGCAAGGAGAGCAGCTCGGTCATGATGGCGGAGTTATCCCATTTGCCGGCGTTCGGGCCCTGATCCGAGGCACGAGTGGTGAACGCCTCGTACAGCTCGGCACGCAGTTCGCGGTTGTCGGCATACATCATTACCGGCAGATAGGAGGGGATATCCAGGGTGAACAACCAGCCCTGCTGACCCTTCTGCTCCGCCAGCTGACGGGCGGCGGCCAGTACGCTTTGTGGCAGACCGGCCAGTTCGGCCTCGTCGCTCACCAGCTTAGTCCAGCCCTGGGTCGCATCCAGCACATTGTTGCTGAAGCGGGAGGCGAGCTCGGAGAGGCGGGCCTGGATTTCACCGTAGCGCTGCTGCGCCTCGGCGGGCAGACCGATACCGGACAAACGAAAATCACGCAGGGTATTCTGGATCTCCTTGCGCTGGGCACCATCGAGGCGAGGGAAATCATCGCTCTCAAAGAGGCCCAGATAAGCCTGATAGAGGCCTTCATGTTGACCAACATAGGTCTGGAATTCGGACAGCAGCTGCAGGCAGGCGTCGTGGGCCGCGCGCAGCGCTTCGCTGTTGAGGACGGAGTTGAGATGGCTGACCGGCGACCAGACTCGTGCCAGGCGGTCATTCACCTCTTCCAGCGGGGCAATCAGGCTGTCCCAGGTATGGGAATCGCGCTGGGCCAGCACATCGGTGATCTTCTGTTTGCAATCGGCGATGGCCTGCGTCACGGCAGCTTGCACCTGTTCGGGCTGGATCTGGCTGAAGGGGGGCAGCGAGTCCATTGTCAGCAAAGGGTTGTTCATCCTGCGGTACCTCTAAATTCTCTTACAGCCCCTGCCGTCCAGAAGCCTGCTTGGACTACCTAAGATGTAGGCAGGAACCTCATTAATCAAGCCTTTGCCGCCGTGAACCGGGTCAGTTGCCCACTTTTCGCGAAAACATGCTCATTAAAGCAGCGATCCAGCTGTCAGAGACGACAATGCCGGCCCAGGGGCCGGCATTGTGAGCGAAATGAGACGGCGGACATCAGCGTCTGGCGTCTTCCTGCAGCCACTGGGCAACCCGTTTGGCGAAGTAGGTGAGAATGCCATCGGCACCGGCTCGCTTGAAGCAGAGCAGGGACTCCATGATGCTCTCCTTCTCCTTCAGCCAACCGTTCTGGATCGCCGCCATGTGCATGGCGTACTCGCCGCTCACCTGATAAGCAAAAGTCGGCACGCCGAACTGATCCTTCACCTGACGGATCACGTCCAAGTAGGGCATGCCCGGCTTGACCATGACGCTGTCAGCCCCTTCCTGAATATCCAGCGCCACTTCGTGCAGGGCTTCGTTGCTGTTGGCCGGATCCATCTGGTAGGTGGCCTTGTTGCTCTTGCCGAGGTTGCCGGCAGAGCCCACCGCATCGCGGAACGGGCCGTAGTAGCAGGAGGCATACTTGGCGGAGTAGGCCATGATCTGGACATTGATGAAGCCGTTCGCTTCCAATGCGGCGCGAATCGCGCCGATGCGACCATCCATCATGTCGGACGGCGCAACGATATCGGCCCCGGCGGCAGCGTGGGAGAGCGCCTGCTTCACCAGGATGTCCGTGGTGATGTCGTTCAACACATAGCCTTCATCATCTATGATGCCGTCCTGACCGTGGGTGGTGAAAGGGTCGAGTGCCACATCCGTAATGACACCCAGCTCGGGGAAACGAGCCTTGAGGGCGCGGGTCGCCCGCTGGGCCAGACCGTCCGGGTTGTAAGCTTCTTCCGCCAACAGGCTCTTGCTCTCCAGCGGGGTCACCGGGAAGAGCGCAATGGCGGGCACGCGGAGGGCGACCAGCTCTTCGGCTTCCGCCAGCAGCAGGTCGATGGAGAGACGATCCACCCCCGGCATGGAGGTGACGGCCTCACGGCGGTTCTCCCCCTCCAGCACGAACACGGGATAGATGAGATCGTTGGCGGTCAGTACGTTCTCGCGCACCAGACGACGGCTGAAATCATGTTTGCGCACCCGGCGCAGACGGCGACCCGGAAAGGCGCCCGGAAGAGTTGTAGCCATGAATCACTCCTGAAGAGGAAGTTGGAAGAACGCGGCGGAGGTGGCCCGGGTATGGGCCAGCAAGGCCTCGGGCGCTTCACCACGGCAGGCCGCCACCACCTTGGCGATATGCGGCAAAAAAGCGGGTTCGTTGCGTTTGGGCCTGGGTTTCAAATCCCGCGGTACCAGATAGGGGGCGTCTGTCTCTATCATCAGCCGGCCGGCCGGAATGCGCGCCACCTGCTCGCGCAGCAGCTGACCACGGCGCTCGTCGCAGAGCCAGCCAGTCACCCCGATATGCAGTCCCAGCGCCAGACATTCGCCCAGCTCCTCGTCGGAACCGGTGAAGCAGTGCAGCACGGCCCCCGGCAATCTGGGCAGCCAGGGACGCAGGATCTCGACAAAACGGGTGTGCGCATCGCGACAGTGCAGAAACACCGGCATCGCCAGTTCGGCAGCCAGCGCCAGCTGGGCGTCGAATACCGCATCCTGCACCGGGCGAGGTGAGAAGTCCCGGTTGTAGTCGAGACCGCACTCGCCGATGGCCACTACCTGTGGCAGGGCTGCCAACTCACGCAGGGCTGGCAGGGTTGTATCATCGACGCTTTTGGCATCGTGAGGATGAACCCCGGCGGTGGAGAAACAGTAACCCGGCCACAGCGCAGCCAGGTCAGCGCTTTCGCGGCTACCGGCCAGATCGGTACCGGTCAGGATCAGTGCCTCCACCCCGGCGGCACGGGCGCGTGCCACCAGTTCAGACTGTTCACCGGCAAACTGGCTGCTGGTGAGGTTGAGACCAATGTCGATCATGGGATGAGACGTTCCGAACAAAAGGAAGACATATCAGGTATTTGAAAACCATCTACTCGATGGGGCATCACCATACGCCTCGAACGGGGGCATGAAAAGAGGAAGGGAGCCTCAGCTCCCCTCTTCCGTTTGTTCCTGTTGCTCCTCATCCTCTTTCTTCACATAGAAACGGGCGAAGAACAGACCTATCTCCCACAAGGCCCACATGGGAATGGCGAGCAGGGTCTGGGAGAAGACATCGGGTGGCGTCAACAACATGCCGACCACGAATACCCCGACGATGACGTAAGGACGCTTCTCCCGCAGGCTCTTGGGAGTGGTCACTCCTGTCCAGCAGAGCAGTATGGTGGCCACCGGGATCTCGAACGCCACCCCGAACGCGAAGAACAGGGTCAGCACGAAGTCCAGATAGCTGGCGATGTCGGTCGCCACCGTCACTCCGGCGGGCGCCGTACTGGTGAAGAAGCCGAACACCAGCGGGAACACCACGTAGTAGGCAAACGCCATTCCGCTGTAAAACAGCACTGCGGTGGAGACGACCAGCGGCATGATGAGACGCCGCTCATGCTTGTACAAACCAGGGGCGATGAAGGCCCAGGCCTGGTAAAGCAGATAGGGGATCGCCACAAAGAAGGAGACCACCAGAGTCAGCTTGATGGGTGTCAGGAAGGGGGTCGCCACATCCGTCGCTATCATGCTGGTGCCTGCCGGCAACTGGCTGAGCAGCGGCTGGGCTACGAAGTCGTAGATATTGTTGGAAAAGTAAACCAGACAGACAAACACCAGCAGGATGGCCGAAATGGCATGCAGCAACCGGGTTCTCAGTTCGATCAGATGACTGATCAGAGGTTGTTCGGCCTGACTCATGGCTTCACCTCCTCTTTTTTGTCAGCAAGGACATCCGTGCTCTGAACGGTTGTCACCATGGGCGCCTCATCATGAGTCATGGCCGCGGCTGGTTGTGCAGGTTCAGCCTTCATCTCGGCAGCAGCCGGGGCAGGATGGATGGTATTTTGCTGTTCATAGGGACGGGTCACCGATTGTGCCGCCGCCTTCAACTGCTCGATAGACTCCTGCAACTCGGGGCTCAGGTTGCTCATCTGCAACTGTTCGGCCTTCTTCAGGTCGTTGTGCAGCTCTTGCAACCTCAGCTCCTGCTCCAGCTCGGACTTGACCGAGTTGGCAGTGCTGCGGATCAGCCTGATCCAGTGGCTGGCGGTACGGATCGCCACGGGCAGCCGCTCGGGACCGAGCACCACCAGGGCGACGATGCCGATGACAACCAGCTCCCAGAAACCGATATCGAACATGGCTTAAGCCTGATCTTTGTCTTTCTGCTTGGCGGCCTCGGCTCTGGTGGCCGCATCGTTCAGCTGTTTCGGATCGAAATCTGCATCCTTCTCGGCCGGCTTGGCCTCGGGTTCGTCAGACATGGCTTTCTTGAAGCCTTTGACGGCAGCGCCCAGATCACCACCGATCCCGCGCAATTTCTTGGTGCCGAACAGCAAGACTACGATGGCCGCGATGATCAACAATTGCCAAATACTGATACCACCCATGATATTTCTCCAAAATTGGCGCCAAGGGGCGCGAGTGTGTTATTGACGAGCACGATACTGATACCAGCACGCAATCTTTTCCAAACTGGCACGTGAGGTGTGCAAGCAGGCAATTAGTGTGAACGGGCCTTGAACCAACCCAGCAGCCAGCATAATCCGGCACCAGCCAGGCTGATTTGTCCCCATTCAATGTGTTGTTTTTGGGTCAGCAAGAATACACCCACCAACAGCAGGCTGGCTCCAACCCCTAAGAGGTAGCGTGCCTGCCCCTGCCGCCGGCTATGACGGCGAAAATCGGCAAACATCTGGTCGAAGTGGCGCTGCTGGTGACGGGTCTGGCGCAGTGTCTCGTAGACCAGCTCGGGCAACTCCGGCAGCTTCTCCGCCCAGAACGGCGCCTTCTCCTTGATGGCATTCCACACCGCTTTCGGCCCGACCTGCTCCTGCATCCAGTTTTCCAGATAAGGCTTGGCGGTCTGCCACAGGTCCAGCTGGGGATAGAGTTGACGACCCAGCCCCTCCACATAAAGCAGGGTCTTTTGCAGCAGCACCAGTTGCGGCTGCACCGCCATGTTGAAGCGACGGGCTGTATTGAACAGGTTGAGCAGCACGTGGCCGAACGAAATCTCGGACAGCGGTTTCTCGAAGATGGGTTCCAGCACGGTGCGAATCGCAAATTCGAATTCATCCACCTTGGTATCGGGTGGTACCCAGCCAGACTCCACATGCAGCTCCGCCACCCGGCGATAGTCGCGGTTGAAGAAGGCGAGGAAGTTCTCGGCCAGGTAGCGCTTGTCTTCCCGATTCAGGGTACCGACTATGCCGCAGTCTATGCCGATCCAGAGCGGATTGTCGGGATGCTCATAGGAGACGAAGATGTTGCCCGGGTGCATGTCGGCGTGGAAGAAACTGTCACGGAACACCTGGGTGAAAAAGACTTCCACACCCCGCTCGGCCAACAGCTTCATGTTGGTGCCGTTGGCTTCCAATGCCGGAATGTCGGAAACCGGTATACCGTAGATGCGCTCCATCACCAGCACATGCTCACGGCAGTGTTCGGTGAACACCTCGGGCACGTAGAGCGCATCGGAACCGGTGAAGTTGCGGCGCAGCTGGATGGCATTGGCCGCTTCTCGCATCAGGTTCAGCTCGTCGAGTATGGTCTTGCGATACTCTTCCACCACCTCGATGGGTCGCAGGCGCGCGCTCTGGGGTACGAAACGGGCCACCAGACGGGCCAGGGTCTGCATCAGACGCAGGTCGGCCTCGATGACCGGCTCTATATCCGGGCGGATCACCTTGATGACGATCTCGCGGCCATTCTCCTTCAATCGACCGGTATGAACCTGCGCGATGGAGGCCGATGCCAGCGGTGTCTCGTCGAAGTCGTCGAACAGCGTCTCGACGGGGCAACCCAGACTCTCCTCGATCTTGAGACGGGCCGCCTGGCCGCAGAAGGGGGGAACTCTGTCCTGCAACATGGCCAGCTCTTCGGCGATATCCGGCGGCAGAAGATCGCGCCGGGTAGACAGCATCTGACCGAACTTGATGAAGATGGGGCCGAGAGCCTCGAAGGCGAGGCGAATGCGGGCACCCCGGCTAAGGTCGGGCTGCTTTTTCTTCAGCCAGAACAGGCTGCGACGAGCCAGACGACCTGGCCAGGGTTGATAGCGGGCAGGCACCAGTTCATCTATGCCCTGCTCCAGCAGTATGGTGATGATGCGATAGAGGCGCTTGAACTCCTTCGGGGTCATCAGGCTACCTGCTGTTCGAAGCGTGCCAGTCGCAGCTCGACGGCCTTGAGCTGCTGGGCCAGCACCTCGACATCATCGTTGAAGCTCGCCACCTCCAGCGGACCGGGCGCGAGGCGGATCTCTTCGGTCAGGTATTCAGCCAACTGACGCTGGGAGCGGCACAGCTCGCGCCCCAGCACGCGGCGCGCCTGACGGGCACCGCTGAACAGGGTGTGAGCCAGCACGTCGCCGGTATAGCGCGACAGCTCCTCTTCCCAGTCGATATCCAGCTCGCCAAGCAAGACGCTGAACACCTGCACCAGCTGGGGATCGCCGCTCAGGTCGAGCTTCTCCTCGCGGATATAACGGGTAAGAGCGGACGGGTCTTTCAGCAGACCGAGGGCGGTCAGCGACAGGCTGAGCACGGCATCGGCCTCACCCTCATGCAGAGCCAGCACATCGAGCCGGCGATCGGAAAAGACGAACCAGAGCGGTTTGAGCTCACGCAATTCCAGCTTGAGCACCTTGCCCGTCAGCTTGCGCAACCGCTCCGGGCTCTGCTTGTCGAACGTCAGCAGCTGATTGAGGCTGGTTTCGATCACGGCGGTGACCATGGCATCCATCGGCATAGGCAACCTTAAAACTTGTAACCGCGGTGCAGGGCAACCACACCCTGGGTCAGGTTGTAGAACTCAACCTGCTCGAAACCGACATTTTCCATCATCCCCTTCAGGGTCTGCTGGTCCGGGTGCATGCGGATGGATTCTGCCAGATACTTGTAGCTTTCACCGTCATTCGCGACAAGTTCGCCCATTTTTGGCAACAACTTGAAGGAGTAGAGATCGTAGAGCTTGGCGATCACCTCGCTGGCCGGCTTGGAAAACTCCAGCACCAGCAGACGGCCACCCGGCTTGAGCACACGGAACATGGAGGCCAGCGCCTTGTCCTTGTCGGTCACATTGCGAAGGCCGAAGCCGATAGTGATGACATCGAAATGATTGTCCGGGAAGGGCAGTGCCTCGGCGTTGGCCTGCACGTAAGAGACGTTGTTCGCCACCCCCAGGTTGCGCAGCTTGTCGCGGCCCACCTTGAGCATGGAGTCATTGATATCTGCCAGCACCACCTGACCGGTCTCGCCGACGATGCGGGAGAACTTGGCGGTCAGATCACCGGTACCACCGGCCAAGTCCAGCACCTTCTGGCCCTTGCGCACACCGGAACAATCGATGGTGAAGCGCTTCCACAGGCGGTGGATGCCGAACGACATCAGATCGTTCATCAGATCATACTTGGCTGCCACCGAATGGAAGACGCCGGCAACCAGAGTTTCCTTCTCGGTCGCGGCCACGGTTTTAAAGCCAAAATGCGTTGTCGTAGTCTGTTCTGACATCCCTTAAACACCCATAGAGCAAAGAATGGTCGCCAGTTTACCAGAGCCAATGGCGTGCGGACACCTTAAACCCGGCTGGCGACCAACTGCATCCCCAGCAACACCATGGCCAGGCAGAGGGACAGGTTGAGACCCATATTCAGCACCGCCTTCAGGTAGGC
>Ga0115550_1002709_pt1 | contig 11979 bp, 8 predicted proteins | sample COGITO_mtgs_1005_FD_87177 | JGI IMG/M metagenome (GOLD analysis project Ga0115550, IMG submission 87177) | Pelagic marine microbial communities from North Sea - COGITO_mtgs_100511 | ecosystem: Environmental > Aquatic > Marine > Epipelagic | place: Germany:Helgoland, sampling site Kabeltonne... | reverse complement strand
GCGCCCAACCTGACCCAGCATATGGTCGAGCAAGCAGGCCCCGACATTATGCAAGGCGTACTGGGCACCGAACCCTGGACCTGGCGCGTGCCAGCGCTGGAGAAATCCGAGCGCGGCCAAGCGTTTGTCAGCCAGTTCAGCGAACGCTACAAAATGTACCCCTCCAGCTCTGCAGCCTCGGCCTACAGCATTGTTTATCAGTGGGCTGACGCCGCCCAACGGGCTGACAGCCTGGACAGCGAAGCGCTGATCAAAGCCTTGGAAAACCACAGCTACCAGTTACTCAAAGACCAGCAGCAATGGCGCGCCTTCGATCACCAGAACGCGCAAACCGTTTATGTGGTGCAAGTTAAAGACCGCGCCGAGGTGATCCTCGACCGCTTCAAGCAAGACTACTTCAGCATCGTCGATCGCCTCGACGTATCCCAGGCTGCCCCTAATCTTGCCGACTGGCAAACCGAACGACGGGCCGCCGGACAACCCCTGACCCTACAATGAGGACTTATGGATTTCGAACTCAGCGATGAACAACGCCTGCTGGTAGACAGCGCCCGCCAATTCGCCAGCCGCGAGCTGGCGCCGCATGCCGCCGACTGGGACCGCGACCACCACTTCCCAGTGGACGTGATCAAGCAGGCCGCCGAGCAAGGCTATCTGGCCCTCTACATCAAAGAAGAGGATGGCGGTCTGGGTCTGTCGCGGCTGTCCGCTTCGCTGATTTTCGAACAACTGTCGGCGGGTTGTATCGCCACCACCGCCTTCCTCACCATCCACAACATGGCCTCGTGGATGCTCGCCTCCTTCGCCGATCAAGCGCTGAAAGATACCTGGTTGCCGCGCCTGGTCAGCGGTGAGCTACTGGCCTCGTATTGCCTGACCGAACCGGACGCAGGCTCCGACGCCGCGCACCTGCGCACCCGCGCCAAGCGTGATGGCGACGACTATGTGCTGGATGGCAGCAAGTGCTTTATCTCCGGTGCAGGCTCAACCGATGTGCTGATTGTGATGGCGCGCACCGGCGAAGAAAGCGGCGCCAAGGGCGTTTCCTGCTTCCTGGTACCGGCCGATGCCGAGGGTGTGAAGTACGGACGCAACGAACTGAAGATGGGCTGGCGCGCCCAGCCGACCCGCACCATCACCTTTGAAGGCGTACGTATCCCGGCCGGCAACCGCATCGGTCCGGAAGGCCAGGGTTTCGTCTACGCAATGAAGGGCCTGGATGGCGGGCGCATCAATATCGCCAGCTGCTCCCTCGGCGCCGCGCAAGCCGCACTGGAACAATCGCTGCGCTATGTGGAAGAACGCAAACAGTTCGGCAAACCGCTCAGCGACTTTCAGTCGCTGCAATTCAAGCTCGCCGACATGCTCACCGACCTCACCGCCAGCCGGCAGATGGTGCGCCTGGCCGCACATAAACTCGATCACGGCCACAGCGAAGCCAGCCTGTATTGCGCCATGGCCAAGCGTTTTGCCACCGACCACTGCTTCACCCTGTGCAACGAGGCGCTGCAACTTCACGGCGGCTACGGTTATCTGAATGACTACCCGCTGGAACGCTGGGTACGCGACAGCCGCGTGCATCAGATTCTGGAGGGCACCAACGAGATCATGCGGGTGATCATTGCTCGCCGCCTGCTGGATCAAGGCGGCATGCTTGATCGCTTACTGTAAGAACCTGCATAGGATTTGCTGCGCGTCGGCCCTGCTGCGTTAAAAACAGGCTCGGAATGCTCATGTACAAAAGTACATTCCGCTTCCTCGCCTATTTTTGCCTTGCATGGCTCTAGCTCGCTAAATCCTGAACAAGTCCTAAGCCATTGCAGAAACGAGGACATTTATGAGCCACGCCATCGAACCCTACAAGCCGGGTGTGTTTGACCTGACCCACAAGATCACCGTGGAAAAACACGGCCATACAGCGCTGATCACCATCAACAACCCGCCGGCCAATACCTGGGACCGCGAGTCGTTGATCGGCCTTAAACAACTGGTCGAACATCTCAATCATGACGATGACATTTACGCCTTGGTGATTACCGGCCAGGGCGGCAAGTTTTTCAGCGCTGGCGCTGACCTCAAGCTGTTCGCTGATGGCGACAAAGCCCGTGCACGCGAGATGGCACGGCGCTTCGGCGAGGCCTTCGAGGCGTTGCGTGATTTTCGCGGGGTATCGATTGCCGCGATCAATGGCTACGCCATGGGCGGCGGTCTGGAATGTGCTCTGGCCTGTGATATCCGTATCGCCGAACGCCAAGCACAACTGGCCCTGCCGGAAGCCACGGTCGGTTTGCTGCCCTGCGCGGGCGGCACTCAGCACCTGAGTTGGTTGGTCGGCGAAGGCTGGGCCAAACGCATGATTCTCTGCGGCGAACGCCTGGATGCAGAAACCGCCCTGCGCATCGGCCTGGTCGAGCAAGTGGTCGACAGCGGTGAAGCCCGTGGTCATGCCTTGCTGCTGGCGGCAAAAGTCGCGCGGCAGAGCCCGGTGGCGGTGCGCACCATCAAACCGTTGATTCAGGGTGCACGCGAACGCAGCCCGAGCACCTGGCTGCCAGAGGAGCGCGAACGTTTTGTTGACCTGTTCGACGCCGATGACACCCGCGAAGGGGTCAACGCCTTCCTGGAAAAACGCGACCCGCAGTGGCGCAATAAATGATCTGCCGACTGATGGAAAACCCTGCGCGGCTTTCCACGCAGGCAACGCAAATCCGTAGGGTGGATGTCGTTTTTAACATCCACCATGGCCTCACTCGGTGGATGGATAAAACGTCATCCACCCTACGCTGGAAACACAGATGAACGTGCAATTCGAAGAGCGCCCAGCCCAACACGGCATGCGCATCGGCATCGCCAGCCTGGATGCCGAAAAAAGCCTCAACGCCCTTTCGCTGCCGATGATCGAGGCGCTGGATGCCAAGCTCAAAGCCTGGGCCGACGACCCGAGCATTGCCTGCGTCATGTTGCGTGGTAACGGCCCCAAAGCGTTCTGCGCTGGCGGCGACGTGGTGCAACTGGTGCATCAATGCCGTGAACACCCGGGCGAAATACCGCCCTTGGCGCGGCGCTTTTTTGCCGACGAATACCGCCTCGACCACCGCATCCACACCTTCCCAAAACCCTTTATCTGCTGGGCTCATGGCCACGTACTGGGCGGCGGCATGGGCCTGATGCAAGGTGCAGGCATTCGCATCGTCACCCCAGGCAGCCGCCTGGGCATGCCGGAAGTGAATATCGGCCTGTACCCGGATGTAGGCGGCAGCTGGTTCCTCGCGCGCCTGCCGGGCAAGCTCGGTTTATTTCTCGGCCTGACCGCCAGCAGCATCAACGCCCGCGATGCGCTGGATCTGGACCTGGCCGACCGCGTGCTACTCGACAGCCAGCAAGACGATCTGCTCAATGGCCTGGCGCAACTCAACTGGCAGGAGCAGAGCGCGCAGCAACTACACAGCCTGCTCAAGGCTTTGGAAAACCAAGCCCTGCCTGAACTGCCAGAAGCCCAATGGTTGCCGCGCCGTGCGCGCATCGACGAGCTGCTCGATACCGCCGACCTGCCCCACGCCTGGCAGGCCATCAGTGCCTTGCACAGCGATAGCGACCTGCTCCTCGCGCGCGCCGCCAAAACGCTGAATGGCGGCTGCCCGCTGACCGGCCATCTGGTTTGGGAGCAAATCAAACGGGCTAAACCGCTGTCATTGGCCGAGGTATTCCGCATGGAATACGCCATGAGCCTGAACTGCTGCCGCCACCCGGAGTTTCCCGAGGGTGTGCGCTCACGCCTGATCGACAAAGACCACGCGCCACAGTGGCACTGGCCGGATGTAGCGAACATCCCTGACGAAGTGATCGAAGCACACTTCACCCCCGTCTGGGACGGTGAACACCCGCTGGCAGATTTGTAGGGTGGATGGCGCTTTTTTCATCCACCAATAAGACCGCAGCGGGTGGATGAGTGAAACGTCATCCACCCTACACGGCTATTCACCAGCAGCGGCCTGGGTCGCTGCTCCCTCAGGCAAGGAGAGCAAAAATGAACAAAATTGCCTTTATCGGCCTCGGCCACATGGGCCTGCCCATGGCGAAAAACCTGCTCAAGGCCGGTTTCAACCTCAGCGTCTTCGACCTGCTGCAAGCGGCCGTCGAAGACCTGGCCAAGGATGGTGCCCAGGCCGCCAGCAGCGCCGTGGATGCAGTGCAAGGGGCTGATGTGGTGGTCAGCATGCTGCCGGCCAGCCGACATGTCGAAGGCTTGTACTTGGGTGATAACGGCCTGCTGGCCGCGCTTAAGCCTGGCAGCCTGGTGCTGGAATGCTCGACCATTGCCCCAGAGTCCGCACGCAAGGTGCACCAGGCGGCCCAGGCGCGCGGCATCGAACTGCTCGACGCCCCAGTGTCCGGCGGCACCGCCGGCGCAGCAGCTGGCACCCTGACCTTTATGATCGGCGGCGCGGCCAGCACCCTGGAAAAAGCCCGCACAATCTTTGAAGCCATGGGCAAGAACATCTTCCACGCGGGTCCCGACGGTGCCGGCCAGGTGGCCAAGGTGTGCAATAACCAAGTGTTGGCAGTACAGATGATCGCCACTGCTGAAGCCATGGCCATGGGCGTGGCCAACGGCTTGGAGCCGGCAGTGCTGGCCGAAATCATGCGCCAGAGCTCGGGCGGCAACTGGACCCTAGAGAAGTACAACCCCTGGCCCGGCGTGATGGAAAACGCCCCGGCCTCCAAAGGCTACAGCGGCGGCTTTATGGCCGAGCTGATGACCAAAGACCTGGGCCTCGCCCAGGAAGCCGCTCAAGCCAGCGGCAGCAGCACACCCATGGGGGCGCTGGCGTTGCAGCTGTATCGCTTGCTCCTCAAGCAAGGCAAGGGCAAGCAGGACTTCTCAGTGGTGCAGCAGCTGTTTGTTGAGTAGGCCCGAACCCCGCCTCATCGTAGGAGCGAGCCATGCCCGCGAAGCTTTCAATCGCGGCCATGGCCCGCTCCTACGTCGATAAACAGTTAACCTGCAGGCAGCAAAAAGCCGCAGCGAGCTGCGGCTTTTTGTGGGCAAAGTAGGCGGTCTAGCGCTCGCGCAATGCTTCGCTACGGGCGCGGATAATCGGCTTGAGCAGGTAGCTGAGCACACTCTTCTTGCCGGTGATGATATCCACCGAAGCGACCATGCCAGGAATGATCAGCAGCGGATTTTCCACCGTTCCGAGATGGCTTTTATTGGTACGCAGCTTGATCACATAAAAGCTGTTGCCTTCATCGTCGGTCACGGTGTCCGCGCCAATCTGCTCCAGCTCGGCCTTGAGCCCACCGTAGATGGTGTAGTCATAGGCGGTGAACTTGACCATGGCTTCCTGCCCCGGATGCAGGAAGGCAATGTCCTGCGGACGAATACGCGCCTCGACCAAGAGGTTTTCATCCAACGGCACAATTTCCACCAGGTCGCTGCCTGGCTGAATCACCCCACCGATGGTGTTGACCAGTAGCTGCTTTACGATGCCGCGCACCGGTGAGGTGACCAGGGTACGGTTGACGCGGTCTTCCAGCGCCCTACCGGTCGACTGGATCTTGCTCAGCTCGGTGCGCGCTTCATTCAGCTGAGTCAGTGCCTCACTGCGAAAACGTCCACGGGTTTCATCGATCTTGCGCTCCACTTCCTTGATCGCTGCTTCGGCTCGCGGCATGGCCAACGTGGTGGCATCCAACTGGCCGCGCGCTTCCACTTCGGCACGCTTAAGGCGCAGGACTTCCACCTGGGAAATCGCACCTTGAGCCACTAACGGCTCAGACATGCGAATTTCCTGTCGCAGCAAGCTGAGGCTACTGCGAAACTGCCCTTGCTTGGAGGCAAACTCTCGCAGCTCCTGCTGCCGCTGGATCAACTGCTCTTCCAGGCCCGCCACCTCATCCAGCAATTGCTGTTTACGGCTGTTGAACAGCTGGATTTCGTTATCTGCCTGGCGGCCGGCCTTTTCCCGCACCTCGCCAGCAACCACCAGCTCGCGATCCTGCACCTCGGCACTCAAGCGCTCCACGCGCAGCAGCAAAGCCAAGCGATCGGCCTCCGTTTCACCCACGTTGGAGGCAAAGCGGGTGTCGTCCAAGCGCAACAACGGCGCGCCGGCGTCAACAATCTGCCCTTCACGGACAAACAGCTCGGCGACAATACCGCCTTCCAAGTTCTGAATTTTCTGCAGGCGCGAGGACGGGATCGCCTTGCCATCGCCCCGAGTCACTTCATCAACCACAGCGAAATTGGCCCACAGCAGGCAGAACACCACAAAAGCAATCAGCCCCCAGATGGTCAGCCGTACGACACGCGGTGCATCCTCAATCAAGGCTTTGTTGATTTCAGGCAGCGGCTCATCACCCAGCTCATCATCACTGCCGAAATAGGCCGCCACGGCCTGACGCAGACTCTTCTTCTCGGGCGCTTTAGCTGACACTGATTTGCCCCTTTTTCAGCGCTTCCATCACGCTACTTTTTGGTCCGTCGGCGATGATCTGCCCGCGATCCACGATAATCAGCCGGTCGACCAGGCTGAGCATCGAGGCGCGGTGGGTGACCAACAGCAGGGTCTTGGTGCCGATTACTGCTGACAAGCGCTGCTTGAGGCGCTCTTCGCCGGTGTTGTCCATGGCGCTAGTCGGTTCATCAAGCAATAGAATCGGCGGGTCGAGCAACAACGCACGGGCCAAGGCAACGTTCTGCCGCTGGCCGCCGGATAGATTCTGCCCGCGCTCCCCCACTTGCAGCTCATAGCCTTTGGGGTGCAGGCGTACGAACTCATGCACACCCGCCAACTCAGCGGCCTGCAACACCAGTTCGTCCTCCACATAACGGGCGCCGGACACCAGGTTGTCGCGCAAGGTGCCACTGAACAATTGAATGTCCTGCGGCACATAACCGATGTTGTGGCGTAAATCGCTGACATCCAGTTGGCGCACATCAATACCGTCTACCAGCAAACTGCCAGCGTCGGGCTGATACAAGCCGACAATCAGCTTGGCCAACGAGCTTTTACCCGAACCACTGCGGCCGATGATGCCAATTTTCTCGCCCGGGCGAACCACCAGGTTAATGCTTTGCAGGGCAGCCTGTTGTTGATCCGGATAATGGAAATCCAGCTGACGAAACTCAATCGCCCCTTGCAGCGACTGACGCTTGAGCGGGCGCTCATCGGCATGGCGCTCTTGCGGCAACTCCATCATCTGGTTGACGGACTCAAGGGTGATCTTGGCCTGCTGATAACGGGTCAGCAAACCCGAAATTTGCGTCAATGGCCCCAGAGCGCGACTGCTGAGCATGTAGCAGGCAATCAGTCCGCCCATGCTCAGGTTGCCATCGATGATCTGGTACACACCGAGCACAATCACCACTACACCGGCCAGCTGCTGTAACAGCATGGTGGCGTTCATCGCCAGGCTGGAGAGCATGCGCGCGCGCAGCTCCAGACGGCTCAGTGTGCCAATGGTCTGCTCCCAGACGTATTGGCGCTCACTCTCCGCATTGTTGACCTTGACTGCATCCAGCCCCGCCAGGCTCTCGATCAGGCTCGACTGACGCTCAGCCGCCAACGCCATGGTGCGCTGCATGGTTTCTGCCAACGGCCGTTGCAACGTCCAACCAATCAGGGCCACCAGCGGGAAGGCCAGCACCGGAATCCACACCAGATGCCCACCGATCATGGCGATCACTGCGAGAATCAACAGGGTAAACGGCAGATCGATAACGCTGGCCAGGGTCAGTGAAGCGAGGAAATCGCGTAGGCTCTGAAATTCGTGAATGTTCTGCGCAAAGCTACCGACCCGCGCCGGACGGAACTTCATGGCCATGCCAACGATGCGCTCGAACAGCGTGGCGGAGATGATCAGGTCGGTCTTTTTGCCCGCCAAATCCAGGCACAGGCCGCGCAGGGTTTTCAGCAGCAGATCGAAACAGAACACCCCGGCGATACCAATTGCCAATACCCACAGCGTGGCTTCAGCCTGGTTGGGCACTACGCGGTCGTACACATTCATCACAAACAGCGGGGTCGCCAAACCGATCAGGTTGATCAGAAAACTCGCGGCAATGGCATCGATATACAGCCAGCGAGAACGCTTGAGGGTGTCGCGAAACCAGGACGTGGCACGCGGGATCAACTCACCACGGTTGAAATCGAATTTATGCAGTGGCTGAGCAAAGAACACGCGGCCGCTGTAATCCTCGGCCAGTGTTTCGACACTCACGCGCACCTCACCGCCCTCGCTTTCACTGGGCATGATGCGCGCACGTCCCTGGTCATCCCAACCCAGCAAAATGGCACTTCGACCATCACGCAGCAGCAACAAGGCTGGCATGGCCAAAGCCGGAATCTTCTCCAAACCACGACGCAACCAACGCCCCTGAAGCCCTGCACGCGCGGCGGCACGCGGCAGCAACTCGGCACTCAAGCGCTGCTCAGGCAGCGGCAGACCAGCCGTGAGCATGGCGCGACTGACCGATTTCTGGTGCAAGCTGCACAGTGACAGAAGGCTATCGAGTAGAGGGTCGTCGTAGCGATCACGCGGATCGCTACGGGTTTGTATCGGGCTGGGGTCTACTGCCACTGGGCTTTACTCATCGACGGCTGGGCTCAGGCTCAATTCAGACCGGGTAAATTTACCTGGGCCTTCACTTCGTCCAGTGGCGCAGCGGCCATCGGCGCGACTACACCCTGACTCTTGAGCAGGGAGCCCATGGTGGCCTTGATCCGGTATTGAGTAAACAGCTCGGTGAACCGCACTTCTTCAAGTCGGCGCGAGGCAGTGAATAACTCGTTTTCACTGTCGAGCAAATCCAGCAGGGTGCGCTCGCCCAGGCCGAATTGCTTCTGGTAGGACTCACGCACGCGGCTGCTGTAGTCAACGTACTGTTGAGCTATCGGCAACTGCTGGCGGGCATTTTCCCGAGCATTCCAGGCCAGGCCCAAGTCTTCATTCAATACCCGCAGGGCGTTATTACGAATATCCATGGCTTGGTTCGTCTGGTAGGCCTTGGACTGCAGATCAGCCTTATTGCTACCGCCGGCAAACAGGTTGTAGCGCATACGCAGCATGGCCTGCCACTCATTGCTATGGCCACTAACGCCATCAATGTTGTTATCCAGCCCGCGTGACAACTCAGCATCAACCCGTGGGTAGAAATTCGACTTGGCGGCTTCATACTGCTGCTCAGTGGCCTGAACATCCGCCTCGGCAGAACTCAGAAAAGGGTTGTTGGCGAGCATTTCCTCACGCGCAGCCGGCAGGCTTTCGGGCAAGTGACCGACAAGGCCAGCAGGCCGGGTCAGCTCGCTGGCATCACGGCCAACCACGCTGAAGTAATTGACCTGCGCATCGGCCAGGTTAGTTTGCTCGGTGATCAGGTTGTTACGCGCTTGCGCCAAGCGCGCCTCCGCCTGATCAAGATCTGCCGTGCGCCCCACGCCGCTCTGGCTACGCAGGGTGATCTGGTCATAGATCCGTTCATGGCTGGCCAGGTTCGTTTCAGCCAAGCGAACCAGTTCCTGACGCGTCAGCACATCCAGATATACCTGCGCCACTGTCAGGGCGGTGCGTTCAGAGGTTCCCAGCAGCTCATACGCTCGTGCATTCACCGTGGCACGTTGGCGACCGACTTCACTGCGGGTGGCAAAACCGTCGAACACCATCTGCTGCAGACGCAGGCTCGACTCACCGCGAGTCAGGGTTTCGGTGTTGTGGCTCTGCCCGCGGGTACTTGGACTGTCGGTGCTTTCACGGCCATAGCCGGCCAACAGGTCAACTCGCGGCAGGTAGCCGCCCCTGGCGGCGTTCATTTGCTCTTCAACCGACAAGCGCGCATTGATCCCCGCCTGTATCTCCGGATGCACCTCAAGGGCACGTTGCATAGCTTCATTAAGGGTCTGACCATGAGCAGCCATCGATACAGCGAGAACAAGAGGGAACAGTGCAAAAAAACGCATTAAATGAAATTCCTTGGGAGCTGGACGAGTGACGCAGAGCAACGAAGACCGGACGCGCTTGACGCAAAATAGCAAAGGAGACATAACAACCCAAACGAGAACCACATCACACAGCACGAAAATTAATATCAAAGTGATATCATCTCGAGCAGTGTTTATGACCACGTGCGCGTTATTAATAGCTTGGTATGCCAGTAATTCCATAACGGAATAAGCAAAGTTTATGACGCCGTTCTTTTGTCAGATTATCAGTCTTCAAATCAAAAAAATGCTTCACTGTTTTTAATGATTTTACCGCGCCCACCTCGGAGCCCGCCTTATGAGCACTATCGTCGCCATCGTAAAAAGTCTTGTAGGTCAGGTTTTTGCTGTTTCTCTCGACGGCCTCAAGCGTCAAATATTCGAAGGCGAACGCCTGCTGATAGGTGAACAGGTCGTAACCGGCTTGGGCGGGGAAGTAACATTGCAGTTGGCCAATGGCGAATTGATAGATGTGGCGCAAAACAGCAGCTGGCAGGCAGCCCCCAGCGCCGCTCAAGCTGAAGACGATAAGCCCGAGCCTACGTCAGGATTGGAACAGGCGCTGACTGCCGGTTTCGACCCCACTGTCGACCTCGAAGCCCCAGCCGCAGGTCCAGGCACTGGTGGCGGTACCGGTGGCGCAGCGGGTGGTGGGCATAGTTTTGTATTGCTGGGAGAAACAGGCCAACAACTGGAGGCAGTTGTCGGTTTTGAAACCTCCAACCGGGGTCTGAACGGAACAGACCAGAACGAGATATTCGGTACAGGCGAGCAAACCAACCAAGCAACTGCCGCAGAGACTAATCTAGTCACTCCAGCTCCAAATGCACCAAGCGTAGCGCTGACTAACGACAGCGGTACCAGTGCCACTGACCTGATCAGCAATGACGGCACCCTGGCAATTGGCGGCGTCGATCCAGGATCATTAGTCGAATACAGCACTGACGGCGGTAGCAGTTGGAACACCACCTTCACACCCAGTGAGGGAACGAACACTGTACTCGTTCGCCAAACGACTACTGATGGCAGTACGTCCGCCTCTTCTAGCCTGACCTTTACCCTCGACACTCAAGTTGCTACGCCGACCCTCACCCTAACCACTGACAGCGGTGTAGCCGGTGACCTGATCAGTAACGATGGCAGTTACAGCGTCAGCGGCACAGAAGCTGGGGCCACCGTCGAATACAGCATCGACGGTACAACCTGGAGCACCGCTGCACCAACGGCAGTGGAAGGCAGTAACACCATCCAGGTGCGTCAGACCGATGCGGCCGGCAACATCTCTGCCCCGTCTAGCCTGACATTTACCCTAGACACCCAAGCTGCGGCACCGACGGTGACCATTGCCACCGACACCAATAACGATGGCACCCTCAGCAGCGCCGAACTGGGCAACGCCACCACCGTCAGCGTCAGCGTCGCACTGCCGACCGGCACCGTCGTGGGCGATACGCTGAATGTCACACTCAATGGCGTGGCACAAACACCGATCGTCCTGACCCAAACGCAGATCAACAATGGCATAACCTTTGATGTCGCACGCCCTGCCGACGGCCAGAACATCACTGCATCCGCCACCGTCACCGATGCGGCCAACAATACCTCACCAGCAGGCTCCGACAGCGTAACCGTCGGCGATACCACCGCGCCCACCGTGTCCAGCATTGTGATGGCCGACACCGCCCTCAGCGTCGGTGAGACCAGCTTGGTCACCATCACCTTCAGCGAGGCGGTCGTCGCCTTTGATAACACCGATGTCACCGTCGAGAACGGCACCCTCAGCGCCCTGAGCAGCACCGATGGCGGCGTTACCTGGACCGGGACGTTCACCCCAAGCGTCAATGTTGAAGACACCAGCAACCTGATCACCGTCGCCGCAACTTACACCGACACCGCCGGTAACGCCGGCACCGGGGCCAGCAGCGCTAACTACCAGATCGACACCCAGGCCCCTGTGTTGAGCATCAGCGACAACGTCGCCGGTGTCGCCAATGGCCCG
>Ga0115550_1002708_pt1 | contig 11981 bp, 9 predicted proteins | sample COGITO_mtgs_1005_FD_87177 | JGI IMG/M metagenome (GOLD analysis project Ga0115550, IMG submission 87177) | Pelagic marine microbial communities from North Sea - COGITO_mtgs_100511 | ecosystem: Environmental > Aquatic > Marine > Epipelagic | place: Germany:Helgoland, sampling site Kabeltonne... | reverse complement strand
CTCAATTTGACCTTCAGGACCTAGAAGATCGCGAGATTGATTTGGCTGCATTTAATGGAATTAGTTTGCTGAATGTTTGGGCTAGTTGGTGCATTACATGTCTGGTCGAACATCCCTTTTTAATGCAGCTATCGAAAAATGAAATTACACTCATAGGCTTAAATTATAAAGATTCTCAGGTGAAAGCTAAGCAGTGGCTTGGGAAGAGGGGAGACCCATATATATTTTCAATTTATGATCCAAGAGGCGATCTTGCATTTGACCTAGGAGTCACCGGAGCTCCGGAAACTTTTTTAATATTCAACCAGCAAATTATTGGCCATATTCAAGGAGAGCTTAATCAAGAAAAATGGCAATCCACTCTTGTTCCCTTGATTAACGCAGCCACTATGGGTAATCAATGAAATTACTTACCATAGCTCTTTTTGGCTGTATTTTTTTCGCTAACTGTCTTACAGCTGATGCGATCTATGAATTTGATAACTCTATAGAAGAGAAAAGGTTTTATTCTTTGATATCTGAAATAAGATGCCCTAAATGCACCAGTGGGAGCATTGCTAGCTCTGATGTGCCAGTATCTAGAGATTTAAAGCAAAAGGTATATGAATTAATTCTTGCCGGATCTACAGATAAAGAAATTAAAGCTTATGTCACCGATAGGTTTGGAGCCTCTTCTGACTATAAGCCAGCATTCGAAGGTGCCAATTATCTATTATGGCTTGGACCATTTATTTTTTTAGGAATTTTAATTCTAGTTTTTCTATCAAACAGAAGGCTTTAATGTTGATACTTCTTGCGGTCTTATTTTTATGCTCACTGCCTATTATTAGCTATTTGCTGAGCCCAGTTTCGCCTCAGAAGCCCCTTATTTTTCTTTTAACAATTCTATTGTTAGGAGCATTTTCTTTAAATCACACTTCTTTAAAACCTTTGTTCGGTCAATGGGCAAATGCACATCAATCTGATCAGATATATAAGATGCTTCAAGATGATCTCGAGGTTTCAGATTTAGTTCTAAATGAATTTATTTCGACAATGAATTCAACAGAAGATTCTTTTTTACTAGGGGTTGAGATTTTTTATAAGTCCTTGGATATGAAATCTTTTAATTCTTCTGAAAGCATTATAGGAATCTTAAATACGAGCTTTCAAGATCAAAGCTTTAAAGTCTCTATATACAGCTTACTTTCAGATCTCAGAGATGCAAAATATCCATTAATTGGAGATGCAAAACTTTTATTGGTTGCTGCCGAGCCAGCTAGTTGTAACGCTACAAAACTTACCGCTGTTGTTAATATTCCAAACGGTCCAGATGTTAATATCGCGGCAAAAGATTTTTTATCACCAGATTTTTCCCAGACCTTTTTGCTTGATAAATCTGATGCACAGGTCAAAGGTTTCGATCTTCCCTCAGCTTTTTTATACCAGGAGATTATTCAACTAGAACTAGTGGTTTTTTGTTCAAAAAATACGTTTCATATATTTAAGACGCTTGATTTGAAGTACTCTGAAAATAACGAAGAACAAGTATTTATTTATGCTAACGAATGGTTAAAAAAGGAACAATAGTTTAAAATGGGTAAAGGATAAATTTAATGCAGCTCAAACACATTAAACTGGCTGGATTCAAAAGTTTCGTGGACCCCACGAGGATATCTTTCCCCACAAATATGGTCGCCGTAGTTGGTCCCAATGGATGCGGCAAATCAAATGTCATTGATGCTGTGAGATGGGTTTTAGGCGAACTTTCAGCTAAAAATTTAAGAGGTGACTCTATGTCAGATGTCATCTTCAATGGTTCAGATTTAAGAAAACCCTCAGGTCAATGCAGCATCGAATTATTATTTGATAACTCAATGGGCAAATTGGGTGGGGAATACGCAAAATATAATGAAATTTCCATCAAGAGATTGATGACCAGAGATGGACAATCTAACTACTCTATTAACAATACCTCGTGCAGACGCAAAGATGTTCAAGACATTTTTTTAGGAACAGGCCTCGGGCCAAGGAGTTATGCAATTATTGAGCAAGGGATGGTATCCAAAATTGTTAGCGCCAAACCTGAGGAGATGAGAACCTTTATAGAGGAGGCTGCTGGCATTTCAAAATACAAGGAACGAAGAAAAGAAACAGAACAGCGAATCAAGAAAACAAAAGAAAATCTATCAAGAGTCTTGGACATCAGAGATGAAATTAAACGATTGATAAATAGACTGCAAAATCAGGCCAATGCTGCTGAAAAATATAAGAAATTTCAGATTGAAGAGAAGGATTTAAAGTTAAATATATCTATCTTAAATAGTCTTAGCGCTAAGGCACAAAAAGATAAGCTGTCATCACAGATATCCTCTTTGGCAAATCAAATTACTGTAAAGTCAGCTGAGGTTGAGACTCAACAATCAACGATTGATCAAATTCGAACCGAGCACTCATCAGTTTTATCGGCCTTTGAGATAGCGCAAAAAAACTTTTATTCGATTGGAGCAGACATAGCTAGATATGAAGCTAATATTCAAAATTTAAACAAGACAGAGTCACAAACAAAAGCTGACCTGGCAACCGCTAAGGAAAGTTATTCTAGGGCAATTGAGAAAGAGTCGTCATTCGACACATTAAATCCAAAAGAAAATGAACTTAAACTGAATATTGCTATCCTCAAGGCCCTACAAGCTAATGAGCAAAAGCAGAAACTAGAAATTCAAATATATGATCTTGAATCAAGTATTCTACTTAAATCAGACGAGGTTCAAAAACATCAAGGAACCATTGAGAAAATTAAAAATGATCATGCTTCGCTTTCTGCAAGTTTTGATGAAGCCCAGAGTACTTTTTCTTCAATCAGCACTGATATTGCCAGGCAAGAAGCTAATCTTCAAAATTTAGAGAAATTAGAAGCTCAGTCACTAAGCGATCTAGAGAGAGCAAAAGTAAGCTATCAAGCTGCGCTTGAAAAAGAGTCAAATCAAGAAAATTTAAGCCCTAAAGAAAAAGCAATGAACTTGCTTGATAACATTTTAGAATCACTTGGTAATCTTGGCTCAAATGGCGATTCTATTAAATCTAAAGCTTTAGAGTTAAAAGCAGCCCTCACCAGCATCCTAAAGATTGCCTCTGACCAATCGAAAAGTATGACTGATGAATATTTGCAGCGACAAAATAGACTCGAGGAAACACTTCTTCAAACAGCAGAAAAGAAATCTCAGATTGAAAAAGAGTTAGTATTATTTTCAGCCAAGAAGGTGGAATCAGAAGGGAGTCTCGATAGTTATAAAAGCAAGAAATCGGAAGTTAATGAGTTGATCAGAAAATCTGAGGAGTTGAAATCAGGCTCATCAATTGAGTTGAGATCTCTGGAATCCCAAAAAAATAATTTAAAATTAGATCTTAGAACCTTTGAGGTTAATCTAGAAAATGCATCCATAATTTTAGAAAAAGCTGAGGTTAAAATTTCAGAAATCAATCCATCGGACTTTGCTTCACTTGATCTAGCGAACCTAGAGAATTCTCTTGCAGTAATTCAAAGCAGCATTTCAGCTCTTTCATCCATTAACTTGGCAGCACCAGATGAGTATCTTTCTAGGCAGAATAACCTCACAGAGTTACTTCAACAAACTGAACTGAAAAAAAATGAAGCTAACCAAGAGCTAGCTATCTTAATTCAAAAAAGCGCCTCTGCTGAGGGTGAATTAAATACAATTCGACAAAAGCAATCTAAGGTGGATGAGTCTATTCGAGATAACGAGAACAAGAAGTCTATAGCTTCATTAGACCTTAGGGCTCTTGAGGAACAGTCAAATAATTTAAAGTTAGACTTCAGAACCTTTGAGGTTAACCTTGATAATGCTTCGCAAGCACTTACAAGAGCAGGCCTTGCCATAGGAGATATCAACCCTGAAGAGTTTAAGGATATGGATATTTCCAATCTAGAGCAGTCCCTTGCAGGGGTTCAAGCTAAAATTATTTCACTTGGCGCTATTAATTTAGCTGCGCCTGATGAAATTGCAGAGGAGTCTCAGCGCATGGAGGAGCTAGATGCTCAGCTTGAAGATTTAAATGAGGCGCTTGAAAAACTGCAGGGTGCTATCAAGAAAATAGACGCAGAATCTAAATTAAAGTTTGATGAAAGTTTTCATGCGGTAAATTCTAAAATTCAAGAGATCTTCCCTAAATTATTTGGTGGTGGTAGAGCTGCCTTGGAATTACTAGAAGGAGACTCACTTAATTCCGGAATTACATTGACAGCTCAGCCACCTGGGAAAAAGAATGCAACAATTTCTCAGCTCTCTGGAGGAGAAAAAGCAATGACAGCATTATCATTAGTATTTGCCTTGTTTGAATTAAACCCAGCACCTTTTTGCTTGCTAGATGAGGTCGATGCTCCATTAGATGATTTGAATGCTACTAGATTTGTTGCCATGGTTGAGGAAATGTCGGATAGAGTCCAATTTATTTTTATTACTCATAACAAGATTTCGATGGAAAAAAGTGATCACTTAATGGGTGTCACTATGCAGGAAGCAGGCGTTTCAAGGGTTGTGTCCGTTGATGTTAAGGAAGCGCTCAAATTAGCCGCTTCTTGATGGTTTCTAATTCAGAAGTTTTTTTGATTGTTGCTGCCTTGCTGGCTTTTCTTCTTATTTTATATATATTTTTTAAACAATTTTTTACCAGAAAACTTTCACAGACAAGCATTCAGAATTCTGAATCCATGCTATTTAATGGCAATGCAGAGCAAGGAACCTTGAGTTTTGATGATAGCGATGATCAAGAGCAAATAGATCAAGCGCTCATCATTCTTAATTTAATCTCTATGGACAAATCAAATTTTGATATTGATCAGGTATTAATGCTCTTTAAAAATTTAGATGCAAGGCATGTTGAAGGATTTTTGAGTTATCGTGACGAAAGTGGTGCAGAGATTTTTAGGGTTGCAAGTGGAATTAACCCAGGTGTTCTAGAATTAGGCACTCAAACTCATATTTTATTTATGGCGCTAGATCTTTATCAGGTTCGAGATCCTCTTAAAGGGCTCGAAAAGATGCTTGATGCTGCAACTAATATTTCAGAAAAATTACATGCCAGCATATGTGATCAGAATAGAGCACCTTTAAGCAAGCAAATGATAGAGCACTATAAATCTAAGGCCCAAGAAATAAGCCATATTAAGTCGATGCGTAAAAGTTCATAAAATGAGTAGCAGCCAGGAGCAATATAAAAAACTACAAAACGATATTCGCAATCACGATCATGCTTACTATATTCTTGATGATCCAGAAATATCCGATGGTGAATACGATGCACTATTTCAAAATTTATTAAAAATAGAGATAGATAATCCTGAATGGATTACCCCAGAATCTCCATCACAAAGAGTCGGAACAAAGCCAGAGACTGATTTTGCAAGCATCTCACATCGAAAGCAGATGCTATCTCTAGCAAATGCTTTTAATGAAAAAGATGTCTATGATTTTCATGAACGAATGATCAAGAACCTTTCTGATACTACTAAGCTAAGATATTTTTGCGAACCTAAGATGGACGGTGCGGCGATATCTTTAGTTTATGAAAATGGTATTTTAATTCGAGGAGTCACTCGAGGGGACGGAACCGTTGGAGAAGACATTACTTCCAACATTAGAACTTTAAAATCTATTCCCCTGACTTTAAAAGAATCTAATGACGCCTTTCCCAAGCTGATAGAGGTTCGAGGAGAAATTTTTATTAGCAAAGCAGATTTCTTAAACCTAAATAGTGCTGCTGCACTAGAAGACCAAAAAGTCTTTGCAAATCCAAGAAATGCTGCTGCAGGTAGCCTGAGACAGCTTGATCCAATGGTTACCAGCTCAAGACCATTGGCCTTCTTTGCTCATGGTGTTGGTGCATGCGATGGCAGCACTTTTAATTCTTTAGAAGAACTATTTCAAAGCTTCGCTGACTGGGGTCTGCCTGTTAATCAATTAAATAGATCTGTTGATTCAATAGAGGGATGTTTAGAGTACTTTCAAGAAATAGAAAGCACTAGAGACAAAATTCCTTTTGAGATAGATGGTGTGGTATTCAAGGTTGCTGATATTGCTGTGCAGAATAATTTAGGTGAAATTGCACGTTCACCTCGATGGGCTATCGCGCATAAGTTTCCAGCAGAGGAGGCAACCACAGAAATTGTTGGTATTGATTTTCAGGTGGGTCGAACAGGGATACTGACGCCTGTGGCTAAGCTTAAATCTATTAATGTTGGCGGAGTCAATGTAAGTAAATGCACCCTTCATAATATTGATGAGTTACAAAGACTCGATCCAAGAGTGGGAGATCAAGCAGTCATTAAAAGGGCAGGTGATGTTATTCCCAAAATGATCAGGGTAATACCTTTAAAAAAATCCAGGGGATCGCCGGTTTCCATTCCGAAATCTTGCCCTTGCTGCAATTCTAAGGTGGTTACTAATTCTCAATCTGATTGGCATGTCTTAAGCTCGGATAATAAACCATTAAAGAAATTTTCCAGTCTATATGAGGCTAATGAATATATTGAACATCACGCTTCTCAAGGGCTAGTGATAGAAGAGCAAAAAATTAACAGCCCTTTTATTAAATGCTCAGGAGACAATCTATGTCCTGAAATCATTCAAGGTAAATTTACACATTTTGTTTCTCGCAAAGCCATGGATATAGATGGCCTGGGCCAAGAGATACTAGCCACATTAATTCAAAAGAAATTTGTGAAAGAGTATGCAGATATTTTTAAACTTGAGGACCATCGCATCCAACTAGCCTCGCTGGAACGTTTCGGAGAAAAATCAGTCGATAACTTGATCAACTCAATTCGGCTTGCTTCTAAGGTTGATCTTTTTAGGGTCATCTACTCCCTTGGAATTGAAGAGGTTGGAGAAACAACTGCTAGAAACCTTGCCATGCATTTTGGGGAATTTAATGCGTTATCTAATGCTACTTTTAAGGAATTGCTAATAATTCAGGACATAGGCCCAAGAGTTGCTTCAAAAATTAAGGACTACTTCGATGAAAGGGGCAATCAAGAAATCCTAGGGAATCTCTTGCCATTGCTGGAGATCACCTTACCTAAATTCAAGGATGAAGAGGGCAGTAAATTAAGTGGCTTGCAAATTGCTATTACGGGGAAATTGACCTCAATGTCACGTGATGAACTAAAAGATATACTTTTAGAAAATGGGGCAAAAGTTACATCCTCTATTTCAAAAAATACCAGCTATCTAGTAGCTGGAGAAAATGCTGGCTCTAAACTTACCAAAGCAAAAGAGCTTGATGTTAAAATCTTAGAAGAAAATGACATAGGTAGTTTTTTAAATGATCCAAAAAAATTCTTTTAGAGCGGCTATTCTCTTACCATTCTTGCTCGTATCTTGTGTAAGCTCTCCGCCTGAGCAACCAGACGATATTTGTAAAATTTTTAAAGAAAAGAAAAGTTGGTATAAGGCAGCAATCAAAACTGAAAAAAGATGGAAGTTACCTCCTTATGTTTTAATGGCTTTTTTTCATCAAGAATCTAGTTTTCAAGCAAAAATTAGACCAGAACGAAAAAAACTTCTTGGCTTTATACCGTGGTTTCGGCCCTCATCTTCTTTAGGCTATTCTCAGGCTTTAAAAAATACTTGGGAAGAGTACCAAAATGAAACTGGTAACACATGGTCGAGCCGAACTGATTTTGCTGATTCAGCAGATTTTGCGGGTTGGTATGCCAGCAAAGGTTTTTATCAAGGCTTTTCTGCAACTGATGCAAGATCCTTGTATCTTGCATATCACGAGGGTTATGGAGGATTTAAAAAAAAGACGTACCGTAAGAAGCAGTGGCTTATCAAAGTAGCCGATAGAGTTCAGGCTAGATCAGAGATGTACCAAAAACAATATTGGGGTTGCGCTAAAGAATTGAAAAAGAAGAGATTCTTCTTTTTTTAAGCTAAACCTCTAATATCTCTAGCTTTAATTCCTCGGCCTGGTCTTTAAAACTTTCACCGGCCAAAATTGATTTTTTAGACTCCTTGGTAAGATATTTCTCATTTACCCTGACTAGATCCTCAATTGAGCAATTAATAATTCTTTGTCTAAATGCTAGGCGATCGTCTATGTTGATGTCCTCTAGATTGAAGTTAAAATCATTTTTTGCTTCACCAACTGGAGACAACGGTTTATCTATCGAAGAGACAACACCCAAAATAGCTTCCTCCAAATGCTGCTCATTAATTGAGGTTTTAGCCCATGAAATTGCATCTTCAAAGGCCTGAAAGGTTTCTTTGCATTTAGGATCTCGATATGAAAATAATTTAAATGTATTAGTAGCAGTGTCATTTGAGGCACCAGCACCATAGGCACCACCTTTTTCTCTAATTGCAGTATGAAGGAATCCATTTCTTAAAACAGTTGCCAGGACAGACAAAGCTGCAGAATCAGGGTGCTCTCTTGCCACCCCCGCAAAAGCTTGAGCGCAGTAGCAGACTTGAGAGCCTGTGATCCAGGCTATTTGAGACTTAGTCGCATCAATCAACTGCTGTTCTTGATTAGCTTGAGATGCTTCAAACTCTTCTAATTTATTTTTTAAGGCATCTTTTGAGCAAGCAGTAAAAATTTTATGTGGTTGAATAGAGACTTTGCTATGAATATTTTGAAGAATATTAATAATATAGCTGGCATCTCCGTCTAGCTGAATCTTTGAAATTAATTCTTTGGTGCGGTGAATCATCTGCAAGCCAGATAGATGAAAAGAAGTAGTTGCTAAAGTATTTAATGAGCTAGCTGCTGAATTCATTGCCAGGTAATGACCATTTTGATTCAATGATTCATCATTTCTAGCAACAAAGATATTCAATAAATCTAATATTCTCTTCTCTTCATCGAATCTCACAGATTTTATGGTATTGAATATCAACTCTTCCATGGCATTAAAATTTTCTTCGAGACATTTTGAGGCAATGCTCAAAAATAATGTTCCTGGCTCTGAAGATTCTTTGGTTTGAAGTTTTATTGCTGCGCTTATACCGCCACTGATTTTTGATTGATGAGCTTGAATTTTTTCATATGATTTATCTTGGATACCAACTTCAGTAATAATAAATGTATATAAAGATGAAAATAATAACTCTTCATTGTTTAAGTTACTGCATGGAAACAGAAAATCTGAATAAACCAGACCATTTGTTCCAACTTCATAGATTGATCTATTACCAACTTCTGCATTTGACTCTGAATACTCTCTTTGAAGAGGAATGTCTTCTATAGTGACCTTTGGAAGAAGGCTGGCATCATCCTCTGCCTCTTGTCTTATTTTAAGATCATCAGCAAGCTTAATAATCTTATTCTTGTCTAGATCTGAAAGAGTATCTTCTTTTTCTTTAAGTTTAGATGAGAAATATTCTTCAAGATTGTCATTAAAGCTAGAATCAGGCTTCAGCTCGTAAGTTAATCGATGAGAGTTCGAAAGCAAAGCAGATTCAATTAGACTTTCTATGTAACCTTCTTTGCTAATTTTTTCTTTGAGCTTGGTAAAGTTTTCATCTAAATCTAGCATCGATATTGGATTATCATAATGAATACATGCATTCATGCATCCAAGCATTAATTGCAATCCATAGGGCATTCCGCCACCAGATATCTCTCTTTGACCAATTTCAAGCTGATGCAGCGCAGAAGAAATTAATTCCTTAGGAACACCATTTTTGACTAAATCCTGAAGCGTTGAAAGAATTAATCCTTCAACATTCTTTGCTTGATCAGCAGCAACGCCTTCTAAACCTGCCATAAAGACAATTTCTTTATTGCTTGGCTCAATGCCAAGAAATGGAGAAGGGGATTTCCCAAGATCACTTTGCTCTAAAGCCTTTCTTAAAGGGGAGGATGAATTATCAAGCAAAATATTTGATAAAAAATACTTCTCTAATAAGTTTAGGGGGTCATGGCTATTTCCAATCAACCAGCTTATAACCACATGATGATTGTCTTCATCTCCGGGCAGGGGTTGATAGGTGCCTTGAGCACTCACTGGAGCTGTAAATATTTTAGCGGGTTGAATAACTAGCTTTTGCGAAGCTGGAGTGAATTTATTAAATACATTCCGTTCTAAATGATCGTGAATTTCATCAATCACCACATTACCAAATGTAAAAAAAGTTGCATTACTTGGATGGTAGTGTTTTTGATGAAAAGCAACTAAATCCTCATGCGTTAAATCAATAATCTTTTCTGGGTCTCCGCCACTATTGTGATGATAGGTAGTTTCTTCAAAAAGGTGTTTTGACATCCCGTGCCATAATTGATCTGTTGGCGAGCTCATAGCACCTTTCATCTCATTGAAAACCACACCCTTTATCTCAAGATTTTGATTAGAGTCAAGCTCTAATCTATGGCCTTCCTGAGAGAAATCCAATGGATCTAATTTAGGAAAAAAAGCTGAATCCACATAAACATCTAGTAAATTCTTAAAATCCTTATTATTTTGAGTTGCAAATGGATAAGCCGTCCAATCACTTGAAGTGAATGCATTCATAAATGAATTTAATGATCTTCTGATCATCATAAAGAAAGGATCGCGGACAGGGTATTTTTCAGAACCGCACAAGGAAGTATGTTCCAAAATATGGGCCACACCAGTTGAATCTTCTGGGATGGTGCGAAATGCAACCATAAATACTTTCTCATCATTAGGCGAATCTAAATGAATATGTTGTGTATTAAATTTAGAATGCTGATAAATCTGCGCATTTACATTTAGTAATTCAATTTCTTTGGATTCTTTTAATTCAAACATAGCTTTTCATGAAAAGTAAATGCATTATATTAGACATATTAACAACAGATTACTATTACAAATGACATATAAAAAGTATCCATTTATTGCCGCTATATTGTTTTATTTTTCGGCCTGCACTTCTTCACCATTCATAGAATTAAACAGCAGGGATAATTTTCAACTTGAAGGCGGTACTATATTTTCAGTATCTTTAAATCGGGATAATTTGCCGGTTGAGATGGATCCTATTTTGATCGAAAATCTGGGTGAGGCAGTTACAAACTATCTTGAGGGCATAGGACATCAATCTTCTTTAGACGCCCCAATTATTATTGAGCTTAGCGTTGATAGTAAAGATAAAATTAAAGTCGATGATTTCCGTTACTATGGCTATCCAATTCATAGATCATACTTGTATGATACTGATCGTATTAATTCTGTGCCCGAGTTTTATTTACGAATCTCTATCAAAGATGTTGGTCAAGATAAAACTTTATGGACTGGATTAACAAAATGGAGAAAGGGATCAAGCTTTGCTCCAGTGGATATGCCTTCGGCAGAGTTATTAATAGAAAATCTTCTGGTTAATCTGTAAATCTCATCGGATCAATTGATAAGGCAATTCTGGTAGAAATAGGATTTGGAGACTGACTTATTTGAGATGCAATAAGCTCTCCCATCAATGGCGCTAAGCTAAACCCTCTACTGCCCAAAGCACCGATAGCATAGATATTTTGATCATTAGATATTTTACCTGCAATGGGCAGTCTGTCTTTGCTGCCTAGTCTGAGTCGCGCTTCAGTTAATGCTCCATCTCCAGACCCTAAATTAACTTTAAAATTTCTCTCTGTTCTTGAAATTAAATCATTGGTTGCTTCTGAAGAGGGGAGGAGATCTTGAAAATCTTTTTGATGAGTTGAGCCAATCCAGGTCACGCCATCAATAGAAGGCAAGATATATCCCTCAGAATTAATTGGAAGTGAGCAAGTAATATTTTGACTGTTTTTTAAACCTACAAGCTGACCCTTTGAAATCTTTAAATTTTTCAAACCAAGAAAATAATAATCAATACGATGCCGTTGTGATTGCAAGCGGCGCAGGATTATTGAATGTAATGCCTGGTTTAAAAATTTCAAAGGGCCAGCTTGTAGGTTTAAAAAACAGTCAAGATATTGCATGTTCACTTCCAATTAATTCCGAGGGATATATCTTGCCCTCTATTGAT
>Ga0115550_1002704_pt1 | contig 11996 bp, 12 predicted proteins | sample COGITO_mtgs_1005_FD_87177 | JGI IMG/M metagenome (GOLD analysis project Ga0115550, IMG submission 87177) | Pelagic marine microbial communities from North Sea - COGITO_mtgs_100511 | ecosystem: Environmental > Aquatic > Marine > Epipelagic | place: Germany:Helgoland, sampling site Kabeltonne... | reverse complement strand
GATTGCCTTTGCAAATGAATTGTCCTTAATTTGTGACAAAGCAGATATCAATGTTTGGGAATTGATTGCTTTAGCAAACAAGCACCCACGTGTTAATATATTACAACCCGGTTGTGGCGTTGGCGGACACTGTATTGCCGTAGATCCATATTTTATCGTTTCTGACTATCCAATGGAGTCGAAAATTATTGGAACGGCAAGAGAAGTAAATAATTACAAATCTTTTTGGTGTGCTGAAAAAGTTCAAACAGAAAAATTAAAGTTTGAATTGGCCCACGGTCGGAAACCAAGCATAGCTTTAATGGGCTTGGCATTCAAACCTAATATTGACGATTTGAGAGAATCTCCTGCAAAATACATTGCGCAAAAAGTTTTACAAAACGATAACAATGGAGTATATTTTATTGTTGAACCAAACATTACTGAACACAATGTATTTAAACTAACGGATTATAAAATGGCAGCGACAGAAGCTGATATTATTGTCTATTTAGTTGCTCATAATGAGTTTAAAAAACTAGAATTGAGTAAAAATCAAGTAGTGTTGGATTTTTGTGGAATTAAAAAGCAACTAGTTGGATTTAATAAATAAAAAAAAGAAATCATTAATAAAAATAATTGGTTTAATCTGGATGTTGCCCATTTTTGTGCCTTTATTTATTGATGGTATTTTCACATATTTAACTATTTTATTTCTGCCCATTGTTGTTATTTACAACTTTAAACATAATTTTAAAATTGATGTAAATTTAAAGTTTTGGATAGGATATATTATATTTTCATTTATTAGTTCAATTTATTTAAATTCATATAATGAGTTTACTATAAAGTATTTAATACTTTACATACAAGGTTTTTTAGTCTATTACATTATAACTTCAATATATAATTACATGGATTTTGAGTGGCTAATAAAATGGGTTGTATTTTTTAGTATTATTTCTTTTTTTATTGTGGCAGTACAAGATTTTTTTGGTTTAACTGATGTTTATATAGTTAATGAGGGTGGGGGTCATATAGATGAATATTCGAGATTAGTTCCGAAAGGATTTGATCCAAATTATTATTATTTACACCTTTTGTTACCATTTTGTTTCTCTATAGTGAAGCTTAGAGATTCTAAGATTTTATTACACAAATATTTTTACTTATTCTTGTTTTTAATATTTGCTTATGCTTCAATAGGATTATCCTCTAAATCTTCTTTAATTGTAATGATTATTTTGAGTTTGTTAATTTTTTTAAAGAAAGGTAAAACAACTATTTATTTAATTATTTTCACCTTAATTGTTCTGTTTTTTTTACCAATTTTAACTCAATTATTTCCTTATTCATTTATGAGGTATGAAACACTAATTGATGCAATAACATCATCCAATTACGAGTCAGCTACAACATCTAGAACAGTTGCTTGGTATAAATCATTTTTTAATTTTTTAAATAATCCAATCTCAGGTATTGGAATTGGACAGGTAGTTGAAGAAAACTCAAAAAATCGTATGTTAACTTATTTAGGATTACAAACTACCCATAATGGTATAATTCATACACTTGCTGAATCAGGATTAATAGGGTTTCTATTGATTTTTATCCCGATATTTCGAGTATTGATACAATCATTCAAAATGAATAATGATATTTTGAAATATACCATTATTGGTTCTCTTATAATGATTATGTCTATAGATGCAATTTACTACAAGGTGTTAATGTTTAATTTTGCATTAGTAACTATTTTTTTTAAAAAAAATAAATATGTCTAAAAAAATTTCTCGAGTATTTTTATATATTTTATATGAATTCTTGGCTAAAAGACTTCCTTTTTCTTATTCAAAGTATAATTTTGGTCAACTCTACTTAAGAAGATTTATTTTAAAGAGTCTCTGTAAGAACGTTGGAACTGAAGTGAACTTAGATAGAAATGTTAATATTTTAGATTGGAATAAAATTAGTATTGGAAATAATTCTGGTTTTGGAATGAATTCAAGAATAGGGTCAGTTAAGATTGGGAATAATGTTATGATGGGCCCTGATTGCTTAATTTTAACAAAAAATCATGATTTTTCAAATATAGACATTCCGATGTGCAAACAAGGTTATGAAAATGATGAAGCAGTCTCCATAGGTGACGATGTATGGATTGGACAAAGAGTTATTATCTTACCAGGAGTTAAAATAGAGAGTCACTCAATTATCGGAGCAGGTAGTGTAGTAACAAAAGATGTAGACGCCTATTCTATAGTTGCTGGAAACCCAGCAAGATTAATTAGAATTAGAAAAAATGTTAATTAAAAATATCTTTTCGAATAGCATATTCACATTTACAAGATTGGCGTTAAGTTTGCTTGTTAATATTATAATCTCAAGGCTATTATTAGATCCTTCGGCATATGGAATTTTTAACTTGGCAATCTCATACATCGGTATACTCATAATTATTCTCGGTCTCGGTGTCAATGGGGCTCTAGTTAGGTTTTCAAAAGAAGAATTAACTAATAATAATTTAAAGAGATTCATTTCTGAATGTTATTCTAATGTATTTGCTATTCAATTTTTATTCATTACCGTTATAGTCATTTTTAGTGATTTTTTTTCTAATCTGATATTTAATGATTCAAATTTTCAATATCTAATATATTTTATTTGTTTTTGTTTAATTGCTGAAACCATACAGTTATGGATATCATCTATTTTCTGGGGTCTTAACGATTTTAAGTTAAGAGGAATATCTATCTCTATTATCCCTTTGTTTAAATTTATATTTTTAGGTGTTGCTTATTTTTTTCTGAAAACTATTACGTTAAATCTGATCGTTTATTTAGTAGTTTTATCAGAGGTTATTTCTGTAGGATTACTTCTACTATTTTATAAAAAAAAAAATGGAAACTTACCATTTAAGTTCTTTAAATATCCGGCTTTAGGATCTAAAAATTTAAAAAAAGCTTTTTCATTTGGATTATGGTCAATGCTTTCTGCAATAGGTATGCTGTTGATGAATTTAATTGATAAGATTTTTATCACAAAATTTGTTAGCTTAGAAATATTAGGGAAATACACTATTTTAATCTCATTATTATCATATTTCACCTTGTCAATTACTATGGTGTCAAATGTATTGTTATCAAATTACTTAAAAATATGGGAAGAAAATAAGAGTTTTGTGGTGAAGAGAATCAATACAATTTATTTCTACCTATTAATTCTATTAATGATTGGCAGCATTGTTTTTAGATTCTTTTCTGATTTTATAATACAGAATTTATATGGTCAAGTCTATTTGGGTCTTGGATACCTAATTCCAATTATGTTGATAGCTGTTTTTTACAATACAAATTATATGATTATGGGTAATTTAGCTGCAATATCTAAAAACCCAAAATATACAACATACTCTTTTTTAATAGGTCTATTGATTAACATAATAGGCAATTCTCTTTTTACTCCTAAGTATGGTGTAGAAGCAATTGTTATTACCACAGCAGTATCTTATTTTTTCATTGCAGCATCAATGAGTCTATTTCTTAAAAATAGTATAAAAGAGTTTTCATTAAAACCATTAATGTTTGCTTTCATTTCATCAATTTTTATTTTTTATGCATACTAAGAAAAAGTTAAACATTTTATTTTACTATTATCCATCACTTTGGTTAAATAAAGGAGGTCTCCAAAATCAAATAATTTATTCAAAAACAGCCTTGGAAGCACTAGGACATAAAGTTTTCTTATTTGAAGAATGGATTTTACAAAAGAATAAAATACAAATTGATATTTACCATCAATTTTCTTGTCACTTTACTGTATTTAATCTGTTTAAAGAATTTAAACAGAATGCTGGAAGTTTAGTTGTCTCAACTGTTTTTAATAATGAGAAATCATTAAAAAATAGAGTTGCAACAAAGTTCGATGATTTTGGATTTCCAATACTTTTTCATAATGCTACAAAAACAATGCAAAGAGAAGCAGATTTCATTATTTCACTAGGAGAATCTGAAACAAATGACTTAATAGAATATTCATCTTTAAAGACAGAGATAAAAAACATACCAAATGGTGTGAGTGAAACAATTTTAGATTTTGATTTGGAGCAAATTGTTAAAGAAGATTATATTGTGTCCGTAGGTTCTATTAACAAACGTAAGAATCAGATATCCCTAATTAAAATATGCAAGGAGCTTAATTATAAGCTAATATTAATTGGCCCAGAGTCTAAACAAGAACCAAATTACGTTAGTGCTTGTAAAGAACTTGGTTATGGGTTTGTATCATTTTTAGGATTTATAGATAATAATTCAGAAGAGTTTATGAATCTCATCGCAAAAGCTAAATTGTTTGTACTACCTAGCCTAAATGAGGTTTTACCTATTTCAGTTTTTGAATCTTTAATGTTAGGAACTCCAGTTGTTTGTACTAATAATAGCTCTATTGAATCATATTTATCTGAAGATGATGGATGTGCTTTATGTGATCCAAAATCACTAAAAAGCATATCAGATTCAATAAATAAAATGTACAATTTTAAACTGGAAACTACAAAAACACAAGAACTAAAATTTAAATATACTTGGAATAATGTAGCGGAACAAATTCAGGAAGTTTATTACAAAACGTTAAATTCTACAAAATAATGCTATATATTGTTCCTAAAGGCCTTTCGCAAGGTATTGTTTATTCTCAAATATATCAACCCGCTAAAGGACTCAAAAAAAAGGGAGTTAATTCGGTAATAGCTATTCATAACGATTTTAAAGATGCTTACAATGATATATCTGAAATAGATGTTTGTTATTTTTCAAAATATAATGAGTTATTTCCAATTATTAAAAAAACAAGTAGAGTTTATACAAGGGAGTATATTGATTTTTTTAATATTTATATATTAACATTTTTTCAAAACATAAAAATTCATTATTCCTTTAGAGGTTTGGTTTTTACAGAAAGTTTTTACAGAAATAAGAACCTTCTAAAAGCATTAATTATCTATATATTAGAATTTATAACATACATCTTAGCAGATGAGTTGAGTTGTGTGTCCAAACAAATGAAAATTCATCTAAGCAAGTATTTTTTTTTTAACAGAAAAATAGAAGTTAGTTATTGTGGTATTTCAGAAGTTTTTTTGAAAAAAGAATTTAATGAAAAATTGCATTTTGTTTATATAGGTGGAATATCTAAATGGCAGAAGATAGAGGAAGCCATTGCAGTGTATAAGTACATCAGTAAAAATATTAATAGGTCTACACAACTATCTATTGTAACACCTGAAATAAAAAAAATTCATGATTTATTAAGTAAAACAGAACAAAAGCTTTACTCAATTGAGATTCTTAGTCTAAAACCTAATGAAGTTTCAGACTATTTAAGAAGTTGCGATTTTGGTTTCTTGTTAAGAGATAAATCAATAGTTAATAAGCTTGCTTCACCAGTTAAATTCCTTGAATATACTTCTAATGGTGTAGTACCTATAATTAGTGATGAAATTGGAGATTATTCGTTAGATGTTGAAAATAAAGTATTAGGAATTTGTTTGAAAAATTATAATAAAATTGATCATTCAATAATAGATAAGTTAAATAAATTACTAAAAGATAGCTCATTATTACAAAGGCTTTTTTCTTATTCCAATAATTTTTTGTGGCACAAATAAATTTACTATGAACCCAATATTTTTGCAAAGAATTTCATGCAAATTAAGAGGCTTTCCTTTTGCCGCTAAAATGATAACCTATTTAATAAGTTTTGTTTTTAATTGTTATTTACCTTATAATTTAAAATTGGGCAGAAATTTTGTATTGGGGTATAGCGGTTTGGGAGTAGTTATCCATGAACGCACAATTATTGGTGATGATTGTCATATTGATCAAAATGTAACCATAGGTGGTACTTCTAAAAAATATGGTGTACCTAAATTAGGGGATCATGTTTATGTTGGGGCTGGTGCAAAAATTATTGGTCCAATTACTATTGGTGATAACGTTGTTATAGGAGCTAATGTAGTTGTTGTTAATGATATTCCTTCTGGTTCTTTAGTTGTAGGTGTTCCGGGTAAAATTATTAAATCAGCTATTAAAAAATCTGATTATGTCTAAAATCAAACGTAGTAAAAGAATTTTAGTGTCAGGAACATTACCTCCTCCTATTTTGAAAGAGGTAACTCTTAAAAAATTTATTTACACAATAGGTAATTTGATAAGTTACTTGCTAGTTTTAACATAACAGAAAAAGCTGTTAAGGACTTTATATTTTGGTTATTGTAGTAATGGCTGTCGTGTTTACTACAATGAATCCAAGGCATTTAAAATTTATAATGCCCATAGTATATATGGATTCAATAGTCTATATTTTTGAGAAACCAAAAGTAATAAAAGGAGGAATCGCTTCATTGATGATTGCGATGCCTGTAATCACAGCATTTTATGTTTTAATAAAATATCAATAGGATTTTCGAAAGTATATTTGTAAAAACTTACAGAGATGTTTAACTAGAAGAGGTTTAAGTGAGGTTGTTTTTGAATAATTTGTCAGAACAGTGAATAATATGTTAGCTAATGAAATTATTTAGTTTTAAGAATATAAAATGGATAAAAAAGTTTATCTTTTACTAGGATCATTACCAATTGAAGGAAATGAGAAATCTTATGGAGGTGCTACAATATTGATGAGGTCATTAGTAGACTATTTACATCATACAGATTTTCAATATTTTTTAATAAGTTTAAATAAAAATTCTAACATCATAGTTAATTATGTTAGGATACTTTTTTATTTGACCATTAAAATAGGAAAAGCAAATGTGCTTTTTCTAAATATATCTAACAACGGTGCATTTATTTTAGGCCCTGTTGCTTATTGTTTTTCCAAAGTTTTTAAAAAGAAAATGGTTTTTAGGTTGTTTGGTAGTAATTTTGAAAAAAATTTTAATTTAAAATCCAAACTTGTTCAAAATATAGCAATAAATACTTTCCTTAAGTCAGATTTAGTAATTGTTGAAACAGTTCAGAATCATGACTACATAGATAAATTAGGTGTAAAAGAAATTATTCAATTACCTAATGTTAGAAAGAGAATAAGTAAGGTTGTTGTTGATAAAGAGTTTAGTAAGAGGTTTGTATTTATTAGCCATGTAAAAGAGAGTAAAGGTGTTTTAGAAATTATCAAAGCATCCAAGTTATTACCCGAAGATTATACAATAGATGTTTATGGGCCAATAAAAGAAAAGTTTGATATAAATTTGTTTAAAAACTCCAATGTTATTTACAGAGGAGTTTTAAGTCCCCAAGAAGTTATTGCAACCTTATTAAAATATGATGTAATTCTTTTGCCATCGTTTTATCAAGGTGAAGGACATCCGGGTATTTTAGTCGAAGCTATGTCAGTTGGAATCCCCGCCATTTCAACAAATTGGAATTCAATTAGTGATGTTGTAGAAGATGGTTATAATGGATTTTTAATTGAGATAAAGAATTCGAAAGCTTTAGTAAAGGCAATTCTTAGTTTTAGTCAAGATATCTACCCTATTATGTCGGAGAATAGTATTCAAAAATTTAAAGAATTTGATCAGGAAATTGTATATAGAGAGCTAGCGTCTAAATTAAGTTTAATTCAATGAGTAAGCTTTTCTTGATACTAAGTACAATAAAATATTTAAAGCCTATACAAATATATTACAGGCTATTTTACTTTGTTCGGAATCGTTTTTTTAAAAAATCGTATAGTAAAAAGCTCTCAGGTAATATCATCCCTTTAGTTTGGGATGATATTATTTTTAGTAACCATAGTTATACTAAAAATAAAATTTTTAAATTCTTGAATATCAATCAAGAATTTAAAAGTAACATTGACTGGAACTATAATTTCTATGGAAAATTATGGGTGTATAACTTAAATTATTTTGATTTTTTAAATCAAAAGGAAATGTCTTCTAAGGAAGGCATTGGTTTGATTTTGAATTATATTGAGAGTGACGAGACTTTGTTAGACGGTAAAGAGCCTTATCCAATATCTTTAAGAGGCGTTAATTGGATAAAATTTTTGTCAAAATATAAGGTTAAAAATCACTTAATAAATCAAGTACTTTATAACCACTATCAAATTTTATTAAAGAATTTAGAATATCATTTATTAGGTAATCATTTGTTAGAAAATGGATTTTCTTTGCTATTTGGTGCTTACTTTTTTAAAGACGATATTTTTTATAATAAGGCGATTAAAATAATATATAAAGAATTAAACGAAGAGGTCTTAGAAGATGGAGCTCATTTTGAGTTGTCTCCTATGTACCATCAGATAATTTTGTTTCGTCTTTTAGAGTGTATTCATTTATTGAATAATAATTTTTGGAAAAATGATGAGTTATTGATTTTTTTGATATCGAAAGCTTCAATGATGTTAGGTTGGTTAGATTTAGTTACATTTAGTGATGGAAGTATCCCCATGGTGAATGATTCAGCACATGGTATAGCACCAAATTCTAAAGAGCTTTTTAAATATGCAGAAGTTCTTAATTTAAGTTACAAGACAAATACGTTAGGTGATTCGGGATATAGAAAATACAACTCAGAATTTTATGAGCTTTTCTTAGATGTAGGAGACATAGGGCCGAGTTATCAATCAGGGCATGCGCATTCTGATACATTTAATTTTGTGCTTTACGTAAAGGGCTTTCCTTTTATTGTTGATAGAGGAATCTCAACTTATGAAAGTAATTCTCTTAGACAGATTGAAAGAGGTACAAAGTCACATAATACAGTTGAAGTACATGAGATTGACCAATCTGAAGTTTGGTGTGGTTTTAGAGTTGGTAACAGAGCTAAAATAATTTCAATAGCAGAAAGTGATAATAGCATAAAGAGTACTCATAATGGTTATAAGAAATATGATGTATTTCATTCAAGGGAATGGGTTATGAAATCGTCATCAATTGTTATCAAAGATACTTTTAATGGTGAGAATAAATTGAATAAAAAAGCATTTTTTCATTTACACCCATCTGTTATAAAATGTTCTATTTTAGGGACTAAGGTTTTAATAAACGATATTGAAATTTTATTCAATGGAGATATTGTTAGTATTGAAAAGAAAAATTATAAATACGCAAGTGGATTTAACAAACAAGAAGATGCTATTTTATTAGAAATCTCTTTTTATAAGTTGCTTGAAACACAAATAAACATATGAAAATATTAATTTTTTATCAGTATTTTTCAACACCTAAAGGTTCTTGGGGAACAAGAGTCTATGAGTTTGCCAAAGAGTGGGTAGCAGAAGGGCATGAAGTTACAGTTATTAGCGCTATTTATTCAAAGTCAGATTTGAAGGCTGTTAAACTTGTTGAAAGTCAGAGTTTTGAAGGGATATCTGTTAAGGTTATTAATGTTGAAGTAGACAACAAACAACCGATATATAAAAGAATATTGACTTTTGTGTATTATGCCCTTATTTCTTCATTTTATGCAATATTTAAAAGATCTGATGTTGTTATTGCTTCTTCTGGCCCTATTACCGTTGGTATTCCAGGATTATTATCTGTATTATTTAGAAATGGAAAGTTTGTTTATGAGGTAAGAGATTTATGGCCAGAGGTAGCTATAGAATTAGGGGTTATAAAAAACAACTTCATCAAGAAGCTAGCCTTTCTTTTAGGAAAAACTTTATACAGTAAGGCTAAATTAGTTATCGGGTTGTCTCCTGGAATTAGAGACTTTGTGGTGAATAACTTTAATCACTCAAATACTATTTCTATCACAAATGCATGCAACTTAGAATTGTTTAACAAAAACGATCCGTTTCCTGCTCAAAGTATACTTAAAGAAGACGATACGTATGCTATATATACAGGTAATATAGGTAGAGTAAATAATTCTTATTGGTTACTTAATACAGCAAGGTATTTAAAAGGTATTGGTAGAAGAGACATAAAAATTGTTTTAGCAGGAGATGGATTGCAAAGAGAGGAATTGTGCGAAATAGCAGAAAGAGAAAATTTGGATAATTTTGTTTATTTGGGTTTGATACCTAAAGAAAAAATAGTTTCATATATAAAAAAATCTTTAGTATCTTTAGTTCCTTTAGTATCAAATCCTATTTTAGACACTTCTTCTCCAAACAAGCTTTTTGAGTCCTTAGCAGCAGGTGTGCCAGTTGTACAGACAACAAATGGTTGGATAAAAGGCTATTTAGCAGAAAATAAAGTAGGATTTACTGTGTCAGGTAAATCAGAGGAAGAATTGGGCGATTTGTTAATTAAGTTATCTAGTAGTGAATCCATAATTTCAGAAATGAGTAAAAGAGCATATCAATGTGCTTGTCAGGATTTTGATCAATTTTTTTTAGCTAAGAAATATTTGAACTCTTTAAAAAAAATAATTTAATGAAAATATTAGTTACTGGTTCAAATGGATTCTTGGGAAAGAGCTTTGTTTCTGCTTATAAAGATAAGTGCGAGTTGTTAACTTTAAGTCGTAAGAATGCTGACATTAATATTGATTTGGTTAAAGAAGATTTTGAGGAAAACATTAAGGTTGATGTTGTAATACATTCTGCTGGTAAGGCTCATGTAGTGCCAAAAAATGAAGCAGATATTAAGGAATTTTATGATGTAAACGTAGAGGGAACAAAAAAGATTTTAAACATACTGAAAGGAGTTAAGACTTTTGTTTTTATTAGTTCTGTTGCAGTTTATGGGGTGGAAAATGGGAATATGATAAATGAGACTTGTCCATTAATAGGATCATCTCCATACGCTGATAGTAAAATATTGGCAGAAAAACTGGTTATAAATTGGTCAAAAAAAAATAATGTGAGTTTATTGATATTAAGGCTTCCTCTTCTTGCTGGCTTAAAACCGCCAGGCAATCTAGGCTCTATGATCGATGCTATCAAGAAGAATAGGTATGTTTCTATTAATAAAGGAAAAGCAAGAAGAAGTATTGTTTTAGTTGATGATATTATTGATTGGTTACCGAAGCATTTTGACAAATCAGGGATATTCAATTTGACGGATAATGATAATCCTTCATTTTGTGACCTGGAAAAAATAATATCAGAACAATTAGGGGTTAAAACTCCTATTTCAATTCCATTGAGTTTAGCAAAAATTATTGGTAAAGTCGGGGATGTATTAAACTTATCTTTTATAAATAGTTCTAGAATAACAAAAATGACTAATGATTTGACCTTTTGTTCACAAAAAGCTACGAAAGAATTATCCTGGAGCCCTAAGAAAGTTAAGACTCATTTTAAAATTTCGTAGTGATAAAGAGAGTTTTAATAACTGGAAGTTCTGGATTTGTGGGGAAGAACTTGAAGAATATTCTTGCTGATTTAGAGTTTATTTCTGTTTCAAGAACACCTAAAAAAGATGAGTTTTCTTATAAGCAATTGATAGTTTCTGTATGGAATGAGGCAGATGTGTGTTTACATTTAGCAGGCAATAATCATAACATACAAACTAAAGTAGCAGACCAAGAATATTTTGAAGTCAATACAGAGTTGACAAAAAAACTTTTCGATCAATTTTTAGGGAGTACTTGTGAAACCTTTATTTATATGAGTTCAGTGAAGGCTGTTGCTGATGAAGTAGCAGGAGTATTGGACGAATCTGTGATTCCATACCCAGTTACGGCTTATGGAAAATCGAAGTTGGCAGCTGAAGAATATATTTTGAGTCAAAAATTACCGAATGGTAAACGAGTTTATATTCTAAGACCCTGCATGATTCATGGGCCGAATAACAAAGGAAACTTGAATTTGTTGTACAGTTTTGTAAAAAAAAACATTCCCTATCCATTTGGTAGTTTTGAAAACAAACGTTCTTTTGTTTCCATAGACAATTTGTGTTTTGTCATCAAAGAATTGATTGAGAATAAGGACATTCCTTCAGGAGTTTATAACATATCAGACGACCAGACTTTGTCCACCAACGAATTGGTGAAAACGATGGGCGAAGTGCTTCAAAAACCCGTGACAATCTTAAAAATACCTAAACTTCTTGTGAGAGG
>Ga0115550_1002700_pt1 | contig 12009 bp, 14 predicted proteins | sample COGITO_mtgs_1005_FD_87177 | JGI IMG/M metagenome (GOLD analysis project Ga0115550, IMG submission 87177) | Pelagic marine microbial communities from North Sea - COGITO_mtgs_100511 | ecosystem: Environmental > Aquatic > Marine > Epipelagic | place: Germany:Helgoland, sampling site Kabeltonne... | reverse complement strand
GTGACTGGTAGAACAGGTAGCACTGGTGTTACAGGAACCACTGGATCCACCGGAATAACTGGTGCGACTGGAACAACTGGACGAACTGGAATGACTGGTGCGACTGGAACAACTGGACGAACTGGAATGACTGGTGCGACTGGAACAACTGGTGTGACTGGTAGAACAGGTAGCACTGGTGTTACAGGAACCACTGGACCTACTGGAACAACGGGAAGAACTGGTGCTACTGGTCGCACAGGTGTTACTGGATCAACAGGAATGACTGGTTCTACCGGAATAACAGGCACGACTGGAACAACTGGACGCAGAGGCGCGACTGGACACACTGGTTCAGTTGGCCCCACAGGAAGAGTGGGAATCGAAGGTATCATTCCATTAGGTGCAACCGGTTCCATGCTACTCAATTACCCCACGGGTTCAAATGACGTGTATACCACTGACACCATACAGGTCGTCAGAGAGGCAGAGAATGACCAAGTGCTTGTCACTGGAGACATAGTACCCACATCGGACAACAAGTACACGCTCGGCGCAACAGGTCTGGCGTGGAAGGAAATTGTGATGGGACCAGGAACCCTTCAGATATACGGCCCCGACCAGACGAGTCTCGCCACGCTTGGAGCAGACAGGAACGGAGTCGCCTACACGGAATCTGGATTCTCCACACCGTTCATTAACGTGGGGCCTGAAGTTAGTCCAGATACAGGGGTGGTCGGCGGCTGGAAGGTAGGACCGACCGGCATTGCGGGTACATCTGACTTTGACCTCATTGCCCGTGAGATCATCGCAGGTTCTACCGGAACCACCGGCCCGGACTACTCGCTGATTAAACGCGTTGGACCCACTGGAAGAACTGGCAAAACAGGACACACTGGACGAACAGGTGTCACAGGTAAAACAGGTGCCACGGGTATGACTGGAACAACTGGAATAACTGGCAAAACAGGAGCCACAGGAAGAAGGGGTGCGACAGGATTCACAGGAGTCACCGGAATGACTGGAATCACCGGACCTATCGGTCCCACCGGTCCAACTATAGCGGTTAGCGGAACGTTACAATATAGCCAAACGCTATCCGCCCTCACAGGATCCCCAACCGAGTATTTCCTCACTGGCGAACAGAGATCAGTGACCACCAATGTAACGACTGCGTCGTATACTACCGATTTTGGCGCCTACAACAACCATGTGCTCGTCACCCTCAATTCTTTCGTAGCAACAGGAGCCGTTTCCATCCAGGTTTCGGGAACATCGATCAGCGAGTCTTCTGGTGTACCTCTCGCAAGTCAGTCGGAAACGATTGCGGTAGACGCAGGAGACAGCCCCAAGACATACCAAACAATCAAGAAATGGCTGCTCATCACAGACATAACCATCAATAACACCAGTTCGCGAGATTTCAACATAGACGTGTTGGGATACATTGATTTCCTCAACCAGAATGTTAAGATAGACGGCTACCGCGCAGAAATCCTGGGCGACGTCAATTCCGCAACGGCCGACATTACGTTGATTATGCAAGTCATCAGCCAGAGCGGCGCGGTAACCACACTCACCGATATAGAAAACATCGAAGTCGATGGCACCACTGGAAACGGAACCGTAGTTGACAACGAACGGTCAGGAGCATTCGATAGGAGCTTTACCATGACGGGCGCTGATCTCTGGCCAGCCAACACAACCTACGTCCTGAAACAAACAGACTTCAATACCTACTTCACATCCAACCAGAACTACGTATACGGTTCCAGCAACGGAGGACTCATGGCGAAGGTAACTTCCAGTTCATTTGGTTCAAACGGACCACAGACCGTATCACTTACCATCTTCTACACGTTACTGTAATCAAATGTAATTAAAGGCTGGTGTGTGGTTTACACAACACACATCAGCTTGAACCCGACCAAGCGATTGGCCGCCCGGATACTAATCCGAACAAGTATCTTCTCAGCAGGGAGTCGAATAGCGACATCTGAAAAGTTTTTTATGGGGTATATATATAAATGGCAAACGTGTCTAGTTATATTTTTGACAATATGTCACGCATAGGAAACGATGGATGTAGCATGGACCAGCGGAGCATTCAATCCGTTGACAGCTGCAACTATACCCTCCAGAACTACTTTGCGTCCGACTGCTCCATGGGCAAGTCAATTGCTTTAGCAACCACCCAGCCTGGCATTAACTACAAGGGCGGATTTCAAAGCGGAGCCGGAGGGTGTAACATCGACACGAACTCCCAACTGTTGATTGGTTCCGTCCAGACCCACCCCAAGTGCCGCATTGATTTGTTCGGACGGCCTTTTGCGACGGTTCCTTATTTAGGACGCGGTTCAGTGGATCCCACAGTGGAGTCCGAGATTCAACAGGGAGAAATGATTACCAACAAGCGCAGTATTACCAAACTGAGCGAAAGAAGTTACATCGAGTACACAAACACCCCTCTTCAGAATGACCTCAAGGAGAGATTCACCAATCCCGTGTACAGCGTCGAGGGCGTCGCCTCCCCTGGCTGGATTCGCGGAGGAGTCCCCTCCCGCGACCTGATGCGTGACACGTGCACAGAAACCAAGTAAACCCGATATTGATATTGAATAGAAAATATATATTGTTATAATCATTGTTACATTACAATGATTATATTACACGCATATCGTATAAAAATCACATTTGTTCTGTATATATAGTAGTAATACGTATGACAAACGTGCCGATCACATTTGAAAACATGAACGAACACTTGATATATGACACTGAAGTAGACGATATGTATTACTACGTAGACGGAATCATAAAAGAGAACTGGATTGAACCTCTTGGATTCAAAGAAAATAAAATTGTCGCAAATACAAACGACTGGCTCTATCTCATCAATGCTGATTACAAGAAGATGCCAATGATAAACCTCGCAAACCTACACAACAGTATGTATTCTAACATATTGAATGAACGAACTCCTATAACAAATATAGATGAACCGGTGATTAACAACATTACAGCATATTCAACGGGAACTACTCATGGATACTGTGGGTTTTTCGATTTGATAATGAACTATATCAAAGTCTATGCCGCCACAGAACACAAGCTTCTGGTTTATACGGAATCGTCTGGGGGTATGTTAGATATTATCGACCATTTATGCAATAAAGGAATACTGAACAAATCAAAAATACTATATATAGACCCCTACCATGTATATAAATTTAAAAAGGCACACGTTCCCAAAGTGACAATGCATATATACAGTATTATTTGCCCCCATACAAAAAAATGTAACGAGTTTATAACTAGAGATATCATCGACAACAGTATAATCGAACAATATAAACAGGATAGGGTAAATACACATGTCAGCACAATAAAAACGGCTGAAACAGATAACGTGGTCGCTGCTGGCGCATTCACGAAGGAATCCGTCGATATGTTCTGTAATAAAAACAATATTTTGTTTTTAAATGCAGGAATAATAAACGAAGTCGTACTTATCCACAAGATCCACCATTGTGAGGTGCTGTATGCTTCTTTTGGTACTTCGTTTATGAAAAATTTTGTTTACATATCAGATAAGTGTAGAAAAATAGTTGTTTATGTATTAAAAGGTTCCCATTACGAAATACAATACGAAAACTGGCATAAGACTCAATCAAATACATTCCGTAACGCAAAATTTGAATATGTATTTGTCACACATGATGAGCTTTCCAATTTACATGTTGATAAGGATAATTAATTTATATTTATACGATTACCATATAAATATAACAGACAAGAAACCCTATGTATGATACAAGACACAAGTGCTGCTATCATCTAGCTGAATGTTCAGAACAAGAAAAAAAGTATCAACAAGACATGCTTGCCATGTTTACACTATCAGAGTTTGATGATGATACAATCAATAATGATGTGGATATGTTATATAATATGATGAAAGAGTCAGAAGAAATGCGCAAGTGTATGCAGAAGGCAGCAACAATGTTATTAAGCGAAGATGACCGCATAGGGTTCAATCTATTGTTTTCCTTTGAATATCTACATATAACTGGTGCATGTATACAAAGCTATATGAATGACCAACGCGACGATTTTGAAGCATATGTTAAGGTTTTGAAGGAAAGAATACCATAAGTATAAGTAGCCCTTATAAAAAAATACGAATATAAATTAATCTACGACTATATAAATGGCGTCAACGCGAAATAAAAACACTCCAAGCGATTACTGCTTACAACAACAAACATACACACAATCGCGACAGCATACAATATACAAACATTCGGCCTATGGAGAAGCATACGATACAAAATGGGCAGGGAATGGATTGAATCCAGGCCAACTTCCATGGAACACCATGTCTAACAACGCACCAGACATCGAATCTTTTCTTTTCGGAATAAACTCGACAAATCTGGTCAATCCGCAACCGTGTCTTACACCCGAACTGAAACAGTTACCCACCGCAAATGTGTTCGAAAGAGAACCCACATATATCCCCCAACCTCTCGTGCTGGAGAAGAAACAGCGACCGTTTCCAACCCCTGATTAACAGCACATAACACAAATAACAACAATCTATATTAGATGTTAGATTGTTGTAATTTACCTGACATATTCATTCAATACTCGGGGGTATGTTTTTTGAAAATAGAACCCGAACTTGGCAAGTTGGTAATCTCATTGGTAATCACGCCTGGGTTTTGATATTTACATGACATCATCCAGATCTTTATAATACAAAAATTCTTTTTAGGGGATATGGTTATACCAGACACATTGGCAACAAAATCATCGTCGGGGCTTATGGTGTTACCGACAAGGACATAACTTAACTCTTTCCATACGTTATATACATGTTTATTAGAAACTTTGTAAGAAAAACAACCACCTGAACAGTTCCGAGGATCTTCCCAGGTAGGCTTGATTCCATCTCGCATAAGAAACAGCATACAGTTTTTCACCAACATATCTGGCAACGACTCCATGATAGCGATAGTTCCTTCTATGTTTTCTAACGTATAAATATTCTTGTAACTTTTTAACGACCAATCTGTATCATGGGGCAAATGTGCCCACAGACACCACGTCTCGGATAAATTATGATAGTCCCCAGTTTTTGTTGCCAATATGGAACCTGGGGTTACCATTTACGTACATATATTGAATATTTTTTATATCATTTTAACTATTATCTAATTTGATGGATTATTACATTACACCACAACATATTCATCCTTTCCTATCTTTATGCTCTGATCGCTGGTAAGCGTTAGCATATTTACGTCGTTGTCAATTATATAAAGCTTGTATGTATTGTTCTTGAAATCTGGCACATCTGTTCCAAACGCATGTATGCATTCTTTCCGATAATGCTTAGTTAAAATAAACTGGATAACAATTGAATTCAAAATATTACCCACCACGTAATAATTATACGCACCATCCTCGGATAATTTTAAGGGAATTTGTTTTCCGTTCATCTCGATTTCCACGGATATGAATTTTACATTCGACACTTCTGCAACAAGGGGCATTGGCAAGGGTAGTGAACAGATTTTACAGTTTGTCCCAGAAGTGTAAAGAACGAAATCATGATCTGGAGGAGTATCACATAGTTTCCCAACGACATTGCCGTCTTTGACGTATTGGTGGCTCGCGGTAGTCGCAGCTACTTGGGGCTCATCGCCTATATATTTAATATAAAACGGAACCCAATGTTTTTTCTCGAATTGGTAATAATGATACTGAATAAATGTAAACCATTGAACTACGAAATTGAAAAAGCTATACGCAAGAGATATCATATAAATAGGTATGTGACAACTATTTATATTTGTTCGTTACATTATTTCTATTTTGATGTCACGCCTATATTGGCTTTTAGGAGGCTATTTTCTGTGCGGGACAATATATGTTTTTACCCACCGCACGCATTCCGTGTGTAGTTAGGTCATGTTTAATTATAATAACACAACCTTCTGGTGTAGGCTGTATGCTATGATTATCAGATAACACAAGAATAGGTGCCTGGGATTCTTGTTCATCGAGTTCTGAGTTCACATTTCCGGTTGTCTCTTTCTTTTTCAAGAGGAAGAGAATCGTTACAACAATAAGACTCATCAAGACAAACGGAACAAATATCAGTATCCATGCTACAAACATGTAACCTGCCTCACACAACATGTTTAACCCAATACCAAAAACGAAGAGAAGTATAATCTTTACGAGACTGCTATTGTAATTTCCCTGGATAATATCAACAACGACATGGATTGCCATGTATATAACATAAATAAGTGCGGGGGGACAAATTGTCTCCATTCTATAGTATATAATAATATAAAATATGCAATTACTTCCCTTGTAGCACAAACTTGCCGTTCTTGAACCGACCAATTAATTCACCAACCTCTTCGTCTTCCATAATCGCAAACACGTCTCCATTCTTTTTTGTTGAGTCGGTAGTGTAATACTTCTTTCCCTTTACAGTAACTTCATATACCTCTTCCTCTTCCTCTTCCTCTTCCTCTTCCTCTTCCTCTTCCTCTTCCTCCTCTGCTTCTACCTCTTCCTCTTCCTCCTCTTCCTCCTCTTCCTCTTCCTCTTCCTCTTCCTCTTCCTCTTCCTCCGCGTTCGTATCACTTCGACCCTTTCCACAACATTCGTCGTCAACAACAAATAGTTTTTTTTCACATTCTAAACATGTTGGCAAACAGCGATTACACACCCAATCTTCGTTTTCTCCATAATCACCACCCATACCAAAACACTCCTCGCATATGTTTGCGCGATTACACCTAAAACATATGGTAACACCCTGTGTGGTAGAACAACCATCACAAGTAAATTCGCATTCGTCGTCCTCGTGGTCAGATTCATTCTTCTCTGGAAGCACGGATGATACACATTCCTCGTGTATTTCCAAAGTAATATTTTCTGCGTTTTCTTTATTGTTACAGTATACGGATAATTGTGTCTTTAACTCATCTACCTCTTTTTTTAACGATTCGCAGCAACATCCACGGGTCACTGGAATATCCATAATTTTATTGTACGTATCTTTGTATAACGCATAGTCGTCAAGTTTTTCCGCCAAATACGTATTCAGTTCTCTTTGAATGACATCAGAAACACTTCGAAGAATCCTATCATTTAATATGTTACTATTCGCATAACTACAACAATCTGTTTTACCAGCCATTATTATCAAGCATCTACTTATGTATTTAATATGGTTTCGTAAACATTATAGGTAGAGACATAACCCATACTATTTCGTTATAGCATACAAAATATAACATTGCGTACGTGTATAATGGCATCCAAAGACCAAATAGTATGCGTAGATAATGAAGTAATTGAAGAGAGAGTCGAAATGGTAAAAAGACAAACTACATATACAACCGAGGAGGCAAACGAGGCTCTTAAAAAAAACAACTACGACACAATGGCATGTATACGTGAATATTTAGAAGTTCCGGTAAAACACGTGCCTCCACAAAAAATATCAGTTAACCAACAGATATACAGAGAGCTCCGTAATCAACTTGGTACAGTCTCTACACCCGTCTATACACCAGAAGGCAATTAATATTTACATTGTATACACACATCGTTATGTTATATCATTATAACATAAAGAAAATCTCACTCTATTTGCTTGCTAACCCAAACTTCTCGACCAACGCATCGTTCTTGGTCATCGACTTTTTAACCTGCTTAGTAGATTGGTTGGATGGTATGAGCTTATGACTGAGTATGTGGTCATCGTTCGACTGGTGTAATTCTGGCATAATTCTTGTCATAGGCTTATCCACAATCAGAAAGAGCCTTTCATCACTCAATAATGTTCGGTATTCTTGAATGGTCATATTCCCATAATATTTGTTAAGCATATAAAACGGAGAAGGAGCAGGCTTTATGTTTTTTGCGTAACTATATATTTCACCATAAATATGATTCAACAGATAATATCGTTCAAATTTGGCGGAACTGTCGATGTTTTCATTCATTAAAAAAGCAGAGGCGCATTCTGGAGTACAAAAGCACCCATAGACATCGTACGTATCCTTGATGTAACACTTGGGAACAAAACAAGGAGGATTGTCAAACGGACATGTACACCAAAAACAATCAGATTTAAAATTATCAGTATGGTTATGATTTAAATTTTGTTCGAGTTGTTTTAGCTTTTTCCATATTAGTTTCGTTTCGTTATCGTCATATTCAGATTTAATCTCTACGCACACATTATCAGACACATGTCTATCACCAGGTTGTTGATTGGTAGATACAGTATAATTGCTTCCGAAATCAGCTCCTGGCTTAATATCGGGAACGAGAGGCTCGAATGATGTGTTCATATTTTGGTTATAAGGCTCCATGTAACTATTTTGATTCGCATTCAGGTCTTTGAGGGAACATTTTAAATGCAATATTACATTCATTACTGCCTCGGGTGCCCCAACAGTGGAAGGTTCATTCTCTACAATCTTCCCTCCTTTTGGCTTCCGACCCCTTTTTTTAGGAGGGGGGTTAACTGCGGGTTCTACCACAGAAGACAAGTCCCCTGTGACAGATGTGGGACCAGACTCAACAGAAATAATAGTATTGGTAGTATCGATAGCATTCTTGGGTTTGCGGCCTCTTTTTTTAGGCACAGACTTACTATTGTCTTCTGACATTATATGCTGTATATACGAATTAATTTAAGTCATTTATGTTATTATTTAACGATAACTGGTGCTTTCCGTTTCGTAACATTTTCTACAAACGGGAGTATACATCGTTGTACCTACAAGTGTCTGAGCGTCTTCGCACGTTAATCTCTTGGAAAATATACCATATTCCCCGTCTTTACATATTCCACATAAACTGTGAAGTTTTTCAATCTTATCACAATATGGAATCAGATCCAGTATCTGTCCAAATTTGTCTCTTTTGTAATCGCCATCAAGTCCACACAAATAAACTCTTTTTTTATCACGTAACATCTGGATTACGCCTTCATATAAATCAGGAAAGAACTGTGCCTCGTTAATGAGAACTACCTCAGCTTGGGAGAATGTATGATCCTGATTAGAATGTAATTCGAAAAGCTCGGAAATCGATTGGATTTGAATACATGGGATCGCGATTCCGTCATGACTACATAGTTGGGTTTCTGAGTATCGTGTGTCTGATTTATGATTTACCACACAAACACGGATGTTACAGTAATTGCATTGCTTGTACACCTCTAACAACTTGCTCGTTTTCCCCGAAAACATAGGACCTATTATAATTTCTAGATACCCAGTCATGGTTCTCTTATTCATTATAGTACCCAACCAATAAAATTATGATTCATTTTTATTCCATATTAGTTCATTCTATTACAGAAATGATATAGACCTTCGTATATAGTGTAAGATATATTCACATGAACACATACTACCCGTTTGTAGAAAAACACCGCCCCAAGAAATTTGACGAGATTGTTCTGGATCCATTAAACAAGACAGTCCTGACAAATATAATTAAAACGTCGCATTTTCCAAACTTGCTCTTTTATGGTCCTCCTGGAACAGGGAAGACAACTACCATTATCAACACCATACAGGAGTATCAACAGTATACATATGGCAAATACGATTCTGGTCTAACAATTCACCTGAACGCATCCGATGAGCGAGGAATCGACATCATCCGCAATCAAATAAGTTCGTTTGTGTCGTCCTGCCCGCTTTTTAGCAGTGGTATTAAATTTGTCATATTAGATGAGGTAGACTACATGACAAAGAACGCACAACAGGCATTGAAATATTTACTACAGGAATACCCAAACAATGTTCGATTTTGTTTGATCTGCAACTATATAAGTAAAATCGACGAAGGTCTTCAAAACGAGTTTCTTAAATTACGGTTTGATCAACTACCGCCCGAAAATGTAATATCTTTTCTTGCCAAACTCTCAAAAGAAGAGAATATATGCTTAAACACCAATGTGTTGAGGTCTATTCAACAGTTATACAAATCGGATATACGTAGTATGGTTAATTACATACAGACAAATCAGGATGTGTTGAAAGACGATTTCAATATTATTGGAGACGAAACATGGTCGGGATTATACGATATTGTATCCAATTATGGCTCAACATCGAACGAGAGTATGGTATTGTACATACATAAATTATCGGTCCAGTACAACATAGATACAAAAAACATCATTGTGATCTTTTTAAATTTCATGATTAGAAATCACAAACAGATTGTAACCAGTGAATTCTTGGTCTTCACCGAAATTATTATACATAGCGATGTTATAAACGAAACCACATTACAATATTTTTTTAACACACTACACAAGCATATCATAGGTCATTGTCAATGACCATATTTCCTTTCCCTCGTAGAAGACACATCATACGAATCAATTCGTTTGGTTAGCTTCTTTAAAAAGCCACTATCCTGAGGAGGAGAACTACCAGGATCAAATGTGTTACAGCTACATATTGTTTCGCGAAAATTCATGAAAAGTGGCACTGACTTACTTAAAGTCGGGATTGGAACAGAGACGCTTGGTGTTTCCAACATATATATCCGTGTTAAAAAAATATTACTTAAGTTAAGCAACTTAAAGAAAATAAATGATTGTCCATATAGACAAATATTCTATTCAGACTATTATGAATATGGAGTTAAATATAGATGACGAATGGTCTGAATTCTTGTCTATTACAGATGGGTCACCCACGCCTAACAATGAACGTGCTGTCGAATTACCGATACAGTCGTCGACAGAGTGCCCTAAAGCCAGCGACATTTACATCTCCACGAAAACAAACATAGCGTATCTCAACATACCGGTGAATTTAACAGACATGTTTTGGAAAATACCGGTAATTGGATACGGAATGCCATCAGAAGGTGTTGTAAAAAAACAAATGAAGTTCAACTTAACTACTCGAGAAGAGTTAGAACAACTACAAAATAATTTGAAAAACTATACGTGCGTAGAACAAAATATAATTACAAGTATTGACAACCCCGCAGGACGGATTAAATTCAAGGATATTCGAAAGGTCAGCATCGGACTGTGTAAGAAAGATATCGTTAATTATCGGTCTAAGAAGAAGAGTGCGTTTTACAATTGCTTTGTGGTTATTGTACGATTACAGGAAAATGGGTTGTTCAAGGAATATCATGTAAAGGTATTCAACACGGGTAAGCTCGAAATACCAGGAATTCAGTCAGACCAGACGTTCTACAATGTATTGAATGTTGTAATGGGTATATTATCACCCTATAGCGAGACACCGCTTGAGGTTCTACATGATAAAACTCATACAGTTCTTATAAACTCCAACTTCAATTGCGGGTTCTACATTAACCGCGAAGTAATGTTTAACTTGCTCCGTGTGAAATACAAGATAGACTGTATATATGACCCATGCTCATATCCAGGAATACAATGCAAGTTCTTTTACTATAAAGGTGTAAACGAGCAATCTGGGACACAACAACCAGGGGTAGATGGGGAGGTTTCAGTATCATTTATGGTATTTCGCACAGGAAGTGTTCTCATTGTTGGGAAATGCGACGAGTATGTTCTAAGAATAATATACCAGTTTCTAAAAAAAATACTTGCCATAGAATTCACACAAATAGGGGTAAAGGTTGCTAACGCGGAAGCATCGTCAAAACAGCAAACTAAAAAGATAAGACGAAAAATGATTAATGTGTAATAGTTACACATGGGTTATTAGCAGCACAACATTACTGATGTCTTGTTGTGTAATCTCAGGATTACATGTGTTATTTTGTATATATTCAACCGCCGAGTACAGGACAGTGTCTATTTTTTCCTTGATAGGAGTTTTATCCTGTTGTTCAGGTTCGGTATATGAGATGTTCATATTAAACGAACTGGTCTCCTTTTTTAATCTGAATATAGTTTCTTTGTATACGTATAAGATGGCATCTCTGGTTGTAAGTTTGAGGAAGGTCTGACTGTTTTCGATG
>Ga0115550_1002691_pt1 | contig 12023 bp, 9 predicted proteins | sample COGITO_mtgs_1005_FD_87177 | JGI IMG/M metagenome (GOLD analysis project Ga0115550, IMG submission 87177) | Pelagic marine microbial communities from North Sea - COGITO_mtgs_100511 | ecosystem: Environmental > Aquatic > Marine > Epipelagic | place: Germany:Helgoland, sampling site Kabeltonne... | reverse complement strand
GCTAGGTTGCGCGGTGGTAACTTCTCTAAAGCAATGGGAGGCGCATAATGCCCTTATCTTTTCCCTCAGTAGGCATTCAGAATATGTCAATGCGGCTAAAACGTGTTGTGGCTGTTGCTGAATCGCCCTTTACTTTAGATACTCAGGTATATACTCATCAAGGCGCAAGATGGGAAGCAGAGGTATCTTTACCTCCACTTAGTCATGCAGAGGCACGATCAGTTGAAGCATTTATTGTTGGCCTTATCGGAAGGGAAGGCACTTTTACTTTTGGCAATCCTTTACATACAAGCACTCTTTCGGCTAACACTGTCAGTAGTGCCGCTATAAGGGCAGAGTCATTCACACTAGGCTCAGGAACAGCCGCAGTAGCCGCAGGAACGTACTTTGAGTTAAATGATTACCTTTACCTAGTCACGCAAGATAAGGCGGCAGGCGCGACTACGTTAAACTTTCAGCCACCCTTAAGAGTTGCTGTTACATCATCTCAGGCTGTTAAATACAACCTTCCTAAATCGCTATGGCGTATGACCTCTAATGATATTGGTTGGTCGATTAACGAGGCTAGTATTTACGGCTTTACCTTTGCTTGTGTGGAGGCGTTATGAGTAGAACACTTACTACCTCTATGCGTGATGCGCTTGTCGCTGATACGGTTAGACCTATCTACCTAGTACGCATGGTATTTGACCAAAATATTGCGGCAGGTACTTTTGTTACAGGACACAAGTATAAAATAGTCAGTGTTGGTAATACTGATTTTACAGCTATTGGGGCAAGTGCAAACACGGTTGGCGTGACCTTTACTGCTACTGGTGCAGGTTCAGGAACTGGAATTGCAAGTGAAAGCCCTGCTGAATTAAACCTATGGTCTGGTGTTGGCGATCTTTCTTATGATGGCGAGACCTATCTTGGTGTTGGCGATTTACTAGGCATAAGTGAAATCAAAGAAAGTGCTGACATCTCAGCGACAGGAATGAACATTAGTCTTACAGGTGTTAAATCATCTTTAGTATCTGTGGCAAAAGATCACGAATATCAAGGCAGACCATTGACGGTTCACCTTGGCGCGTTTGATACATCTGGCTCTTTAGTTGCTGACCCTATCATTATCTTTTCTGGCTTTATGGATACCATGACTATTGCCGAAGCAGGGGAATACTCAACTATATCCATTGCAGTAGAAAACAAACTTATCGCTTTTGAGAAAACAAAAATTAGGCGATATACAGCAGAAGATCAAAAGATTGACCACCCAACAGACAAGGGCTTTGAGTTTGTAACCGCCATTGTAGAGAAAGAAATTATTTGGGGTAGGCCAACAGGTTCAACTGGTGGCAGTTCAGGAGGCTCTGGCGTTAATGGTGGTGCAGGTAATAATGGTAGTTGGAATACAGCTTGATAATTGCTCACGAATGTCTAGCCAATGTTAAGCAAGATATTCTGCCGCTTTTAGAAAAGCACTGGCTAGAAACAGAACCAAACCAAGAAACAATTTTGCTTAATCCAGATTGGGAACAGTATGCCTTGTTAGATTTAGCAGGGATTTTGCATATTTTTACAGCGCGTAACGAAGGAATCCTTGTTGGATATTTGGTAATGATGGTTTCAAAAAGCATCCACCATAAAGACCACTTATTCGGTTCTACTGATGTTATTTACGTTAAGCCTGAGTATCGCAAAACACATACTGGCGCAGATTTAATTAAGTTTGCAGAATCACATTGTAAAGAAAATGAAGTTTCTTTGATGACTCTTAACATGAAGGTAGAATTTCCATTTGATCGGCTAATGACTACAATGGGGTTTAATCTTCTTGAGCGTGTATATCACAAATGTTTTTTAGGAAAATAGAATGGCAACAGCAATAATAGCAGGTTTAGCATCAGTCGGAAGCGCAATGATTGCCGCAGGAACTTTTGCTATTACTTTGGGTACGGCCTTTACAGCTTTTGCTATTGGCGCAGGTCTATCTCTTGTCTCTCGCGCATTAATGCCAAAACCTGATCTTGGCGCTCAGATGGCAGGTCAGTCTGTAATGACTAGAGAGGCGGCTCATTCTCGCAAGATTATCTATGGTCGTGCGCGTATTGGTGGCAATGTTGTCTACTTAGAATCTACTGGCGATGATAAAAAATACCTTTGGTTAGTCACTGCGATTGCAGGGCATGAAATAGATGCTTATGAACAGGTCTGGTTTAACGATCAAAAGATTTGGGATGGTGGCTCATATGTTAGTGATTGGGGTTCCTATGTTGATATTGGTTTCTATAAAGGAGATCAAACGTCTGCGGATAATGCATCACAACGAGGCACGGCAAGTTTAGTTTCTAATTCAACAAAATGGACTGACAATCACAAGCTACTCGATACCGCTTACATGGTGGTCAAGCTAACTTATGACCAAGAGAAATTTGCCCAAGGTTTGCCGAACATATCTACCGTAGTTCGTGGCAAGAAGGTTTGGCATCCAAGCCATTCATCACCTGTATGGTCGCAAAACCCTGCGCTCTGTGTAAGGGATTACCTGACTGATACCAAATATGGTTTAGGCGAATCATCATCTAATATTGCTTCTATTAATACTGCTTTGGGGGTGTGTGATGAGGCTGTCGATCTAGCGGCAGGTGGAACGCAACCGCGCTACACATTAGATGGAGTTATTGATACTGGTAACTCTATAAAAGCCAATATCGAAAACATGGTAGGCTCTATGATTGGCCGCTTGGTTTATTCTGGCGGTAAGTTTGAGATTCATGCAGGTGAATACGTTGCTCCTACAGTAACGATTGACGAGTCAATGATGATCGGTGAGATCAGTGTTCAGACTAAACAGTCAAGACGCAGTGCCTACAATGGCGTTAAGGGAGTTTTCTTAAGCGAAGAAGATAATTACATCCTAGCTGATTACCCTGCTCAAATATCCTCTACCTATGCCGCTCAAGATGGTGATCCAATATATTTGGATATGCCTCTGCCATATACCGTAAATAATGTACGCGCTCAGAGGATCGCACAACTCGCTCTAAGGCGTTCTAGGCAACAGGAATCTATTACTATTCCCTGCAACTTAAACGCGCTTAAATTCAAAGTAGGGGACAATATAAGCGTTACAAACACACGCCTTGGATATTCCGCTAAAGTGTTTGAAGTTGTTGGCTACTCGATGGGCTTTAGTTCCGATCAAATGGTTGTCAACGTAGACGCTATTGAAACCGCATCTTCTATTTGGTCTTGGGATGAAGATGAAGAAGTATTCTTAGGTGCAGGTGAAGTCGATATTTATGACGGAACAAGCACTACTGCCCCTGCAAGTATTGCTGTTACAGCGGATACTTTTATATCATCGGACGGAACATCTAGTGCTTCTTTTGATGTAAGTTGGCCTAACTCTGTTGATGCGTTTGTAGATCATTATGTCGTAGAGTGGAAAGTATCTACGGATAGTTCTTATTTTTCTCAATCAACAAAGACTGCGCCATTACAGATTGTTGGTTTAGACCCTAGCAAAACTTATGACGTAAGAGTTAAGGCAGTAAATGGACTGTCGGTATCCAGTAGCTATGTAAGCGCACAAGCAGTTCCTGCGGCTGATACAACTGCGCCATCTGTTCCGACATCTATTTCAGCAGTAGGTGTGTATGCACAGATCAATCTAAGTTGGACAAATCCAACGCAGAAAGATTTATCTCATATTAATATATACAAGTCGTCCACTAGTAACGGCACTTATGCGTTTTTGGGATCAACCGATGGCACTACGTTTCAAGATGGTGACTTAGCTGATGAAGCGCAATTTTTCTATCAATTAAAATCAGTTGACAAAACAGGCAACATTTCTAATGCAAGTTCATCGGTTAACGCAACAACTAGAACAATACCATCAAGCGGTATTGCAGATGGTGCAATAGGAACCTCACAACTAGCAGATGACGCAATTACAAACGATAAAATTGCAGATGATGCTGTTAATACTGCACAAATTGTAGATGACGCTGTTACTAATGCGCTTATAGCGACAGATGCAGTTAATCAAGGCTCAATAGCGGCTAATGCAGTTACCGCTTCTGAAATAGCAACAAACGCAGTTACGGCTATTAAGATATTAGCAGGAAGTATTACTACTGCAAAAATTGACGCTGACGCTGTGACAGCCGCAAAAATAAGCGTTGACGATCTGTCTGCAATAAACGCTGATTTAGGAACTATTACCGCAGGGTCTATTGATGGTGTAACTATAAAGATAGGTTCAGGCGAGAGTGTATTTAAAGCCGATACTGATGGTATTTATTTAGGTAATGAAACATTTGCTAACGCTGAGTTTAGGGTGAGTCCTTCAGGTGCAGTTACGGCTACTTCAGCAACTATATCAGGCGCTATAACTGCAACATCTGGCTCTATTGCTAACGGAGTTACAATTGGTGGTACAGCCGCAAGCACAGTAGCTAGCGGTGCGGCTTCTGGAGCAACTGCAAACCAAGACAGTACTTCTGAAATATTAGGTGGAAATTTAACAGGGACAGTTAATAATGTAGCGGCTTCAACGGTAACTTCAGGTGCAAGTGCGGGGGCAACTGCTTTACAAGATGCTGATACAGGAGTTGATCTTGGACTTACAGGCGGTTCTATATCTGGCATTACTATTTCTGCAACGAAATTGTATGAAGGCACTGGTACTTTTAATAATAGTAATACTGGGTTCTATCTTGACAATAGCGGACAGTTTAGCCTTAAAGACAAGTTATCATTTGACGGTACAGATTTAACTATATCTGGAGATATAACTGCAACATCTGGCTCTCTGTCATCTTTAGCTGTTTCTGGCGCACTTACTGTAGGTACATCTGGCAAGATTACTGGCGGCACATCTACAGCATTTAACACAGGTTCTGGATTTTTCTTAGGATACGATACAAACGCTTACAAATTTAGTATTGGCGATGCATCAACCAAGAAAAACCTTACGTGGGACGGAACAGATATAAAAATAGGCGGGGCGCAAATTACCGCTCCTGATAATCCTGACGTTGTAATTTATGATGGTGCTTCTGGATTACCTCCTTCTGTAACAAACGCTGTAGCTACAACCAGTTCAGACACTAATACGTTTTATTTAAAACAAGATTACAAAGAGCATTTAGAACTTCATGTATCTTATCCAGTAAGTGCTTTAACTTCTGGCACTGTATCAGGTGAGACAAATGCTATTAACGCTGTTATGTCGCAATTCAAGTTTCAGATTTATTATGCACCTGTTAGCGATCCAACTAATTTTACACAGTTTGGCCCTGATCTTATTTCAGCACGTGAAACCACCACAAGCCAGTTGATTGGAAGTTACCTAGTAAAAACGACTGATCTAGGAAGCGGTAATTATAAAGCTGAGTTGCAAACTAAAACACAAGTCAGAACAACCTACCCAACCCTCAGTGGGTTACAGCTAGGCGTAATAGATGATGATTATAATCTAACAAAAACTACAACTGTCTATGACTTTCCGTCTGGTGAATATGTATTTAAAGTTGTTGTCACTGTTACTGATGGCAGTTATTCGCCTTACCCTGCAACTGGTAGCCCATCATCTAGTTTGGCGAGAACTGTTAAAGCAGTCGGATATCAACAGGTGCAAAAAAGCGGTTACTCCTACGCCTTTGAGCCTTACTATCAACCAACAACTGTTTTCCGAGATGGTGACAGCGATGAAGTCGCCAGATTATCTGATGGTGCTGATACATTAGAACTTGCGGCTATCAATGCTCAAGGTGCGCCAAGATTATTAATGATTGGCCCAAACACAACAAACCCCTCATCTGGAGTGAGTTGGGGTGCATCTATAAACTTTGTTACTAGCTTTGACAGTTATACGAACGGAGGACTTGGGGAATATCAAATAGGAATTGATAAATCTGGCACTGGGTTATATTTAGGGTCGGGAGGTAATAGACCTCAAGATAGTGGTGGCTCTGAGTTAAAAATTACAAACGGCAGAACTGATGTTTATGGTACGTTATTTTTAAATGACACACAGATTACAGGTACAGGATCAGCAAGTCAGGCAGAAAGCTATCCATTATCTCAGCAGTACGATAGAACCTTAACCACGACTAGTTCAACCGTTGGATCGTTCAGCATTCCTGCTCCAGAATCATCAATATCTAAAAGGCAAGGTATCGACATATCTGTACTGTTTGAAATAACAAACGCAGGAAAAACAGCGCAAGCATTGTCGTCTATTGATTTTGTTGTTGAGAAAAAATCTAAGGGTGTCAATGCAGTCACTGTAGGAACAGTTACATTTGAAGGATTATCTTCTGTAGGCTTTCAGCAAATAATAAGTGTTAGTGGCAATCAGTTAGGCAAAGTAGATATGTCTGGTGGTATTGCGGCAACTGCAACAGCATCTGGCACTAACGAGCCATCAAGCATTTATTCGGTTTATTACGATAGCGGTGCTAATAAAACTTTCTTAGTGTGTAATGCACAAGGCTCAATATTCTCTACAGGTGATACTTTATACTACAGTGATAGCAAGTTTACAGCATCAGGTACGTGGTTTGCGCCATCCGATACAGAGGTTATTAACAGCATTACGCCACCTGATCCAGATGTTAATTATGTGAACGCTTCCACAGTTTCATCAGGCACAGGAACATCTCGTTTTTATATGCCCTACAAAATGACGTATGGAAAGACAACAACAGCGACTGATTACAGAATAAAAATTAGCGTAAGTTCAATACCAAGTGGCATAACTTATAAAGTAATAAAGATGTTTGGATCAATACAAAATATAGCATAGTTAGGATTTTAATTAGAGAGTATAATATGCTCATATGAGCAGAGGTTTAAGATGACATACCAATTAGTAAAAGATGATACTGCCCCACAGGTTAAAGCTACTTTAACGCGAGATGACACTGGCGCGGCTATAGATTGTTCTGGCGGTACAGTCCGTTTGTATTTTAGAGCCAAGGGTGGTTCTAGCGTTCTATTTACGTTGACTGCCGCTGATGCAGGTACTGACCTTGCTAACGGTATAGCTATCTTTGGTTTTTCTGGTAGCAACTTAGATCAGTCTGAAGGTTATTATGAAGGCGAGATAGAAATTACCTACTCAGATGGAACGGTTGAAACAATCTTTGAGGTGCTAGACTTTTACATTCGCGCAGACTTCTAATGATTAAGCTTTCTGTTGCGTTTAAAAAAGCAGTATCCGCTATAGCATTTAAGAAAGCTGTGGCGGCTGTTACGTTTCAGAAGGCAGTAGCGGCAATTAACTTTCAAAAAGCGGTAGCCAGTGTTGCGCTTAGAAAGGCTGTTGCAAAGATTGAATTTGGTGTGTTCTTAATTTTTAAGTTCATAACTGATAACATAGGCACAACAGAGACAGTATCAAAGGCAATTAGTAAGACGTTAAGTGATAGCCAAGATATTACAGATAATGTTTCTAGTAATGTACAAAAGATACGAACAGATACATTTGCGGCAACTGATAGTGTATCGACAGAAGCAGGTAAGGTTTTATCTGACTCTGGTAGTTTAGCTGATTCCATAGATACATTTGCAATCGGTAAGGGTTTAAGTGAATACCCAATATTATCAGAGAGCAGATCAACCGATTTCCATAAGATTATTAACGAAGCATTTTATGCAACTGATGATCTTGATGGAGAGGCTACAGCACAAGATGATCAGGAAATGACCTTTGTAAAGGTACGAACTGATCTTACTGGAGTCACAGATGTAATTAGTATTTTGTTAAACCAAGTCAGGCTTCTTGCAGATTCTTCTACTGTTAGTGATTCTGGCTCATTACGCAGTCAAGGATATGTATCTTTTGACTATATGGCAGAGGACTTTGTGGGCGCAAGCCAAACTTTTTAAGGTGATTTATGATTAACGATAATTTAAAGCTACAAGGCGATGTAGCGATAGTAGTAAAAGATAAAGACGGCAAAGTTAAAGATAGCCGTGAAATTCACAACCTAGTAGTCAGCACAGGACTACAATACATTTGCTCTAGAATGGCAGGAACTTCTGCTTCTGTAATGTCTCACATGGCTGTTGGTTCAGGTACAACTGCCGCATCCGCAGGTCAGACTGATCTAGTATCGATTCTAGGCTCTAGAGAGGCGTTAGACAGCACTTCTGCTTCAAGCAATACGATTACCTATGTTTCCTCTTTTGAGGCAGGAGAAGGAACTGGAGCGGTTACAGAGGCAGGTATCTTTAATGCCTCATCAAGTGGAACTATGCTTTGTCGGACTGTTTTTGCTGTTGTAAACAAAGACGCTGATGACACTATGTCTATCACTTGGTCTATCACTTTAACTGCATCTTAATTAGAAGGGGCTTCTTATGTCTACAATAGTAACTAGAGCGGGTAAAGGATCGCCCCTGACTAATACAGAACTTGATAGTAACTTTCAAAATCTGAATACAGACAAAGCAGAATTATCTGGAGCAACCTTTACAGGCAACCTATCACTTGGCGATAACGTCAAGCTACAGCTAGGAAATCAAACCAATGGTGACCTACAGCTTTATCATGATGGTAGCCATAGTTATATTGACGAAGTTGGTACAGGTGCGCTAATTGTACGAGCGAACTACGGATTATTTGTTAAAAAATATAGCGATAACACACAGCTTTTAAACGCTAGAACTGATGGTGCTGTAGAGTTATTTCACAACGGTACTGAACGGTTAGCCACCACCTCCACAGGCATCTCAATCTCAAACGATGCTAACTTCCCTGATAACGGTAAGGCAATCTTTGGCGCGGGTGATGATTTACAGATTTACCATGATGGTTCTGCAAGCAGAATTGTTGATGCTGGTACAGGGTCGTTAAAAATACAGGCAGAAAACTTTGCAGTTAATAATGTTGGTGACACGGAAAACATGATAACTGCTGAACCTGATGGTGCAGTAGCCTTGTTTCACAACGGCTCACCCAAAATCGCCACCACCTCTACAGGCATAGACGTAACTGGCTCAGTTGTAGCCGATGGGCTTACTGTAGAGGGAGCAACAACACCTGTAATACGTTTAGAAAGTGAAACATCATTTTTAAATGTAAACACAGCAGGGAAGATTGAGTTTTACACTAATGACGCTAGTACCAATGCAACTGGAGTTGGTGCAGAAATTGTTGCTGATTCCGTAAGTACTCTTGCATCAGTTGACTTAATTTTTAAAACGCGAAATAGTGCTGTTTCGGCATCAACTGTTGAACGCTTTAAAGTAGCCAACAACGGTGACATCAGCTTCTATAATTCTGCTGGTTCAAGTCAAAACTTCTATTGGGATAGTTCTACCTCGCGACTGGGGCTAGGCGTTACGAATCCTAGTAGGTTGTTGCATTTGCAATCTAATGGCCCTGACGCATACTTGAGACTGAATTCCACAGGTAATGAATCTAACGCCTTTATGGAGTTTGGTACTGACGATACCACTTGGACTGTCGGTGCTAAAAGTAATGAGTCTTTTGTTTTTAATAATGGAACAGAAAGACTAACCATCAACGCTGACGGCTCATCAGTATTCAGTGGGGCAGTGAGTACAGGTGGAGACGTTAATCTTAGATTCGATAGCACTGGGGACGGTGTTAATGGTTATGACATAAATTGGTTAAACTCTGCAACACAAGGTACTGACGATAGGCTTGCATTAATACGAGTGACAAATGAAGGCGGTGACGGCTCAAACAGAGGTGGCAAGCTATCGTTTTTAACAAGACAATCTGGAAATGCTAATTTTAACTCAGCGTTAGTTCTTAATAAAAGTGGCAACGCCACGTTCTCAGGTAGCGTGAGTACAGCGGGTAATATAGTAAATGACATCGGTAACTCAGGCGATGATTCGTTTATTGAATTAAAAAACACTGGATACACTGGCAATATAACGTCATTAAGACAAAATGCTGATTCTATAAGAGCAGAGCTTAATTCTACTGAAAGGTCAATTTTCATACAGGCGGGTAGCGGAGGTGGAGTTTCTGGTGCAGAAGTAAGGTTATATACCAATACACAATTGGGCTTGAAAGTGGATGCTTCACAAAACGTCAACATCCCCAATGGCGGCTTAATGATAGGAGCTACCACTGCGCCAAGTGCTACTTTAGAAGTGGGTGCTTTATCCTCTGGCTCTACTGGAAACGTGATAATAAACCACGAAGGAGGTGTCACTCCAGTATTGCAAGTAAAAGCGCGTACAAATAGGGCTATATTGGCAGTACAAGATAATGATACTTCTGGTTATATTAGTTCTGAGAATGGCATTTTTAGCATAGGTAGAAATTCAGGGTCTCATGCTAATAATATTAATATTGACGCAAATAATAACGTGGGTATTGGTACTAGTTCGCCTAGTTCTACTTTACATATCAAAACGTCTGTAGACAATAGCGTATCTCAAGGATTAATAATTGAAAGAAGCGCAAACAGTGATAGAGGTTATATAAATTATCAGGGCGGTGCTTTCCGCATGGTGGCAACTGACGGAGACCCAATTAGATTTGGTCATGTCTCTAGCTCAAATGAAGTCAGCATCCACACAGACGGCTCCCTGTTGGTGGGGACTACGTCTACAAGTCTCTATAACGATACAAGCGGTGGCGGTATAAACCTGTTTGCTAACGGTGGTGTAACTCTCGCAAAACAAGCTACGTCCGTGTCAGACCCAGTGTTGTTGCTGAATAATACAGGGACGGCAGGACAGATGATTGACCTGCGTCAAGACGGCACAACCGTAGGTAGTATTGGTACTTCTAATGGAGACATTACAATAGATGCTTCAGGGGGCGCAGGAGTTTTAAAAGCGAGTGGTACTGGTCAACTTGCTTGGGCAAACAATCTTTTTTATCCAATCACTGACAATGCAAAAAACTTAGGAACTTCTAGTTTTCGCTTCAAAGACCTCTACCTAAGTAACAATGCCACAGCCCAAAAGCTAACCCTAACCAAAGACCCTGTAGGCACATATAGTATAGAGGTCGATGGTACTAACACTGGTCAGCCTAATCTTATTGTTAAGCAAAGTACGAGTGAGCGTTTTCGCTGTGATAATAATGGCAACCTGTTGGTTGGGGTTACGTCAACTAGCAGTCAAATCTCAGTTAAGGCATCTTCAGTGAAGCATGTCGCTGACTGGCAAAACTTCAATGATGGTGGTTATGGTTTTAATTTTAAAAAATCAGATGGGTCTATTGTAGGCACTATTGCTTGGGGGTCGTCCTCTACCTCATACAACACATCCTCAGACCAACGCCTCAAGGAAAACATTGAAGACGCTGATGACGCAGGTAGCAAGATAGACGCTATCCAAGTGCGACAGTATGACTGGAAAGCTGACGGTTCTCACCAAGACTACGGCATGGTTGCTCAAGAGTTACTTGAAGTAGCACCAGAGGCTGTGTCTGGCGATGCTGACTCAGAAGAAATGATGGGTGTGGACTACTCAAAACTAGTTCCAATGTTAATTAAAGAAATTCAATCACTGCGGCAACGTGTCGCTCAACTAGAGGAATAATCTCATGGCAGTAACTAACACATGGTCAATAGCACAGTGCGAATATGTACTTGCAGAAGACGGACTAACCAATGTAATCAATTTACTTCACTGGCGTTTGAACGCAGAGGAGACCGTAGGTTCTGGCGATGATGCTGTAACTTATCACGCATCTTCTTATGGTACACAAAACCTTGGTGATCCTGATCCAGACAACTACACGCCTTATGCTGATGTAACTGAAGCTGAGTGTATAGCTTGGTGTCAATCAGAGATGGGTGAAGAGCAAGTTCAATCAATTCTTGATTCAGTAGCGGCTAACATTGAACTGCAAAAGAATCCTGTAGATGGTCACGGAGTGCCTTGGTAATGGGTTACTTATTAGACGCGTATGTACTTGCAACCTCACTGGTAACTATTGCTAGTGTTGTTTGTGATTACACTGACACACCTAAAGACGATGCGCTAGTTGCTAAGGCTTACAGAATCCTTGAGCAATTTGCGTTTCTAGG
>Ga0115550_1002655_pt1 | contig 12133 bp, 10 predicted proteins | sample COGITO_mtgs_1005_FD_87177 | JGI IMG/M metagenome (GOLD analysis project Ga0115550, IMG submission 87177) | Pelagic marine microbial communities from North Sea - COGITO_mtgs_100511 | ecosystem: Environmental > Aquatic > Marine > Epipelagic | place: Germany:Helgoland, sampling site Kabeltonne... | reverse complement strand
TTCCACAAAAATTGTATCCGTTTTATATTCCGACAAAATCGTTTTATAGATTTCATTTAGAAGCTTATCTGATTCATTAAATTCAGCATAAGCTTCTTTATTCATTTCCGCTTGAGTTTGCGAAAAACAATTTAAATTAAAGGTAAGAAACAATATAAAAAGTATTCGATTCATTTCTTTGCGTTCTGTTTTAGCTTGTTGCCAACTCGTTATATGGAGAACAAACTTCCTGTTTATACGCCTATACTTCCGGATAACAGGAACTTTTGGTTTCTTTATCCAAAATTAAAATATACAAGCATCTTGCTTGCCCCTGCATCTAAAATTTAAATAAAACAATCGCTTATAACGGGTTAAACTGCTTACAAAGATTTAGACTTGGGGGTCATCATCAATACTCAAATTTACACTAATTTTTTAAATATCAAAAAAACGCATCGATTTTTAATGAACTCGTTTAGGTTTTTTGAACCGTTGTGGGAATTAGTCGTTTTTTATCCTATTGAAGACTTTTTTTAGTTGCTTAGCATTGTTACGGAAGTTTAAAAAGACAAAAAGTGGGTGAGAAAGGGTAATTTTTTAGCCGATTGAAAAAATCTAAACGAGTTCAATATATAAATCTGAAATTATATGTTGTAAAACTATTATTCTTATAGTATATTTGCAGTGTAAAACAAAAGTATATACCATGTTTGATTTTGATCAGTATTTAGGATTTTTAGCATTTTTATCAATTTTAACCTTAGGATTTTGGTTAATGATATTCTTATTAACGTTTGCCATTCCTTACTGGGTGGTCGGTTCTGCACTAGAACACTTCAAAGAAAAAAGAGACGCTAAGAAAGCAAAAGCAGAAGACGCTTAAGTAATCTTACCTTACTATAAATCAAAATCCAAAACCTAACTGTTTTGGATTTTTTTGTTTGTTACTAGCCCTCAAAACCTCCTCCAAAACCGCCACCACGTTGCGGTTGTTTTTTCTTCTGATTAAAACGGTATGTAAATGAGAGCGTGTAGGATCGGACGCGCCATCTAAAAGTGCTATCGCTATGAAATGTGGGAGTCGTCGATTCTAAATTTCGACGTTGGGTGTTAAGCAAATCATTAATATTAAAGGAGATAGATGCCTTTTCTTTGAACAAATCTTTACTTAATGCCATGTTTGAAGAAAAACGGCCTTCACGCCTGTTAACGGCATCAATTCTGGGACCATCATAACTTATGCGTGTTTGCCATTCCACCTTGCCAGGTAAGGTGTATTTATTGTTAAGACGGATAAACCAATTTAAATTTTCGGAGTCATAACTCAACCCTTTATAAGTCCCTCTAATAATAGATTGGTATACATTAAAATTAGTGTTTATGTTCCATTTCTTAGAAGGTCGATATGTCAAGGTAAATTCAAACCCATACCGATCGTTTTCAGCGAGGTTAATTGGCCCTCTACGAATGACCGAAACCTCCTCGCCATCAATTTCAACTTTTTCACCAGTATCTTCACTAACATAGGTAAATACATCCGTGGCGTGGTTAAAATATAAAGAGGTGTTGAGGGTTAAAACATCAAATTTGTTGAGATAGCCAATGTCAAAACCATCGGAATAACTAGGTGTGATGTTTGGATTCCCTTGAAATAAATTGGTGGCACTACTTCTGGATGGGAACGGATTTAAAAACCGTGACCGCGGTCGGCTGATACGGCGGTTATACCCTAAAGTTAAGCTTTGAGTATCCGAAAATTCATACCCCAAATTAACAGTCGGAAAAAGTCCAACATAATTAGTATTGGTATACTCATTGCCACGAAGCTGTTGGATGGTGACTCGTGTCGACTCCATTCGTAAGCCTAGTAAAAATGAAAATCGATCTTTTAACTTACTCCCATATTGTGAGTAAAATGCATTTACATCCTCTTTATAAATTAACGTATTACTCACATCAGTGTCTAAAACATAGGTGTCGTCTTCCGCAAATTCTAATGTATAATCTGTCATATTGTTACTAAACCGACCATTATAGCCCAGCTCAAAACGACTGTGTTCGCCAATTGGAAGTGTGAAATCACTTTTTAGTAATATACGTTCTTGTACTTCAATAGTTTGGACACGTTCAGCAACGACATCATTATTATAGATGATGGAGTTTTCATCCTCAGAATTGTTTTCAACTTGAAAATCAAAGGTCAAACGGTGCTCACTGTTCCCGTCAAACTGCTTATCAAAATTAACAGAGAACTGTGTAGTTTGATCGGACTCAAATTCGGGGGCATATCGAAAAGACTGGCTCACAAGCGTTTTTGAGGCGTCAAAGGCTTCAGCCCTATTAAAGGTCTCATTTTTATTGTCACTGTTTCTTACTAAATAGGCGGTTGTCAAAGAGGTCGTTGGGTTTATATACCACTCGATACCTGTATTGGAGTTGAACCCTTTTCGAATCCGTTCAAACGTGCGGTATTCATCGCGAAACGTATTTGGATCGTCTTGAACAAGCAGCCCATCATCATCAAATTTTGTATTAAAAAACTCAGTTTTTGTGGTCGAATTTCCAGGGCTATTACGGTAAGAGTAGCCAGAAGTATTAAAGATGTTTACATTCCCAGTACGGTAGTTGATATTTCCTGAACCTCCCAATTGATCGGGGTGCCCCGCATTTAAAATGACAGCGCCGTTGAGTCCAAGCAGTTTACTGCGTCTCAAAATAATATTTAGAATACCAGCAGTGCCTTCAGCGTCATAACGTGCAGAAGGGGAGGTGATAATTTCTACTTTTTCAATAGCATCGGATGGTAATTGCCGCAAGGCATCTGTAGAATTCAATCCTACGAGGCCTGAAGGTTTTCCGTTAATTAAAATGCGTACGTTTTCATTGCCTCGTAAGGCGACATTACCTTCAATATCCACTGAAACAGAAGGAATGTTGTCTAAAACATCACTTACGCTTCCGCCTCTGACAGTGAGATCTTTGCCAACATTGTATATTTTTTTATCTAATTTAATTTCAACGGTTGTTTGTTCGGCAATGATATCTACCTCCTCTAAGGCCTGTAAATCAGCTTCCATTTCTAGGATGCCGAAATCAGTATTTTGATCGAGATTGAAATCTATCTTTATAAGCGTTTCAAACGTAAAATACTCAAAAGAAATATCGTAAACGCCTTTGGTAATAGCAATATTAAAATTGCCTTCAGGGTCTGTAATACCACCGCCGATCATTTTATTTTCTACTTTACTAAAAAAAGCAATAGTTGCATATTCTAGCGGTTGCTGACTTTCTTTCTCTATTATTTTTCCAGACACTATATAAGTGTCCAGCTTTCTTTGAGCACTCAAAGCCGTGTGGATAAAAATAAAAGCAGCTACAAATAAGAGATTCTTATTCATTAATTTTAGTTAAATTTTAAGTACAAAAATAGCTTGCTAAATGATTTGTTCTGGTTAAAGTTATGTTAAATAATACGAAGATGCTGGGTTCTAAAGAATGTTTTTAATTCGATCATTTGGGCGTCCAATAACGCCTTTGTTGTTGTGAATTACTATGGGGCGTTCTATAAGTTTTGGATGTGCTACCATAGCTACAATTAATTCTTTATTTGACATTTTTTTGCCTTTGTATTCTGATTTCCATAGTGCTTCATTCTTTCGCACTAGATCAATTGGTGCAATGTCTAGAATGGTGATGATTTTCTCTAATTCTTTTGCATCCAAAGGATTAGAGATATAATCAATTATTTCATACGGCAACTCAGAAGCCTGAACCGTTTGAAGTCCTTCACGTGATTTTCGACAGCGGTTGTTGTGGTAGATTTGTATCATAGTGTGTCTGGTTTTTCTTTTTGCCCCATAAGCATCAAATACGCTTTCAAGAAGGGAGTTATGTCTCCATTCATCACATTGTCAACATTTCCTGTTTCTTTGGCAGTACGGACATCTTTGACAAGTTTATAAGGATGCATGACATAATTTCTAATCTGACTTCCCCATTCAATTTTCATTTTCCCTGCTTCAATATCTTCGCGTTGTGCCAATTGTTTTTTGAGCTCAATTTCATACAACTGAGATTTTAGCATTTGCAGTGCTCTCGAACGGTTGTCGTGTTGTGAGCGTGTTTCCGAGCATGAAATTTGAATGCCTGAAGGTTTGTGGGTCAGTTGTACTTTCGTTTCAACTTTATTCACATTTTGTCCCCCAGCGCCACTAGATCTTGCGGTCGTGATATCAATATCGGCTGGGTTAATATCAATTTCTATTGTGTCGTCTACAAGCGGGTAGACATATACAGAAGCAAAACTTGTATGACGTTTGGCATTACTATCAAAAGGAGAAATTCGTACCAAACGATGTACGCCGTTTTCGCCTTTTAGCCAGCCAAAAGCAAAGTCTCCCTCAATTTGAAGCGTCACCGTTTTGATTCCAGCCACATCCCCGTTTTGTAGGTTTAGTTCTTTAATTTTGAAATTATTTTTCTCCGCATACATGACATACATACGCATGAGCATATAGGCCCAATCACAACTTTCGGTTCCACCGGCACCGGCTGTAATTTGCAACACCGCACTGAGGCCATCACCTTCTTCCGAAAGCATGTTTCTGAATTCAATGTCTTCTAGAAAAGTAGCGGCGAGTTCAAATTGTTTTTCGACTTCTTCAGCAGTGGTGTCCCCTTCTTTATAGAAATCAAATAAAACTTCTAAGTCTTCAGTATACGTTTGTGCTTTTTCAAAATCGCTTACCCATTTTTTGTTGACGCGTAAAGATTTCATGAGCAGCTCGGCTGCTTTCGAATCGTTCCAAAAATCTGGTGAAAAGGTTTTTTCTTCTTCATTTTGAATTTCGATGCGTTTGGCATCTAAGTCAAAGATACCTCCTCAACGCTCCAAGGCGCTCAAAAAGATCTTTTATGTGATCGTGTGTTATCATATTATTTTTTCGAATTACAAAAATAGAATTAATAGTATAGAATTAAAATAATATGTAGTTTTATCTCTAATTTATTAAAAATAATTAAAAATGAGCACTTGAGTTTTGATGGCGTAAGTTTTTCAGTTCATCATTAAAGATCCACAGATACCGAAGCTAATTATTAAATAAACAACTCCTAATATCCAGAATATTTTTGCTGTTTTTTTTTTGTTTTTTAATTTAAAAATGATCGCAATAATAAATAAAAGGATAGCTGGTCCAAACATTAAGGCAAACATTAAAGAAATCAATCCATCTAAATTCCCTACTTCTAAAACAATAGTCATCTTTTTTAATTTATTTCATTTCTTAATTCTTCCAATCGTGCTTTTTTATCATCTCTATAAAACAAATTCATTGTTTCAAAAGGAATAATTTTATTGTCTTTATCTACAATATGAACACACGATTTTTTTATCGCTCTAACATCAAAGTTATAAGCGTCTATAAATTGCATAATAATAACTCTAAATAAATTGTCATACCCTAAATTAGGCGCATCAATATTTGGCAAACAACACATAATAGATTTTAAATTCTCTTCAGCAACCTCCACCGAATTTCCTGTACTAAACAATTCAATCATTTTATCTTGCAACTGTTCATCTTGCTCATAAATAATAGTGTTTTTACTATTATCTAACAGATCATTAGGATTAATATAACGTGTTAAAGGCATTACTTCATCACCCAATTTAAGCGCATAGCCCATTACCAAAGCATCAGGATTACAAGGTACTGGCAACAAATCATCAGGATTAAAAACATCCGTTTGTTCCATTATTTTTCTGCGCACTTCTGTAAGTGTCATTCGATCCGTTTCTGGATTAAAATTATCTAATCTTCCTGCAATTTGTGTAGGTTGTAAAGTTACACCTCTAACACATTTTTGCTTCAATGCATAGTCTATTATTTTCCCTATTTCTCCATCATTTAATCCTTTTTGAAGTGTAACAACTAGCGTTGTAGACAAGTTTACTGTATTCAAATTTTCAATTGCTTGTTTACGAATATCATTTAAATCTGCCCCACGTAATTCACGTAATACAGCATTTTCAAAAGAATCGAATTGTAAATAAATTTCAAAATCTGGCGAATATGTTTTTAGGCGTTTTGCAAACTCAAGATCTTTTGCAATTTTAATTCCGTTAGTATTCAACATTAAATGTCTAATAGGTAAAGACTTTGCGTAGTCCATAATTTCCCAAAATTGGGGGTGAATTGTTGGTTCCCCACCAGAAATTTGCACAACATCTGGCTCTTTTTCATTCCTAACAATCGTATCTAACATTGCTTTAACTTCATCTAAAGTTCTATGTCTTCCATAGGTTGGCGATGAACCAGCATAACACGTTGGGCAGGTTAAATTGCATCTGTCTGTAACTTCTACAACTGTTAAACAAGAATGTTGCTCATGATCTGGACACAAACCACAATCATAAGGACAACCATAATGCGTTTCTGTGTTAAATTTATAAGGTGTTTCCGAAGGTTTATTGTAGTTTCTAATGTTTTTATAATATTCAATATCATCAGCAATTAATACTTTAGAATTCCCATGTTCATTGCAACGTTTTAACATATAAACATTTCCATTTTCGAATACAATCTTAGCATCCACACGTTTTAAACATTCAGGACAAAGGCTTAAAGTAAAATCGTAATAGGTATATTTTCTAAGGGGCATTTTTTATTTTTTTAATAATTTTGGCGTTACCACAAGGGTCGCGCTATCCACTAAATCTTTTTCTCGTTCCTCAAAAAAGGATACCGTTTCTATCGCTAACGCACATTTTTGCCAACAAATAGCATTCTAAGAGTTTTGCAATAATAGAGCCAACAAATTACACATAATATTTGAATACTACTTAAACCCAAAGTGTAAAAAACATTAGGTTTTAGAAACTCAATAAAAAAACGAAAACCAAAATAAAAAATCATAAAAAATTTAAATAACGCTCCTGATTTTATTTCTCTGTTTTTTTGAATACATTTTAAGCTAAAAAAAAGTACAATTAAAAAAACCAATTCATATAAAGAAGTTGGATGTCTTAAAAGTCCATCACCTAAATCCATTCCTAAAAACGAGTTTGTTTCTTTACCGTACGTAAATTCATTTATACCAGATAAAAAACAACCGATTCTACCAATAAAAATACCTAATACTATTGGAAACACAAATAAATCTCCAGAAGAATTTGTTTCTTTAATTCTTTTTTTTGCGAATTCAACACCAAGTAAACCACCAAACAAACCGCCCATAATAGTTTTGGTGTTTAAAATTTGAATAATAGTTTCTTTAGAAATTTCAACTAAAGGATTTTCTAAAAAACCAACTAATCGCGAGCCAATTAAAGCACCAATTGCGGCGGCAAAAATAATAGAAAGCCTATTGTTGGATGAAATAACATCGTTGCTTTTTTTCTTCAGAAAGACATAATATCTATATCCTAAAAAGAATGCTAAATATTCTAAAATGAGATGAATATTTAGTTGATATCCAATAAAATAAGGTTCAAAAGGTAGATTCAAAAAACAATTATTCAAACAAAAATACAATAACTTATTCAACTTTAAAATATAATCTCGCTTGAGGGGGTGTTTTACAGCCGTAAAAATTATAATTCATCAAAGTTATGATTCCTACAAAAGTAAATTTTGTAAATTACGTCCGATTTCAATCAATTTAATTCATGCAAATAGATTTAAGAAGCGATACCGTTACAAGACCGTCCAAAGGGATGTTAGATGCCATGTTGTCTGCCAAGCTAGGAGATGATGTTTATGCAGAAGACCCATCAGTAAATAACTTAGAAGCTCGCGTCGCTGCACTTTTTGGGAAGCCGAAAGCTTTGTTTTTCCCTTCAGGAACGATGGCGAATCAAACGGCTATCAAACTACATACACAACCAGGTGAACAACTAATATGTGATAAATATGCCCATGTATATAATTATGAAGGCGGGGGCGTTTCTTTTAATAGTGGAGTCTCTTGCAGCTTAGTGGATGGTCAGCGAGGCATGATGACGGCGACACAAGTAGAAGCAGCGATTAATCCACCCGATTTTTACCACAGTCCGTTAACATCGCTAGTAACCTTAGAAAACACAACCAACAAAGGGGGTGGTGCGTGTTGGGATTTTAACGAAATATCGAAAATTCGAACGGTTTGTGATGCTCATAAATTAGGACTTCATTTAGATGGCGCACGCCTGTGGAATGCGCTCATTGCTAAATCTGAAACTAGTCGAGATTACGGAACCGTATTTGATACGATATCCGTTTGTTTTAGTAAAGGTTTGGGCGCACCAGTAGGTTCTATGCTGGTAGGAGATGAAGCGCTCATGAATAGAGCGCTTCGTATTCGAAAAATGCTGGGAGGTGGTATGCGCCAAATTGGAGCGCTCGCCGCCGCAGCATCGTACGCTTTAGACCATCAGTTTGATCGCCTGTCTGACGATCATCAAAAAGCAAAAGATATTGCTGCCGTGCTTCAAGACTTAGAAACAGTTTCTGTTGTTGAGCCCGTGGAAACAAATATTGTGATCTTCAAACTAAATCCGAACATTCCTGCAAAATTATTTTTTGATACGCTAAAAGCGCATGATATTCTTGTGAGTGATATGGGAAGTGGTAAGCTTCGTATGGTTACGCATTTAGATTATACCGATGCGATGCATGCGAGACTTTTAGAAGTATTACAAAAATCTTAAGTTATTTTTTGTAGATTTATCAATTATAATTTAATCTCCAATGTTATGAAAATCAACCTCCTTTATTTAATTTTAATAAGCTCACTTTTTTCTTGTGAGACTAAGACAAAAAAATCAATGTCAGAATTACCAAATGCACCAGTTGCAAAACAAATTCCTAAAAATTTAACAATCCACGATGACACAAGAGTGGATGAGTTTTATTGGTTAAATGATAGAGAAAATCCAGAAGTGATTGACTATCTCAATAATGAAAATGACTATTATAATGCTCATACGGCGCATACCAAAGATTTTCAAGTGGATTTGTTTGAAGAAATGAAATCCAGAATCAAAGAAGATGATAGTTCTGTACCTTATAAATACAACGGGTATTGGTACGTTACCAAATATGAGAAAGGAAAAGATTATCCAATCTATACACGAAAAAAGGAAACGTTGGAAGCCGCTGAAGAACTCTTGTTTGATTGTAATGAAATGGCTAAAGATCATACCTATTTCAGACTCGTTGGTTTGAATATTAGTCCAAATAATGAGTTGATTTCTTACGGAATTGATACAACAGGTAGACGTCAGTATGGACTTCACATTAAAGATTTGAAAACTAATAAAATTTTTAAAGAAGAAATTTCAAATACGACAGGCGGTAGCACGTGGGCAAACGATAACAAAACCTTGTTTTACACACTAAAAGATGAAACCACGCTTCGATCAGAAGCGATTTATAAACATAAATTAAATACAAATCCGAAATTAGATACTTTGATTTTTGAAGAAACTGATGATACTTTTGGAGTCAGCGTTTATAAGACGAAATCTAATAAATATTTAGTAATTGGTAGCTATAGTACTTTAACATCAGAATTTCAGGTTTTAAATGCCAATACGCCCGACGGAGTCTTCAAAGTATTTCAGCCGAGAACCCGTGGATTAGAATACGGAATTTCGCATTTCGAAGATTCATTTTATGTGGTTTCTAATGCAGATGGAGCTCAAAACTTTAAACTCTCAAAAACTTCGGAAACACAAACTGAAAAGGAAAACTGGAAAGATGTTATTCCTCATAGATCAGCAGTCTTGCTGGAAGATATAGAAATTTTTAAAGACTTTTTAGTAATTTCAGAGCGTGAAAACGGCCTAAACCACATTCATATTACACGTTGGGATGGCACAGACAATTACTACCTTCCATTTGAAAGTGAAACCTATACCGCCTATACGACGACTAATATCGATTTTGATACGACTATTTTAAGATATGGCTACCAGTCACTTACTACGCCATCTTCTGTAATTGATTTTGATATGGTTACAAAAACCAAAACCATTCAAAAAGAGCAAGAAGTTTTAGGTGGAAAGTTTAAAAAAGAAAATTACACCTCCGAGCGTTTGTGGGCAACGGCAACCGATGGGACTAAAATTCCAATCTCTCTAATACGCCATGTAGATACTAAAAAATCATCTGAAACGCCTTTATTATTGTATGCTTATGGATCGTATGGTAGTACAATTGACCCTTATTTTTCTACAGTCAGAATGAGTCTTTTGGACCGTGGGTTTATGTTTGCAATTGCACATATTAGAGGTGGCGAATATTTGGGGCGTCAGTGGTACGAAGATGGTAAATTACTTAAAAAGAAAAACACCTTTTCTGATTTTGTAGATTGTTCAAAATATTTAATTAAAGAAAATTACACTTCTGCTAAACATCATTACGCGATGGGAGGGAGCGCTGGAGGACTGTTGATGGGTGCTGTCATAAATTTAGCTCCTGAATTGTATAATGGCGTTGTAGCACAAGTCCCTTTTGTTGATGTAGTTACAACGATGCTGGACGATAGTATTCCATTAACCACAGGAGAATATGATGAGTGGGGGAATCCAAACGAAAAAGAGTCTTATGACTATATGAAATCGTATTCACCCTATGACAATATCACAAATAAACGATACCCAAATATGCTTGTGACAACGGGGCTGCATGATTCCCAAGTTCAATACTGGGAACCTGCCAAATGGGTTGCACGTTTACGATCTCAAAAAAATAACCGTTCTCAATTATATCTACAGACAAATATGGAAGCAGGGCATGGCGGCGCTTCTGGACGTTTTGAGGCCTTAAAAGAAGTTGCTGCGGAGTATGCTTTTTTATTGGATCTAGAATCAATATCAAAATAGATATGAAAAAAAATTGTAATTTTGTAGACTATAAATTGATAAATAAGCTTTGGTAGATACTAAAAAATTTATATTTGATAATGTGTTGGAATTAGTAGGGAATACGCCACTAGTCAGGTTAAACGAAGTCACTTCTGGGTTTCCAGGTAACTACATTGCTAAGCTAGATTCTTTCAATCCAGGACATTCTTCTAAAGATCGTATCGCGCTTCACATCATTGAAGAAGCAGAGAAAAATGGGATACTTAAACTTGGAGATACTATTATTGAAACCACTTCTGGTAATACTGGATTTAGTATTGCAATGGTTAGCATCATCAAAGGCTATAAGTGTGTGTTAGCTGTGAGTTCGAAGGCTTCACTTGACAAGATTGACATGCTAAAAAGTATGGGTGCAAAAGTATATGTGTGTCCCGCAAACGTTAGTGTTGATGATCCAAGATCCTATTATGAAGTTGCCAAACGATTACATTCAGAAATTGAAGGATCGGTTTATATCAATCAATACTTCAATAGCCTCAATTTGGAGGCGCATTACAAAAGTACAGGCCCTGAAATTTGGAATAAAACAGAAGGTAAAATCACACATCTTGTAGCCTGTAGTGGAACGGGAGGAACGATCTCCGGAACTGCTAAGTATCTAAAAGAACAAAATCCAGACATAAAAATAATAGGCGTTGATGCTTTTGGTTCAGTTCTGAAAAAATATCACGAAACACGTGAATTAGACCCTAAAGAAATATATCCTTACCGTATTGAAGGGCTTGGAAAAAATTTAATTCCATCCGTCACAGATTTCGATCTTATTGACAAATTTGTTAAAGTGAACGATGAGGACAGCGCACACACTGCTAGAGAAATATCAAAAACTGAAGGTATGTTTGTTGGGTATACTTCGGGGGCTGTTGTACAAGCGGTTAAACAACTTCAAGAGACTAACGAATTTAAATCTACAGATTTAGTAGTTCTTATTTTTCCAGATCATGGATCACGCTATATGAGTAAGATATATAATGACCAATGGATGGAAGATCAAGGGTTTTTTGATGTGCAAAAGCAATCATCTGCCAAAAGCATTGAATTTATTAAATAATTTATTTTCATAATACATTTCATGACTTTTCCATAAGTGTCTTAAATATTATGTAATCATAATATTATTGTATAATTTTGTAGTGCAAACTAACATTGAATTATGACGATAGATTTATTTGATAAAATCTATAAAAACAAAGACCCGTTAGGGTAATGGGCAAGTTTAGCCGCAGACTATTTTGTATTTCC
>Ga0115550_1002646_pt1 | contig 12155 bp, 7 predicted proteins | sample COGITO_mtgs_1005_FD_87177 | JGI IMG/M metagenome (GOLD analysis project Ga0115550, IMG submission 87177) | Pelagic marine microbial communities from North Sea - COGITO_mtgs_100511 | ecosystem: Environmental > Aquatic > Marine > Epipelagic | place: Germany:Helgoland, sampling site Kabeltonne... | reverse complement strand
CCGTATCCGGGAGCCAAAGGTGAGGACATCTACACCAACGTCTCCAAGCAAGCCTGGGACGAATGGCAGAAGCACCAGACCCTGCTGATCAACGAACGTCGCCTGAACATGATGAACGCCGAGGACCGTAAATTCCTCCAGGCCGAGATGGACAAATTCCTCTCCGGCGAGGAATACGCCCAAGCCGACGGCTACGTGCCGCCTAGCGAGTAACAGCAGCGTCGCCTTTGTAGGAGCGGGCCATGCCCGCGATAACTTTGCCGGGCACAGCCTATTCGCGGCCATGGGATAGGGCGTTCCCGCCGCTCCTACGAATCGCTCCACGGACTGCATCCAAACCGCAGGGTGGATGACGCCTTACCCATCCACCACACCGCGATGGCGGATAAGCAAAGCGTTATCCACCCTACACGGCTAATCCCTCTCCGGATTGCATCCGGACTACCCAACGCCGCCGGCCTTTTCCCGACGCTCGAACCTAACCGCCCGTATTAATTAAATATTTTCAAACTCACGCTTGACACCCACCCCTCAAATCCGTCTAATAGCGCCCCGTTAGCCCGGGTAGCTCAGTCGGTAGAGCAGGGGATTGAAAATCCCCGTGTCGGCGGTTCGATTCCGTCCCCGGGCACCAAATACAGAGAAAGGCTCACAGCGATGTGGGCCTTTTCTTTTTCTACAGAACACTATCTGCAGAAAAAGCTGGCGACCTCGCTCGCCCTGCGCCATGTTCAGCACCGTCAGCCAACAGGGACGCCCGCTGCCATGCACGATTTGATTCTCTACACCACCGACGACGGCCAGGTAGCGCTGCAACTGCGCGCCAGCGATGGCACGGTATGGCTCAGCCAGCTGGAAATCGCCGAGCTGTTCGCCAGCAGCAAACAGAACGTCAGCCTGCATATCCACAATATTCTCGCCGAAGGCGAACTGACCAACGCAGTTGTCAAGGAATCCTTGACAACTGCCAGCGACGGCAAGAATTACCGCACCCAGCTCTACAACCTCGACATGATCCTCGCCGTTGGCTACCGAGTGCGCTCACCGCGCGGCACGCAGTTCCGTCAGTGGGCCACCACACAATTGCGCGAGCTGCTGGTCAAAGGCTTCGTCATGGACGACCAGCGCCTGAAGAACCCCGGCGCCTGGGACTACTTCGATGAGCTGCTGGAACGCATCCGCGAGATCCGCGCCAGCGCGAAGCGCTTCTACCAAAAAATTCGCGACCTCTACAGCACCGCCGTGGATTACCAAGGCAGCAGTGAGGCCGCCCGGCTGTTCTTCCAAAAGGTGCAGAACAAGATGCTCTGGGCCGTTACCGGGCACACCGCCGTCGAGTTGATCAGCCAACGCGCCAACCCCGAGCTGCCGAACATGGGCCTCACCACCTGGGAAGGCAGCCGGGTGCGCAAGAAGGACGTCGCCACCGCCAAGAACTACCTGAGCGATGACGAAGTCCGCGAGCTCGACCGCATCGTGGTGATGTACCTCGACTACGCCGAAGACCAAGCCCGCCGTGGCAAGACCATGACCATGCAGGATTGGGCCGGCAAGCTCGACGCCTTCCTCAGCTTCAACGAGCGCGACCTGCTCGACCAAGCCGGCAATATCAGCGCAAAAGTGGCCGAACAACTCGCCCAAGAACGTTACCAGCAGTTTGACAGCCAGCGCCGTGAAGCCGAGCGCCAGCAGGCCGACAGCGCCGACCTGCAGAGCATCGAACAGCTGCAGCAACAGCTGCCGCGCAAACGCCCCGAATAACCCTGAATTAGCTAGCAGAAGCCAAGAAGAAGCCCATGAGCCATAGCCCCATCAGCCAGGACGACATCAACGCCATCATCTGGAAGTCGTGCGACACCTTCCGTGGCAGCGTGGATGCCAGCGACTACAAGAACTACGTGCTAACCATGCTGTTCTTGAAGTACCTGAGCGATGTTTGGCAGGACCACTACGAGGGCTACCAGGCCAAATACGGCAACGAGCCGGCGCTGATTAACGCCATGATGAAGACCGAGCGCTTTGTGCTGCCCGAGTCGGCCAACTTCTACAGCCTGCACGACAAACGCCACCTGCCCGGCAATGGCGAGCGCATCGACGAAGCCCTGCACGCCATCGAAGACAGCAACAGCGCCAAGCTGCGCGGCGTGTTCCAGGACATCAGCTTTAACGCCAATAAGCTCGGCGAAGAAAAAAGCAAAAACAACCTGCTACGCCACCTGTTGGAAGACTTCGCCCACCCCGACATGAACCTGCGCCCCTCGCGCATCGGCAGCCAGGACATCATCGGCAACGCCTACGAATTTCTCATTTCGCGCTTTGCCGCCGGTGCCGGCAAAACCGCTGGCGAGTTCTACACCCCGGCCCAAGTCAGCGACCTGCTGGCCGAACTGCTCGACCCGCAGCCCGGCGAGCAGATTTGCGACCCGGCCTGCGGCTCGGCCTCCCTGCTGATGAAGTGCGGGCGCAAGGTGCTGCAGAAAACCGGCTCGCGCAACTACGCCCTGTTCGGCCAGGAATCCATCGGCGCCACCTGGGCCCTGGCCAAGATGAACCTGTTTCTGCACGGCGAGGAAAATCACGACCTGCGTTGGGGCGACAGCATCCGCCACCCGCAACTGCTCAACGCCAGCGGCGGCCTGATGCACTTCGACGTGGTCACCGCCAACCCGCCCTTCTCCCTGGAGAAATGGGGCGTGGAGCAGGCGGAAAACGACAAGTTCGGCCGCTTCCAGCGCGGCATCCCGCCGAAAACCAAGGGCGACTACGCCTTTATCCTGCATATGATCGAAACCCTAAAACCCGGCACAGGCCGCATGGGCGTAGTCGTACCCCACGGCGTGCTGTTCCGCGGCGGCAGCGAAGGCAAAATCCGCCAGGCACTGATTGAAGAAAACCTGCTGGACGCGGTGATCGGCCTGCCGGAAAAGCTGTTCTTCGGCACCGGCATCCCGGCGGCGATTTTGCTGTTCCGCAAAACCAAGAGCAGCGACGACGTGATCTTTATCGACGCCTCCCGCGACTTTATGGCCGGCAAAAACCAGAACCAGCTTGGTCCGCAGCAGTTGGAACGTATCGTCAGCGCCTACCGCGCCCGCCAGCACCAAAGCCGCTACGCCGAATGCGTCAGCCTGCAAGCCATCCGCGATAACGACTACAACCTCAATATCCCGCGCTATGTGGACACCTTTGAGGCCGAGGACGAGATTGATCTGCTGGCGACCAAGGCTGAGCGTGAAGGGCTGGAGCGGGAGTTGGTGGAGTTAAAGCGGGAGATGGATGGGTATTTGCGGGAGCTGGGTTATGAGTAACCCCGCAAGTATTCTGCCTACTGGGTGGAAGCTTCTCTCGGTCAAGGACGCATTCGCTATCAGGAACAACCTGAGAAAGCCGATCAGCCAAGAAGAGCGAGAGAAGATCCAAGGCGAGTACCCGTATTACGGCCCAACCAAAGCCCAGGGCTACATTTCAAGTTACGAGCAGGATGGAAAGTTCGCACTCATTGGAGAGGACGGCGATCACTTTCTGAAATACCAAAATATTTCGATGACCCAGCTAATCAGCGGGAAATGCACAGTAAATAACCATGCGCATGTCGTTCAAGGCACTGAGATCTGCACCGCCGAGTGGTTTTACTACTTCTTCATGCACAAGGAGCTAACCAGCTTTCTTACTCGACAAGGTGCCGGTCGATTCAAGCTGAATAAAGCGGCATTGGAAAAAATCCCCGTACTGGTTCCGCCAGTCGCCGAACAAACCAAGATCGCCCAAATCCTTTCCACCTGGGACAAAGCCATCGCCACCACCGAGCACCTGATTGCCAATAGCCAGCAGCAGAAGCAGGCACTGATGCAGCAGTTGCTGACGGGGCAAAAGCGTTTGCAGGGCTTTTCGCAGAAGTGGAGTGAAGCCTCTGTTGCAAGCTGCGTACTTGGCTCTAGCCTGCGCAACTCAAACACCAGGCTGGGTGTGGAAGACGTCATGTCGGTAAATAAAACCGAAGGCATGATCCCGATGCGGGAACAGACCATAGGCAAGTCGATTGATCGCTACAAAATCGTCAGGCCTGGTTGGTTCGCTTATAACCCCATGCGCATTAACGTTGGGTCAATTTGCCGCTGGGCTAAAGAAAACGACTGCCTAGTTAGCCCTGACTATGTTGTATTCGAGTGCAATGAGGACGTACTACTTGGCTCTTATTTCGATCACTTCCGACAGTCGGAGCCTTGGGCAAGTTATATGGATAACGCCGGAAACGGCAGCGTTCGAGTACGAATCTACCTGAATGACTTGAGTCAGCTAGAAATCCCCCTGCCTTCGCTCGCCGAACAACAAAAAATCGCCCAGGTGCTCTCCACCGCCGACGCCGAAATCACCAATCTGCAAGCGCAACTGGCCAAGCTCAAGCTGGAGAAAAAAGCCCTGATGCAACAACTGCTCACCGGCCAACGCCGGGTCAAGCCGGACGCCGATGCGGCGGCCTGAACTTGCGTAGGGTGGATGACGCTGTTTTCATCCACCACAAAATCGCCACGGTGGATGGGTGAAGCGTCATCCACCCTACGCAACAACGGCTCACCGGCCAGCGCCGGGTCAAGCCAAACGCCGAAGCGGCGGCCTGACTTCTTGTAGGGTGGATGACGTTGTTTTTATCCACCATAAAATCGCCACGGTGGATGGGTGAAGCGTCATCCACCCTACGAAAACCTGATGCAACAACGAATCACTGGTCCGTACCGGGTACGGCTGGACGAAGAGGTGCAGGCCTTATCGGCGTGGGAGGGGCCGGGCGGCGCTCCGCTTTAGCCGCAACTTGCGACATCGCGGCTGAAGCCCCTCCCACAAAGCGGCCACGCCACTAACCCACCCTACGGCGCACCGCCACAACAACCTGAGCCCGGCTAAACACCGCCGCTATCACCCGAACCACGGAACTGCATATGAAAACCGCCCCACTCAGCGACGCCGAACTGGATTATGTCGAGAGCATCCTGCTCAAGTACGGCAATGACGACTCGATACTGGACGCCAGCGAGCTGGACGGCTTTTTCACCGCGCTGATCTCCGGCCCCGAGGTGCTGCCGCCCAGCCGCTGGCTGCCGGCGCTGTGGGGCGGCGTAACGCCCAAGTTCGCCAAGGACGCCGAACTGCAGCGCTTTATGAACCTGCTGATTCAGCACATCAACAACTGCGTGTTGATGCTGATGGAATACCCCGCAGACTTCGCCGCGCTGTTCAGCACCCGCGAGTACCAGGGCGAAACCCTGACCATCGTTGAGGAGTGGTGCTTCGGCTATATGCGCGGGGTAAGCCTGGGCCAATGGCCGGCGCTGCCGGAAAACGAGGCCACGCACCTGGCGGCCATCGAGCTGCATGGCAGCGAAGCCAACTTCGCGCAGCTGGAGCACATGAGCCAGGCTGAGCACCAGCAATCGGTCACCGCCATCGAACCCGCCGTGCGTGCCCTGCATGCGTATTGGCTGGCACAACGCAGCCAATCGCCCAGCCCGGCACAAACCCCGCTGCAGGCAGCGCCAAAAGCCGGGCGCAACGACCCCTGCCCGTGCGGCAGCGGCAAAAAGTTCAAGCAGTGCTGCCTGCACTGAGCGCAGCGCAATCAATGGGAGGGGCCTGGCGGCGCTCCGCTTTTGCCACGAGGGTTTATTGCCTTAAGAGCAGTCGCGGCTAAACCCCCTCCCACAAAAAACCAGCAGCCGCCCCGTAGCCCGGATGCAATCCGGGGCCGCCCGCGTGAACACCCCGGATTGCATCCGGGCTACCACGGCAGTAACTGCAACGCAGCCACACTCGGCGCTGGCTGGCGACCTCTGGTATCGTCTGCCAATCGCCCCGCAAGGAAGCCCCATGCAGCTCGCCAGCGTTCAGCAAGCACACAGCGCACGCGCCACTCGCCTAGCGATGGAGGCACCCCGTGCTGATGCAATCCGTTGAGTCTTTGCTGGCCGAACTGCGCGCCCTCGACGAGCACCCGCGTATCGAGGCTAAACGCGCCTCGCAGGTTGGCAGCTCAATCATGCAAAGCATCTGCGCCTTCGCCAATGAGCCTGGGCTGGGCGGCGGTTACCTGCTGCTGGGGGTGTGCGAGCCAGACGAGCAGCATGCCGAGTTCTGGGCGCAAGGCGTGGCCGATGTCGACACGCTACTCAACGAGATTCAGGGCAACTGCCGCGAGCAATTCGAAACAGCCATCCCGGTGCACAGTCAAACGGCGCTGGTCGAAGGCCTGCGGCTGGTTGCCCTATATGTGCCGGAGCTGGATGCGGCGGCCAAGCCGTGCGTATTCAAGGGCAGATTTGACAGCAAGAACAAGCGCAAGACCGGCGTGTGGCGACGCGGGCTGAATGGCGATTACGAGTGTTCGCAACACGAACTGGAACCGCTGTTGCTGGCTAAATCGGGCATGAGCTTTGAGCAGGTGATCCTGCCGGATGCCGAGTGGGATGACCTCGACAGCGGTGCCATCGCCCTCTATCGGCAGTTGCGCGGCCGCGTGCGCCCGCAGGCCGAGGAACTGCTGGCCAACGATGAGGAGATGCTGCGCGCGCTCAATCTGGTCAAACAGATCGACGGGCGCTGGCGGCCGAATGTGGCGGGGTTGTTGTTACTAGGCAAGTCGCTGGCACTGCGCCGCCTGCTGCCGGCCGTGCGGGTGGACTATGTGCGTATCCAGGGTACGCAGTGGGTCGAGAACCCCGAGCAGCGTTTCGCCACCACTCAGGACTTTCGTGAGCCCTTGATCCGTTTGATCGCCCGCTTGGAGGCGACCATTCTCGACGATATGCCCCGGCATTTTCGTCTGCGCGAAGGCGAAACCCAGCGCTCCGATCAGCCGCTGCTACCGCAGAAGGTGATTCGCGAGGCAGTAGTCAATGCCCTGATGCACCGCGACTATCAGGTCAACCAGCCGACCCTGGTGGTGCGTTACAGCAACCGCCTGGAAATCCGCAATGCCGGCTATTCGCTCAAGCCCACGGCATTACTTGGCGAAATGGGTTCACTACTGCGCAACCCGGTTATTGCAGGCGTGCTGTATGACCTGGAGTTCGCCGAGACAAAAGGCACTGGCATCCGCACCATGCGCCGCCTGCTGCAAGAGCTGGGGCTGACCGCGCCGGTGTTCAGCAGCCATCAGCTGGAAAACCAGTTCACCGCCATCTACCTGCTGCACCAGTTGCTGGGCGAGGTGCAATTGCGCTGGCTGCAGCAGTTCAGCCATCTGCAGCTGACCGCCGACGAGGCCAAGGCGCTGATTCTGGCGGCGGAAACCGGCGCCGTGGACAACGCTGCGCTGCGTGCCATCAGCGACCTGGACACGCTGGCCGCCAGCCAGATACTGGGCCGCCTGCACCATCAACGCGGCTTGCTGGTAAAAGGCGGCGCGGGGCCAGCGACCTATTACCAGTTGGCGGAGTTGCCGGGCCTGCCGCTGTTCCCGGCAGAAGGCCCGGATGGCAGCGAGCTCGACGCAAATACGAGTGACCTCAGGGCAAATACGAGTGACCTCGGCGCAAATACGAGTGACCTCGATGCAAATACGAGTGACCTCGGCGCAAATACAGGTGACCTGCCAGAGCCATTGCGCATGGCGCTGGCAGCGCTTTCGCCCAAGGCGCGCAAGCACACACTCTGGCCGTTGATTCTGTGGCTATGCAGCCTGCGCCCGCAGAATGCGGAGCAACTAGCCCGGCACTTGAATCGCCAGGTGGTGGCGCTGAAGACCGGCCATTTGAACCCACTGCGCGAGCAGCAAGGCCTGCTGGAATACCTGCACCCCGAAGTGATCAATCATCCGCAACAAGCTTATGTGACCAGCGCTGCCGGTCGCCTATGGTTGGCCGAACAAGGAATAGTGCTGTGACCACCGCCGTTGCCCACCCCAAGTTTCAGGAAGAATTCAGCGCCAAGATCCCCGCCCTGGCCCTTTTGGCCAACTTGGGGTTCACCTACCTGAGCCCCAGCCAGGCGCTGGCGTTACGCGGCAGCAAGGAGCGTGTGGTCCTGGCCGAGGTTTTGCGCGCCGAATTGGCCAAGCGGCGCTTTTTCAGCAATGGCGTGGAGCACGGCCTGAGCGAGGCGGCGCTGAACAAACTGGTGAGCGAGATTAGCCATCCGCCGCTGAACGAGGGTTTGCAGGCGGCCAACCAGCGGGTCTCCGATCAATTGCTCTACGGGGTGAGCGTCGGCGACTTCGTAGCCGGGGCCAAGGTCAACCCAACTATTGCGCTGATCGACTGGAACACCCCGTGCAACAACAGCTTCCATCTGACCGAGGAGCTGGGCGTAGGTTGCGCCAGCGGCATCGGCCAGCGCATCCCGGATATCGTGTTGTATGTAAACGGCCTGCCGCTGGTGGTGATCGAGGCCAAACGGCCGGACTCTAATAGCGGTAAAGAGCTGATCCAACAGGGCATCTCGCAGATGCTGCGCAACCAACGCGCCGAGGAAATCCCCCAGCTGTTCGCCTTTAGCCAGTTGCTGCTGGTGGTCGATGGCAGTGGCGGGCGCTACGGCACAGTCGGCACCACCGAGAAGTTCTGGGCGGCCTGGCGCGAAGAGGAAATCGGCGAGGTGGCCTTCGCTGAGCTAAAGAACCGCCCGCTGGCTGCCGCCCAGGAGCAGGCAATATTCGCTCAACGCCCCCCTGCCAGCCTGGCCTGGTATCGCAGCTGGCTGGCCGGTGGGTTGATTGCCAGCCAGCAGGATAAATTACTCGTCAGCCTGTGCCGGCCGGATCGCTTGCTGGAGCTGGTGCGCTTCTACACCTACAGCGACAACAAGCACGGCAAGATCGTCGCCCGTTACCAGCAGGTGTTCGGCATCCGCGCGCTGATTGCGCGCATCCAGCAGCGTGATGTGCGCGGCGCCCGCCAGGGCGGGGTGATCTGGCACACCACCGGCTCGGGCAAGTCGATCACCATGCTGTTGCTGGCCAAGGCGCTGATCTTCCACCCAGACCTGCAGAACTGCCGGGTGCTGGTGATCACCGACCGCACCGATCTGGAGGCACAGCTGAGCAAGACCTTCGCCAGCGCCGGGGCGCTGACCGAGCGCGACCAGCAGGAGGCCCTAAGCCAGTCCGGCCGGCATCTGGCCCAACAGATCGGCAAAGGCACGGCGCGGGTGATGTTCAGCCTGATCCAGAAATTCAATTCGGCGGCCAAGCTGCCGGAGTGCCGCAACGACAGCAGCGATTTCATCGTATTGGTGGACGAAGGCCATCGCTCCCAGGGCGGCGAAAACCATGTGCAGATGCGCCTGGCCCTGCCTAACGCGGCCTTTGTCGCCTTTACCGGCACGCCGCTACTGCAAAACGAGAAAACCCAGAACAAGTTCGGCCCCATCGTGCATGCCTACACCATGCAGCGCGCCGTGGAAGACGGCACGGTGACGCCGCTGCTGTACGAAGAGCGCCGGCTGGAGCTGGATGTGAACGACCGCGCCATCGACAGCTGGTTCGAGCGCAGCACCCGAGGCCTGAGTGAGGCGCAGCAGGCCGACCTGAAGAAGAAATTCGCCAAGAAGGGCGAGCTGTACAAGGCGCTGGGCCGCTTGGAGCTGATCGCCCATGACATCAGCGAGCACTTCAGCAGTTCGGTGCTGGACGGTTTGAAAGGCCAGGTGGCGTGTGACAGCCGGGTGTCGGCGATTCGCCTGAAGGGTTTTCTCGATGAAATCGGCGAGGTCAGCTCGGCGTTGGTGATGTCCGCCCCGGACAGCCGCGAGGGCAATAGCGACAGCGACGAGGACAGCAAGTCGGTGGTGCAGGCCTGGTGGGACAAGCATGTTGGCAAAGAAGACGGCACCGTTTACAAGCAGCGCATGATCGACGCCTTCGCCCAGGACGACGGGCCGGACCTGCTGATCGTCATCGACCAGCTGCTGACCGGCTTCGACGAGCCGCGCAACGCGGTGCTGTATATCGACAAGAACCTCAAGCAGCACAACCTGATCCAGGCCATCGCGCGGGTCAATCGCTTGCACCCGCTGAAGAAGCACGGCCTGCTGATCGACTATCGCGGCATCCTCGGCGAGCTGGATATCACCATCGCTCAGTACCAGGATCTGGCCACCCGCACCCAGGGCGGTTACAGCATCGAAGACCTGGACGGCCTGTACAGCCCAATGAGCACCGAATACAAAAAGCTGCCGGGCCTGCACCAGCAGCTGTGGGCGATCTTCGCCGAGGTGAAGAACACCCAGGACATCGAACAGATGCTGGCGGTGCTGCTACCGCGTCTGCAGGAGCTAGACGGCGCCCAAGTGGATACGCGACAGAAGGCCCGCGACGACTTCTATGCGCTGCTCAGCGAGTTTGCCGCCTGCCTGGCGATTGCCTTGCAGTCGCAGGCGTTTTTTCAGGACAAGAGCGTCAGCGAACAGACCCGTCGCCAGTACAAGGAGACGGTCAAGCAGCTGTCCAACCTGCGCCAGCGCCTCAAACAGGCCACTGGCGACACTGTGGATTACGACGAGTATGCGGTGCAGGTGAAGAAGCTGATGGACAAGCACGTGCTCGGTATTGGCGTGCAGGAGTCCAAGGGTGCCTATGTGGTCGGCGATATGGGTGCGCACAAGCCGCAGGCCTGGAGCGAGGAAAAAACCCGCAACGAGAAGGACATTATCCAGACCCGCCTGACCAAGGAAATCGACCAGTTGCTGGACGACCCTTATGCACAGAAACGCTTTTCCGAGTTGCTGCGCCAGGTGATTGCCGAGGCCGATGCGCTGTTCGATAACCCACTCAAGCAGTACCTGCTGTTCAAATCGTTCGACGAGCAACTGCAGCTACGCCAGCTCGACGAGCTGCCCGAGGCAGTGCGCGGCAACCCCCATGTGCAAGCGTATTTCGGCGCATTCAAGCTGCTGCTGGATGAGCAACGTGTAATGGCTATCGATACAGCGCAATGGGTGGCGCTTGCCGAGCAGACCGACAACATTGTCAGCCAGGCCGTGCGCGAATATTCCATCAACCCGCTGAATATCGAGGCAGCCGTACGCCAGCAATTGCTGCCGCTGTACTTTATGGCGCTAAAAGCCCTGGGCCTGGGTATGGATCAGGTGCAGGCGCTGGTGGAACAGGTGGTGCAGATCGTCCGCGCCGGGGCGCGTAAAGCCTGATGGCCAGCCTGCATTACGGCGGCGAGACGATTGCCTATCGGGTGCAGTACGCGCCACGTCCGGCGCGCAAACTAACCATCAAGGTGCAGCCCGATGGCCAGGTGCTGGTGCTGGCTCCGCAGGATGCCAGCGCCGAGCAGATCACTGCTGGAGTGAACAAACGCGCACGCTGGATCTGGGAGCAACTGCAGCCGATCCGCGAACGACTGCTGCATGTGCGACCACGCCAGTACATCAGCGGCGAAACCCACTTCTACCTGGGTAAGCGCTACCCGCTGAAAGTCCAGGAAGACGCCCGTGCACCGCAACAGGTCAAGCTGCTGCGCGGCATGCTGTGCATCACGGTACGGCAGAGCCGCCCGGAGAAAGCTCGCGAGTTGTTATTCGCCTGGTACAAAGCCCGCGCCCGAGAGCAGTTCAATCAGCGTCTGGAGCGCCTTACACCCCAGGCACTTTGGCTCACGCAAAAACCAGTCCTGCGCCTGCTAACCATGCAGACGCAGTGGGGCAGTTGCTCGCATTCCGGCACCCTGACGCTCAACCCGCATCTGGTCAAAGCTCCGCCCGAATGCATCGACTATGTATTGCTGCACGAGCTTTGCCACCTGGCCGAGCACAATCACTCGGAAGCATTCTGGCGCTTGCTCGATCAATTGATGCCGGATTGGCAGCCGATCAAAGCGCGCTTGGATGAAATGGTGGAGTTGTATTTGAACGATGTGCACTGAGGTGTTTTTTATGGCCTGCCATCCATGGCAGCCACCCTTCGGGCCGTCGCTGCGCGACGTTAAAAATGTTTCCCGTCCATTTTTTTGCATCTGCGCGACAGCCAACTGTAACCAGGCGACACCATGACCGGACAAGCCCGGCGCGGCCGGTAAACGGCTTGGCGGTCAGCGAAACGCTATGCTAGCTTGACGCCTCGCCAGGAAGGCCACGCAACGCCTGAGCGCAATCGAACAATAAGAGGACCCCCCATGGCCGAGGCCACGCCCGCGCTGGAAATTCGCGACCTGCAT
>Ga0115550_1002645_pt1 | contig 12156 bp, 10 predicted proteins | sample COGITO_mtgs_1005_FD_87177 | JGI IMG/M metagenome (GOLD analysis project Ga0115550, IMG submission 87177) | Pelagic marine microbial communities from North Sea - COGITO_mtgs_100511 | ecosystem: Environmental > Aquatic > Marine > Epipelagic | place: Germany:Helgoland, sampling site Kabeltonne... | reverse complement strand
CTGTCATTAACGGAGATGGCCGCAGACTCACGTTTCAACAGCCTCAAAGGTCGACAGCAGAATCGCCAGGTGTATGTTGAGGTGGTGAAAAATGCTGTGGCTGATGCAACTAAAGGTATGACCCTGGCGGAGCTCACCGAGAAGTTGGATGCTGAGCATGTGCCATTTGCCCACGCTCGCAGCCTCGACGAGCTACCCAGTGATGCGCAAATTCAAGCCAATGCCCTGTTCTATGAGCGAGTGCATCCTATCGCAGGTCTGGTGCGGGAGGTCCGCCCGGCGCCGATATTTTCGGGTACGCCCACTGTGGTTGGCGGTTTTGGTCCTGCGATTGGGCAAGACACGCGGGATATATTAACGCAAGCAGGATTAGCCGAAGACATTGAGGTGTTATTGCGGGATGGCGTGGTCGGTCAGGCGAGCGAATGAGTCAGCTCTAATTAAAAGTCCTGATCCTGCCGTTGATCAAAGGCGCTGCGCGCGATATTAACAAACCGCATGGAGTCAGATAGTCTGCGCCACGTATTGTGTATGGCGAGCCCAACGAACCGTCAATATTCCCTGTCGAGGCGATACTATGGTGAGCGAACATTGGCGTAAATCTGCTGCTGAGCTAGGCGCCTGGATCTGCGGGTGGGTTCCATCACGACGATTGAGCAAAGGCTCTAAATGCGGCACAGTGATTGACTTAAGGTAGCGCGTGGCAGACAAGTCAAAGCTCACAGTTTATAGATACACCGGCCATAGGAGCGCCAGTAATGTTTGAAACACAGGATCTGGAGACGGCACTTCGCGATGGCGAGGAGTTTCTGTTGTGGCCGGCTGGCGCACCAGGCGCTGAGGGTCGAGAATCCACAGATATGCCGTCCATTTCAGTGCATCTGCCTGAGGCAGCGAAGGCAATGGGTACGAGTATCATCATCAACCCGGGGGGCGGTTACCGAACGCTGGCCTCTGATCATGAAGGCCTGCAGGTGGCTCGCTGGCTCAATCGTCAAGGCATTGCCGCCTTTGTGTTGAAGTATCGAATTGGTCCGAAGTACACCACTGAAACTTCCTTGTTGGATGGTTTGCGTGCTGTGCGTTTGGTGCGGGCCAATGCCGGAAAACTGGGCATTAGCCCGACCCGCTTGGGCATGTTGGGATTCTCAGCCGGCGGTCATCTAGTGACCGCCGTGGGCACCCGCTACGACGCAGGGCTAGCGAGTTCGGCGGACCCCGTTGAGCGTGTGAGCAGCCGGCCTGATTTTCTCGTACCCGTTTATGCGGTTACCAGTGGTGCCAAAAGAGGTCGAAAGGCAGATGAATATTTCGCGACCGACGAGTTGGTCAATGCCAAAACGCCACCATCGTTCCTAGTGCATTCTCATGAAGATAGCATTGTGCCGTCAGACCAATCGATCTTGTTCTATCGAGCGCTGGCAACCCATGGCGTGCCAGCCGAGTTACACATTTTCAGCTATGGCGATCACGGTGCAGGCATGGGTCCGGGTGATCCTGACTTCGGCCAATGGCCGGGGCAGCTGATGAGCTGGTTGCGCCGAAGTGGTTTTTTGACCGATAAAAAGCGCATCGCCGTGCAAGGCCGAGCGATCCTCGATGGCAACGCCCTGGGTCTATTCTGGGTGACCTTGATCCCACAGGATACTAATGCGCCGATTGCTCGCATCATGGCGAATCGATCTGCTGGGGGACGATTTGAGATAGACATTGATCACGGCCCGACGCCGGGCCCGCATCGGGCGGAGATCCATCATGTCAGCGATCAGCATCCTCACGTCGCGACTGGTGCGTATTCAATGGATGATGCGACCTGCTATTCAGTCGCAGTGGAAGTGGTCGCTGGTCAGTCTCTCGAGTTGGTCGCTTCACATCTTTTTGATACCGTAATAAGGTAATCGCACCTTCGGCTGGAAGAGCGATTTCGGTAACTGTGCCGTGCGCAACGATCAACATTCGAACCCATGAATCTCAAGGCAGATTGGTAAAATGAACGACACGAAGACAAACGCCGGCTGGTTTGGCACGCCAAAAGACGATCCACGGGTTGTTCAGCTGCGCCAACATTTGATAGCTAACAATGGCATAAAGGGACTTGAGATACTTAAGCCCAGTGATGTTGAGCGCGCGGTTGCACTTTTTCATCGAGATGGTTTTGTGGCCATCAGCGATATCCTGAATGCCGAGCAAGTTGCGATATTAGCGTCGGGTTGTGACGAGGTTGTCAAAGAGATCGTCGCCGTCGACCATGACCACAAGGGCAACCGCGGCTCCCATCGATACTCCTTCGGCGGGTCCAGTCTGACTCGCAGTCAGCTTCATCATCCAGCCTGGCAAATGCTGCTGGATATTCCGTCAGTGACTCGAATTCTGAACGCGATATTTGGCTCGAACCATTATACGCTCAGGTCGGCCAGCGGCGATTTTTGCTTGCCGGGAGCCGTCGACTACCAGCCGCTGCACTCCGATATTCGCGACTGGGTTGATGATAAGCGGAGCCCCTTTAGTGCCTTTCATGACCCCCTCGGGCGCATGAGCATCAGGGATCTTCCTTGTCCCTATGTGTGCGTGAACTTCCTGCCCCAAGATGTCACTCAGCTCAATGGTCCGACACGGCAAATTCCAGGCACGCAACATTCGCGCATGCCGATTCCCAGTCTTCAAGACGAGCCAGAGTGGATGCGGCTCAGCACCGTCTGCTCCGTGCCTGCGGGTAGTATCATGATACGTGATGTGCGCGCCTGGCACGGTGGTACACCCAATGTATCAGAGACAATGCGTGCCATACCGAATCTGGAAATCTATGCGCCCTGGTTTAGAGAGCCCATTGTGCCGGGGATTACCTATCAAGATTACAAGGGGTTGTCGGTAGAAGCGCAGCGACTGGTGCAACATTGTGTTGCCGATTCCAGTGAAGGCCTTGTGACCGGCGCCACCCTGCGAGCACCTTGATTTACGGGCTCCCTAACTTATGCTAACGGACATTTAAATATGCAATATCGTCAATTAGGCCGCTCAGCGCTGAGGGTCAGCGAGTTGTGCCTCGGCACCATGAATTTTGGACCTCGGACGCCGGAAAAAGTAGCCTTTGAAATTTTAGATCAAGGAGTGGCGGCCGGCATTAACTTTATTGATACTGCCGATCAGTATGGTGGCAGCCTTGGCGTAGGTGCGACGGAAAGCATCTTGGGTAAGTGGTTTGCAAAAGATAAAACCCGACGTCAACGGCTTGTCGTCGCGACTAAAGTACATGAGCCCATGTCAGCAGATATCAACGATCGTGGTCTATCAGCACGTCATATTCAAATGGCGTGTGATGCGAGCCTGCAACGTTTGGGCATCGATCATATCGACCTCTATCAAATGCACCACTTTGACCGCGCTGCGCCGATGGAAGAGGTCTGGCAGGCGATGGAGCGGCTCATTGCGCAAGGTAAAATTACTTATGTGGGTTCGAGTAATTTTCCGGGTTGGGGCATTGCCCGAGCGAATGAAAAAGCCAGCGCCCGGCGCCAGTTGGGATTAATCTCGGAACAGAGTCTCTATAACCTGATCGAGCGCCGGATCGAGCTCGAGGTCTTACCTGCCTGTCGTGAGTATGGCCTCGGGTTGATTCCCTGGAGTCCATTAGCGGGGGGATTGTTAGCGGGTCAGTCAGCAGCCGGCCAGGGTCGGCGGCAATCACAGGATATGCAGGCAGCCCTGGCCAGGCACGCCGCGCCACTGAATCAATTTCAGCAACTCTGCGACGAGCTGGGTGAGGCGCCAAGTGCTATCGCGTTGGCCTGGCTACTGCATCAGCCCGGTGTTGCCGCGACGATCATCGGCCCAGGTAGCGTAGAACAACTGGTTAACCTGCTGCATGTGCCGGATATTCGCCTCGACGCGCCGACCCTGGCGCGGCTGGATGTTATTTTTCCCGCTTGTGGTGAGGCGCCAGAGGCCTATGCCTGGTAATGCTTGGCAGCGAATTGCCGCTGGTGGAGGCGATTTAATCCGTATCAATCGGCATTTTGCTGGGCTAAGTCGAGGATAGCGGAAGGAATCTGGCGTTATATTTTGTATACTTCCCGGGCTTTCATGCTATTTGAGTTGTGACAGGTGTTAAAAAAACCGCTAGTTAACGCTAAGCAGACGCGAGTTACTCGTTGCTGGACCAGAGCTCTATTGTTTGTTTGTATTCTGTTGAGCGTTTATGTTCAAGCCGAGGGCGAGCCATCACCGCTGTTGGCGTCGACTGCACTGACCCCAGCGACACTAGCCTCTGGGATGGTGAGCAAGACTTTGTTGCCAGAGGTTGACCCGCGATTCGAGCTGAATAACAGTGATGGTAAGCCGGCAGGTTTGATCGCAGGATCCCAGAGCGCTAAGCATTTGTTCTGGGCGGATCTTGATCAAGGCCTGCTGTTTCGATTAGAACGAACGGCGAATGGTCAATATCGACAGCGAGATGTCGTGCGCATCTCCATCGGCAAGCAAGGTTTCGGCAAGACCCGAGAGGGCGATCTGAAAACGCCAGTGGGGGTCTATAAAATCACGTCATTTCTGACCGACAAACAGCTCGATGAGCGATATGGCATGGGCGCCTACCCATTGAACTATCCTAATATCTGGGACAGGATTTCATCCAGAACCGGCCACGGCATTTGGCTTCATGGGCATGATCGAAACATTGCTCAACGTCCGCGGTTTGATAGCGATGGCTGCATCGTGATCGATAACGAGACGTTAGAAAAGCTGGAATCCTTCATTACCATTGGTGAAAGTCAGTTAGTCCTCGGCCGTTCGATGCAGTGGCTCAAGCCGACCACAGCACAAGCCGAAGACGATATTTTGCCGGCCATAGAACAATGGCGGCAGGATTGGGAGGGGCTGAATAACGATGCCTACCTGGCGCATTATGCGGTTGGTTTTTCTGATACCCGGCGTAACCTGGCCGAATGGAAAGCTTATAAAACACGGATTAATCGCAATAAGCGGCAAGTGGGGGTGAATTTAACGAAGCTGAGTGTGATTGCCTATCCGGGGGAAGAGAACATGGTGGCGGTGCGTTTCTACCAGCGCTATACCAGTAATAACTTCAACTGGGCGGGCTGGAAACAGCTTCTGTGGCGTCGAAACGATGAGGGGCAATGGCGAATTTTTTATGAAGGAAACGGTTAGCGTGAAAAACTTGGGTCAAATGCTGGTGATCATCTGCTTGTTGTCTGGCCTGTTCGCGTGCGTGACGTCGGAGTCAGACACGCAAGAGATGGTGGTGCCGGTCACTTCGCCTGTGGTCGATGCAGTTGTGACCCCTGCGCCGGTTGCCCCATCATCTGCGGCGCCTGCGGTGGTTGTTCTGGAAGAAGTTCTGCAACTCGAAGTCATCGCTGAACCCATAGATACAGAGTCAAATATAGCGTTAGACACAACCCTGGCCGGAATGACAGCGGTGACCGCCTTGTGTGAGAAGTTGGGTGCCAAGTTGGGCAGCGTTAGCACCCAGGACTGCCTGCACCAGCAGTTGATTCATTCGTCCGTGAGCTACACGGGTAATTCATTGGCCTATCGTGAGTTCCCGGCGTTGACTGATTACGCACCGCTGGGTCGTGTACTTGTTATCGGCGGAATTCACGGTGATGAATTTTCGTCAGTGTCGATAGTGTTCAAGTGGATGGGCGCGCTGCAGGAGCACCACACCGGGCTGTTCCACTGGCGATTTGTTCCCGTCGCGAATCCGGATGGCTTGCTGCAAAACGTCTCTCAACGTCAAAATAGTCGTGGGGTAGACCTTAACAGGAATTTTCCTACCGCTAACTGGGGAGCTGATGCTCATCGCTATTGGGTTGAGCGAACCGGCCGTAACCCACGCCGCGATCCTGGCGAAAAGCCTGGCAGTGAACTGGAAATTCAATGGCTACTGGAACAAATATCCTCTTTCCGCCCCGATGTCATTATCTCTATGCACGCGCCCTATGACCTGGTGGATTACGACGGGCCGCCATCCGCGCCCAGTAATTTTGGTAGCTTGCATTTGAGACGGCTCGGCGTTTTCCCCGGTTCACTAGGAAATTACGCGGGTCTGGACATGAAAATCCCCGTTGTCACCGTTGAGTTGGAATCGGCTGGCATCATGCCGTCCCCGGCCGAGATCAACAATATGTGGGTAGACCTGGTGCAGTGGTTGAAAGGTCAGCTGGGATAGTTAACCTGTGATAGCCCAGCGGCTGTCCTGGGCCGACAAGAATACCTAGCGATCACTTCGAACTTGTCGGATAACGTGGAGGCAATATGCACAACTGGACTCAAGGCGATATTGATACCGGTGAGATCAACATTCACTATTATCGAACCGGCCACGGTGATCTTCCCCCTTTGGTGTTATGTCATGGCTTTAGCGACAATGGCCTGTGCTGGACCCGATTAGCCGAGGTGCTGAAAAGTCAGTTTGATATCATCATGATAGATGCGCGCAATCATGGTCTTTCTGGCCATGGCACTGCCAGTTTACAAGCAATGACGGACGATCTGGCTGCTGTCATTTCGGCCTTGCATTTGGACCAGCCTGCCGCGTTAGGTCATTCTATGGGCGCAAGTATGGTGGCTGATTTGGCGGCTCGCTATCCGGCGCGGGTGTCACGCATTTTGCTGGAAGACCCGCCATGGACGAAGCATCAAGGCGCGGTGAGAGACAAAGACGTGGCGCAACGGCGTGAAGGCTTTCGTCAGTATCTGGCGTCGCTAAACAATAAAACCGAAGCGCAGATTATGGCTTTTGGCAAACAACAGAATCCCACCTGGCATGCTGATGAACTACCCGCCTGGGCGGCTTCCAAAAAACAGGTGAGCGAGTGGGCGATGGAAGGTTTGACACTGGGTAACTGGTCAGAGAGCGTCGCGCAGATTCAGTGTCCGGCCTGGTTGATCTATGCCGATGGTGCAGGTGATGGCATAGTAAAACATGACATTGCTCATCAAGTCGCGGCGGTGAACAGCCATTTCATCTTGCGTCACATTGAGGGCGCCGGCCACAATATCCGCCGTGAGCAGTTTGACCGTTATAGGTTAGCGGTTGTGGAAGGCTTGATCTAACGAGCCGGATGTTGAGGCCAACGTCTGCAGTGCCCTACACCACCTATTTGCCTTGCATCAAAGATACTGCGTCGAGAGGAACGTTAAGCTGTGTTCAGGCTAGCGCAGTGTTATCGGTCGCGCTGTTTTTATTAACTCACTAGATCAAGGAATGATCATGACAAAAAAACTGCGGTTTGCTCTTCTGATTGCACTAACGCCACTGATGGCAGGGGCTGCGCTTGCCGCTGGTCCGGGCGGCGGTGGTGGCGGTGGCGGCGCCAGTATCGGCGGCGGATCCATGCACGGTTCAGGCACTACTGTCCGAGACAGGGACAGGTTGAGAGATCCGACCCTGCATACCGATCAAACGATAGACAGGGACCGGGACCGGGATCGAATTCGAGACCGGCTCGATAGGAGGATGACGGATCGTGAGCAAGACATGCAGTCGCGTATGAGCGAGATTGGCCAGATTGAAAATTCTCGAGAACGTATGACGCTTATGTCTAAGCACATGACGCAAATGAGCAAACAGATGAATGAGATGAACAAGATGATGGCGAGAAACGGCGCCGGTGCCGGGGCCATGGAACAAAAGCATCTTAAGCAAATGGCGCAGCAGATGGAGCAGATGACCCAGCGAGTGCGAGAGATGCAACAGCAGATGGCGCAGCAGCAGGAGCAGGAGCAAGAGCAAGTGCGAGACCGAGAGCGAGAGCGAGAGCAGACACAAACATCTGATTAGCGATACAAACGCAGAAACCCGCTACTTGCTCACTCGTGACCGATTAGCTGGGAATTGCTGGCAGGCCAGACCGGGTTTTAATCCGGGCTGGCTTCAGTTACAACCAGCACTGTTTGCCTAGGTATATGTTTACCTAAGCAAACGCCGGCGCGGAAAACTAAAGTGCCGAACGAGATCATGAGCATTTCGGCAGCGGCGATTGTCTGCGCGGTAAATCGCTGACTCGCTCCGTTTCAGTGGCAGATTGCGAAGAGTCGACCACTACCGGATTCGAGTAAGGTAAACTCCCGCCAGACTGTCATTCTCACTGTCATCCTCAGTGCTTTCTTCGCCGTAAGTCTGCGTTGCAGTCGATGTCGCGGTTGTCATGCTGGCATTGATAACCAGCCAGCGACCGCGAAGGCCTTCGCGTTCAATGCCGACTTCAGAAATAAGTGCATCCACGGGTGCTTCGGGATCAATGCTGCGTCCGCTCATCGTAGTATCGAGCAGGGTAAAGAGGTCCCGCCCAGTACCTGGCCAGATCCTCTGGTAAATACCATCCACCGGATTCTGATAAATGCCATTCTCAAACTCGCCCCGTCTCGCCTTGAACACGGTGTTGAAGCTGGCACCTGATCCTCGCCCGGCTACCGCGACGAATGCTGATGAACGAAAGCGCGCGGGTTCGGCATCATCTTCTGCCCCCTCTTCGCCGTGACCGCTGCCTGAACAGGGCGGCTTGCCTGAGTAATTCCAGAACAGTAATTCATCAAATTCCATGTCTGTATCCGTCAGCCTCACGGTTCGGCCTGATTGGGTGTCGTGAACGAAGATGCCCTGGTTACGTGGCACTGTTCTCTCCTGATAACAGGGCTTGCCTTGGGCACACTGGCTCAAAGGGTCTCCCAGAATCGTTGGCATGCCGGTCGCTGGTATCATCTTCGGTTGACCCTGTGGATCCAGACACAGCAATTCCTGATTGCAGTAATCGATACGATCCTTGTTACCTTCGGTTGGGCAGTAAAGACGCAAAGTTCTGGTTTCAGAACCCCATGCACCCCAGAAGCCGACGAATCGGCCATCAAAGGCGCCACCTTCGCCAAGATTATTGAAGGTGTCGTTGGCGGTGCCGCCAGGTATCTGATCACCGATACTGACCAGCGTCACCAGGGCTGGCTGGCTTTCCAGCTCTGCCAGGTAAAGCCCGCCGAGGGTGGGCGCTTCTTCATTATCAAACCCGGCAAACACAACCTTGCCGTCGGCTGCGCTGGGGGGTGATGTGGAACCGAACAGGACATCTGTGCCGGGTATCAATGTATGCCTGTTATTGGCAATCATGACAGTATCGGCCGCACCCCCCGCCGGAAAAAGATGATCATTACCAATGGGTTGATCCTCCATCGTTCGGTAGTAAATACCCGTGCGACCGATACCATCGGTCGTATAGTTACCTTTGAACACAACCCTGTTGCCATCGGTGACTGCAGGCGCGCCGGGAAATACATCGAATACGGTACCGGCTAACTCACCCGGTACGCTGAAGAAATTGAATGCTGAAACCCCGCCGAGTTTGCTCGCGGCAGTAATCAACGGACCAAACGGATTGGTGTAGATACCGGTTGTACCTACTCGGGTTTCAATCTCCTCACCGGTGTTCGGGTCAATACCCGTTACATATCGCCACACCGGGGGGTGATTACCACGGGTGACGATGGTTGAGGTGTCTTTGTCGATACGTGGAAATGCAGGCGTTTCGACGAAGCGGGCATTCAGGTTGTTGGGTTGCGGGACGTCACTGCTTCGATCAAGAATTCGCGTGACAAGACTGGCGTCACGCGACATATCACGGGTATAGATGCCATGCACGGGCGGCTCACCTGAACCGCCACGACTACGCGCGCGGATGACAACCAAGCCACTGAGGTTCACCGACGGCTGGTTGTAACTGTTGAACTGGCGCGTGTACCAAGGCGGCATCAGATCGTTATTGTTGACGACAGTCTTCCAGGTGAGGGGCGGCGATGGTGCCTGGCTTGACTTAACGGGAGCATTCGGTGCCGCCTGACTGGTGGCATAAGGCGCTATAAAACTAATCAGCAAGGCTGACCGGGCCACGCACGCCCGGATTGAAATTTTCATATTTTCCTCCGTTTACCTGAATTCAATCTTCTGCTGGAAAAAGGTAAATGCGCGACGCCATAACATGCGCGCCGCGCACCTTGCCTAATCGACCGGTACTGATTCGCCGCGGTCTAGCGGTTCTTGCCGCCGCCTTTGGTCGTCAATCTCAAGTCGATATAAACTAACCCGCCCTCGTCTCCAAGATCAGGATCGCCGGCATAGACGAGTGTTGACTGATTGTTTTCGCCTTGATTCACGATGGTCGTCCCGCCATTTTCAAAGCGCGTAGCCAGGGTGGTGTTACAGACGGGCCCTTCCGCCGGGTTATTGTCGTCGAGCACCATAGTCAGGCGATAAGTACCAGTGGACGCTGTTTTCGCATTCCAGTTGTAGCCATACACGGTGCCGCCGCTGGAGGTAGTTTCTACCGACCAGTCACCGGTGTAGGCAGCGATATTAACCATCGGTGAACCTACGCTCACACCTGCCCACTGGCCAAGCGCCTCTTCCCAGTAGGGGCTAACGGAATCCGGGACCTTCTGGATCAGCAGTCGCGCACAATGGGAGTAGACCAACGCGTGAACTGGCACAGGGTTGCCCAGTTCGTCGACCGCGGTTCGAACCTGGGTAGGATCTACCAGTGCACCGCTGCCAAAAAACTCAGTGCCCTGCATTTCATTCCCGGACTGCTCTGTCCCGGGTACTGCTCCGCTCATGCCCAGCGCTGCGAAACAACCAACACTTTCCCCGGTTTCATCGGGAATGACGCAAGGGCTGGGCACGTCGCCCGTACCCCAGTCGGCCACCAGGGCAGACAGTTCGCCATTATCATGGGGTATCAGTGCGTTCTGAAGCAGGTTGAATTCCACTCGAATCTGGCGAGCCTGTATCGACGGGCTGGATTCCAGCAGGTCACCGACATCAACGCTGGTAACCGTCAGGGGGGTACTGACGTCGTGGCCGACAGAAAGTGTTTTCCAAAAGTTCTCAGGCCGCTTCTGCAACCACCAGATCTTCGGATCACCATCGAATTCGATGGCGCCGGTCTCGGAGACAACGGTGATATGGCGTCCGTAGTAGCACAGATACTCCGGGGGGACCGGTGTCCCTGTGACCACTCCCTCCTCGCCGATGCACGCATCAACCGGATCAATGACTTCGGCCGATCGCCAAGCGCCATCGGCAGGCAACCCGGCTGGCCCGATATTTTCCGATAAGATCAAGGGAAAGGACAGATTGTTGGAGCCGATCTCGCCCGTATCCGGCTTGTTGCACGGCGGAGAACTGCCATCGTCACAGATCTTCTTGGCAAAAACACTGCCACTCATACTGATAGCCATAGCCATGCAAACAGCCGCCAATGCCGCTGATAATCGATAGTGCCCTGAGGCTGAGATGTGATCCGTAGGAACAGGGCTTGGTCGCTTCAACACATTCAAATTTGTCATCTGAGATTCTCCATAATTAAGTTCTCAATAGCGCTATCGATTGAATCATTGAATGAGTCATCGATTGAGCGCTTAGGTTTTTTTGCGGGTGCAAGCTGGACGGAATCTAATCGACCAGGTGCCAGCATTAATTGATGTAGCTCATCTGAGTTTGATAGCAGGCATTTTTTACGTAGCGAACACGATCAGGCTCAATTCAAGATCGGCATAGTCGGGTCTGGCGACAATGAATAGGGTCGGCGCTTTGAGGACGTAAATGTTACGGCTGACGGGCTTACGCCACTAGGTCAGCACGCCGATATTGTGCCAGCATCATAGCCAAGTGTGCTGGCGTCGAAGCCGGTGAGGCGAAGCGAATTTCACGCCATCCACTTTTCTTAAAGCGATTGAAACGCCAAACAATAAATCTCGCCCTATCAGGCCTTGGGCGAATAAAGATGACTGAGTGACGGCTGGTACTCCGCCGAAAGCTCAAGCAGGTCAAGCTTGCCAAGCACGCATGAAAGCAGGCGCTGCGCTGCCTTAGAACGGTAAAGAGATTCTTGCCAGTGGCGCAAAGGTATCACAGGACCTGTGGCAGATTGCGCTTCAGGCCGGCCGCCTTTCAGGTGGGTCACGCCTCGATAAAAACCATCAACTCACAACCTCGCTGGACGTCGCTCATTGCCTGTCGGAATAGGTACATAGTATGTTGAGGCTGTGGATCTTATGTTCCATCCAAGAGTGTAAGGCTTGGCATGGTCAAAAGCAGCGAAGTAATGCAGCATTGGTGAGACTCAAGCGAACGAGAAGCCTGGGCCACAT
>Ga0115550_1002637_pt1 | contig 12183 bp, 10 predicted proteins | sample COGITO_mtgs_1005_FD_87177 | JGI IMG/M metagenome (GOLD analysis project Ga0115550, IMG submission 87177) | Pelagic marine microbial communities from North Sea - COGITO_mtgs_100511 | ecosystem: Environmental > Aquatic > Marine > Epipelagic | place: Germany:Helgoland, sampling site Kabeltonne... | reverse complement strand
TATAAATATTGCGTTCATCAGGTTGCCCATGCTTATGGCGTAACCGCGACTTTCATGCCAAAGCCAATTTCCGGTGATAACGGATCAGGCATGCATGTTCACCAGTCGCTTTGGTCAGATGGCAAGCCGCTTTTCGCTGGCAATCAATATGCTGATCTGTCTGAAACTGCGCTTTACTACATTGGCGGCATTATCAAACATGCCAAGTCACTGAACGCCTTCACCAACCCATCAACCAACAGCTACAAGCGGTTGATTCCAGGTTATGAAGCTCCTGTTCTGTTGGCTTACTCATCACGCAACCGCTCAGCATCATGCCGTATCCCGCATGTGAATTCACCTGCTGGCAAGCGTGTTGAAGTGCGTTTCCCAGACGCAACAGCAAACCCATATCTGTCATTCTCGGCAATGCTGATGGCCGGTGTTGACGGTATTCGTAACAAGATCCACCCCGGTGACGCGATGGATAAGGATCTTTATGATCTGCCAGCTGAAGAATTGGCACAAATCCCAACCGTTTGTGGATCGCTTCGTGAAGCCCTTGAGGCATTGAACGAAGACCGCGGTTACCTGACACAGGGCAATGTCTTCAGTGACGATCAGATCGACGCCTTTATCGAGCTGAAAATGCAAGATGTGATCCGTCTGGAACACACACCTGCACCTGTCGAATTTGATATGTATTATTCATATTAATCGATCGCAAAAGACAATCTGAAAAGGCGGGGCTGGTCCCCGCCTTTTTTTCTGCCGTTACTAGCGTCTGCCATTTGCATCATCTGCGATTTCTGGCAGATGCCGTTTCTGGTCGGCTTTGTGGCGATTTTGCCAGCCAATCACAATATATTGGCGTTTGAACGGCAGATCATTGCTAGATACGGTAGACAGACGCTATCCAAGGCCGATATAGTGGCGCAACGCCGCATCCCGCTGGCGACCGCCTTTAAACCCGATGAGTGATTGATGGCTGATCTATTTGGCAATGCCGCAAAAACCGATGATTATGATGCGTCCAATATCGAGGTATTGGAAGGGCTAGAGCCTGTTCGCCATCGTCCGGGCATGTATATTGGTGGCACTGATGACCGCGCCTTGCATCACCTGGCTGCTGAAATTCTTGATAATTCGATGGATGAAGCTGTTGCTGGCCATGCCAACCGGATTGACATTCATCTCGAATCTGCCGACCGATTGACCATTCGCGATAACGGGCGCGGCATGCCAACCGGCAAACATCCAAAATTTCCCGATCAATCCGCCGTTGAAGTCATTATGACAACGCTTCATGCTGGCGGTAAATTTTCTGGTAAAGCCTATGCAACCTCTGGCGGTCTGCATGGTGTTGGTGCGTCAGTCGTGAACGCGCTATCAAGTGATTTGATGGTTGAAATTGCGCGTGACAAAATTTTATATCAACAGCGATTTTCGCGCGGCAAGCCACTTGGCCCGCTTGTTGAAGTTGGCGCCGCCCCAAATCGCCGAGGCACATCGGTTAGCTTTACGCCCGATACTGAAATTTTTGGCGCTGGCGCGAAATTCCGCCCCGCCACGCTCTACCGGATGGCACGATCCAAGGCCTATCTGTTTGCCGGTGTTGAAATTCGTTGGCGCTGTGATCCGGCATTGCTTGGCAATGATGATCCCATACCGGCCGAAACCAGCCTGCATTATCCGGGCGGCCTTGCCGATTATCTTACCGATGCGACCACTGACAAAGCCTTGATGATTTCCACCCCCTTTGCCGAAGCGGTAGAGCTTGACGGGCAGAAATTTGAATGGGCCATCACCTGGCTTGGCCCTGGTGAAGATGGGTTTTTCCACAGCTATTGTAACACCGTGCCAACACCATCAGGCGGAACGCATGAAACCGGCTTTCGTCAAGCCATCGTTCGCGGCCTTCGTAGCTTTGGCGATCTGGTTGGCAATAAAAAGGCCGCTGACATCACTGCTGATGATGCGCTTGCTGGCGGGGCAATCATGCTGTCGGTGTTTTTGCGCGATCCGCAATTTCAGGGCCAGACAAAAGACCGTCTTGTCTCGACTGACGCAACACGCCAAACCGAACAGGCGGTGCGTGACCGGTTTGATCAATGGCTATCAGCTGATGCCGGACGTGCAACATTTTTGTTGGATGCCGCGATTGAACGCGCGGATGACCGCAAACGCCGCAAAAAAGAAAAGGAAGTCGCGCGTAAATCGGCAACAAGACGTTTGCGTCTTCCCGGCAAATTGGCTGATTGTTCGTCAAGCGATAATGAAATGACCGAATTATTTTTGGTCGAGGGCGACTCTGCTGGTGGATCGGCAAAACAGGCACGCGACCGAAAAATTCAGGCCGTATTGCCGCTTCGGGGCAAAATCTTGAATGTGGCAAGCGCGTCAACCGAAAAGCTGAGCGCCAATCAGGAATTATCTGATCTATCCTTGGCATTGGGCGTCAAACCGGGAAAGGATTTCCGGCTGGATGATCTTCGCTATGGCCGGATCATCATCATGACTGATGCCGATGTCGATGGCGCGCATATTGCGGCATTGCTGATGACCTATTTTTACCGCGAAATGCCACAGCTTGTTGAGGCTGGACGGCTCTATCTGGCACAGCCACCGCTTTACCGGCTGACACAGGGCGGCAAAACCGTCTATGCGCTTGATGAAGAACAGCGCGAAGCAAGCATGAAAAACGTCTTTGATGGCCGTGGCAAGGTCGAAATCAGCCGCTTTAAGGGGCTTGGTGAAATGCCGCCATCACAATTGAAAGAAACCACGATGAATCCGGCAAGTCGCCGCTTGCTGCAGGTTTCATTGCCGCTTCGTGATTCGGTTGGCGCCGATTTGCGGCGTCATACTGACCAGCTGGTCAATACATTAATGGGTAAAAAAGCCGAATTACGGTTTGGTTATATCCGCGATCATGCCGAAGATGCACTGGCCAATCTCGATGTGTAGCAAGTTCCAGATTTCGGGGTTTTCATGCGCCCGCAAATAGCACTTCGACTCATTGGTGGCGGGCTGGTTTTGCAAGGGCTGTTATTCTACGGCTTTGCAACACCGCTGACGATCCAAATTTTTCCCGGCGCCAGCGATGAAGCGATTCATGTCGGCATGATCATGCGCCGCGGCCTTGCAGCGATGTCTTTTCTGGCGGGATTGGTGATCTTTCTGGTTCGCGATGATGGATATCGAACGACAAAACGTGTCTTATTTGGCTGCGGCATTGGATTTGCCGCCATTACCTTGTCACTGATTAAAATCATTGCCGAGCAAGCTGCGGTGATTCCGCTTCCCGCAATCGCGCTTTATGGCTTTGTCGCGGTCTATGCGCTGTATCTCTCAATTCGCAAGCAGAAAACAGCTTAGCCTCTAATCGGCAACACGCTCAAATAATGATTCAAGCGCATTGGTAACCGCCTCGGGCGCTTCCAAGGATGACAGATGACCAATGCCGTTTAGCAGGCATAATTCGGCCTGTGGCGCAAGACCGGCCATTTCAACCGACAGGTTTGGCGGGGTCAGAACATCCAAATTGCCACATAAAACAAGAATCGGCGCGGTAAAGCCGGCTAAAGTATCATGCTGTGCGCGCCGCCCCATAATTGCAGTTTGCTGTTGAACAAAGCCCATACGCCCGATGTCGGCTGCCATTGCCAGAACATCGGCAACAATCGCCTCATCATGCAACGCCGCCTCAGATAATAACCGTGGCATCAAACGGCGCGTGACACCTTGAAAGCCTTTATGTTTGGCAAGCGCAATTGCCTGCTGGCGTTGGCGTTGGCTTTCGGCGCTGTCATCGCGGCAATTGGTACTAAGCAATGCCATAGCTGCCATGCGCTGAGGTGCCAGCCGCGCCATTTCCAAAGCCACATAGCCACCCATTGACAGGCCAATTGGCACCAGCGGCCCATCACAAAGATCAAGCGCCGCCAGCGCCATATCATGAATTGAATCATGGCGCGTTGTATCGGCGATATGCCCCTGATTTGGCAGGCTGGTGCGCTGTTTGGCAAAAAGCAATTCGGTGCAAAGAAGGCCGGGAATAAAAATTGGTGTGAAGGAAGGCATAAAGGGCTCGTTAAGGATGACAGAATGAAAGATTGACCTGAGCGGCTTTCCTCTGTATCACCAGCAACGTTGAAAGCCCATAAAAACTTATGGAATTTACAGTAAATTGCCCGCTTGTGGCGCCAAGACGTTTCTAGTCAATATCAATAGGGAACTTATCCTTGAAATTTTCAGATCTCGGCCTCAGTGACGAGCTAAGCCGGGCGGTAGCCGATTTAGGTTATACCAGCCCAACACCCATCCAAGAAAAATCCATCCCCATTGTTTTGATGGGCCGCGATATTCTTGGCTCGGCGCAGACCGGCACAGGCAAAACTGCCTCATTTACCTTGCCGATGATTGATATTCTGGCCTCAGGCCGCGCCAAGGCACGCCTGCCCCGCTCGCTTATTCTTGCGCCGACGCGCGAATTGGCGGCACAGGTTGCCGACTCCTTCGAAAAATTCAGCTCATACCATAAATTAAGCATGGCATTATTGATCGGCGGCGTCAGCTTTACCGAACAGAATGCGGCGCTAAGCAAGGGCGTTGATGTCCTGATCGCCACGCCGGGCCGGTTACTGGATCATTTCGAACGCGGCAAAGTTCTGTTGAATGATGTGAAAATTCTGGTGATTGACGAAGCCGACCGGATGCTAGATATGGGCTTTATCCCCGATGTTGAACGGATCGCTGGTCTGTTACCGCGGATGCGCCAAACGCTGTTTTTCTCGGCAACATTGTCTGACGATATTCAAAAGCTTGGTGCCAAATTTGTGATGAATCCAAAAGTCATCGAAGTGGCCCCGCCAGCAGCGACAGCCGATACGGTTGCCCAGCATTTGATTTGGACTGACGTCAAGAAAAAGCGCCAGATTCTGCGTGATATTCTGCGCCATGAAGCGGTAAAAAACGCCGTCATTTTCTGCAACCGTAAACGCGATATCGCCGAATTGATCAAATCACTGACTCGGCATGGCTTTTCGGCTGTTGCCCTTCATGGTGACATGACTCAATCGGCGCGTCTTGAAGCTTTGCAGCGGTTCAAAGACGGCGAAGTTCCCCTCATGATCGCTTCGGATGTTGCTGCACGCGGGCTTGATATTGCCGGTCTTAGTCATGTTTTCAATTTTGATGTGCCGAGCCATGCCGAAGATTATGTCCACCGCATTGGCCGTACTGGCCGCGCTGGCAAATCAGGGCGTGCCTTTACCATCGCCGCCAGCAAAGATGACATCAAATATATTGGCTTTATTGAAAAGCTGATCAGCAAACCCATTCCGCAAATCACCGTTGTTGATGGCAGGGTTGTTGAATCAGGCGCAAAATCATCGGCATCAAAACCAACAATTAGTGATGGTAAAGCCGGCGCCAAAGCCGATGCTAAAACTGACGATAGCCACGCGAGCGAGAATAGCGCACCGGCTCAAGACGCCAGTGAAAAATCACCGTCAAAGGGTCGTGGTCGCGGTAGAAACGCGAAGAAGCCTGCAGAAAACCCAGCACAAAATGACGTGGCAACCGAAAAACCCACCGAACCGACAAAAGCCAAATCAGCTAGTGCTTCATCTGGAGCTTCATCGGGAGCTTCATCGCCGGCGCAAGAAGCAAAACCAGCGGCAAAACCAGCCGCGAAAAACAAGAACCGTAACCGCGATGATGAATTGCCATCACCGCCGGATTGTTCTGGAAACACCTTGGCTGAAACGGGTCATGTACCCGCCTTTTTGCGCCGCTAGTATCGCCTAAAAGCCTGACAGACCATATCTCCATGCCATTTGCCCGCTTACCCGCTTTTTAAACGGGTGACGGGCCATCTGCCAGTGCCTTGTCAATGACTTCACGAAGATCGTTTGATTGCGCCTGTTGTTGCAGCTTTTGCAAAACCGCACCCATCTTGGCACGCCGTGCCGGTGCATATTGCGTCCGACGGGTCAATGGCAAAGCCATTCTTGCTGCCAATTGCGGGTTGCGCGCATCAATATCAATTAGGCAATCACCGATAAAATCAAATCCTGATCCATCCTCAGCATAGAAATGCACCGGATTGCCGGTCATAAAGGCACCAAGAACCGAGCGTAATTTGTTTGGATTATTCGCATCAAATGCCGGATGCGCCATCAATTCGCCAAGCCGTGCAACCGTGCCAGAGACAAGCGACATTGATTCCATCATGAACCATTTTTCCATGACGAGCGGGCTGTCCTGCCACCGGTCATGGAAAGCCTGTAAGGCAATGGCCCGCGCCGGATGATCACAATGGTTCAAAGCCGCTAATGCGCCTTGTGATAGGCTCATATTCTGGTCATGAACCTGTTTTGCGGCGCGTTCAATGGCGTCACTGTCACCGGCAGCGATGGCCATAGCCAATAGCCGGTTTAACAAGGCACGCCCACCATCTGTTTTGGCCATAATGGCCATATTGTCATCTGTCAGCGCTGATTTGATTTGCGGTGCCAGCATCCGCCCCAGAGCAGCCTCGACCGCCCGACGCGCATGGAACAGCGCCACTGGATCAGCTGGCTTCATACGGCTTTCCAGAACCGAAATAGCTGGCAGTGTCAAAAGACCTGATTTAAACATATCCAGCAAATCTTCATCGGCAAGACTGTTGGCATAGGCACTGGCAAGTGCTGCAACCGCCGTTTCATCAATGGCATATTTCTGATCATTTGCAGTTGCCAGAATTTGATCAGCAAGTAGCGTTTGCGCCGCATCCCAGCGGTTAAACATATCGGCATCATGCGCCATCAAATGCAGCCGTTCCAATGACGACAAATCATCTTTCAAAATAACTGGCGCAGAAAAATTGCGAAGCAGACTAGGCACAACCTTTCCAGATGATGCTGGAAAAATCGGTTGAAGATTTGTTTTGTCGGTGACCAGAATGACCTGTTCATCCAAAAATGGCGCATCGGCAGAAAGCCGGAATGGAACAATCGCCCCATCATCACCAACAAGCCCCAGACGAACCGGTATCGGCAAGGGCAATCGAGGTGTTTTTGCCATGGTTTCGGGAATATTTTGGGTAAATTCGATGGCAAACCCCTGATCATCATCAATCGCCACACGGCGGGCGGTCAATTCGGGCGTTCCGGCCTGCGAATACCAGCCGGCAAAGCCCGACAGATCCACGCCATTCGCATCGGCGAGCGCCGCCACAAAATCATCACAGGTTACCGCCGCCCCATCATGGCGTTCAAAATAAAGATCGGTGCCGCGCCGAAACCCGTCCTTGCCAAGATATCCGGCAAGCATACGAATGACCTCGGCACCTTTTTCATACACGGTAGCAGTGTAAAAATTATTGATCTCGCGATAGCTTTCAGGCCGGATTGGGTGTGCTGTTGGGCTGCGGTCTTCGGGAAATTGCGCGGCGCGAAGCATCGACACATCATCGGCGCGTTGCAGGCCAGCATCATGCATATCTGCCGAAAAACACTGATCACGAAAAACCGTCAACCCCTCTTTTAAAGTCAATTGAAACCAATCACGGCAGGTAATACGGTTGCCTGTCCAATTATGGAAATATTCATGGGCAATAATTGATTCTACGCGATGTAGATCTGTATCAGTTGCGGTTTTCGGATCGGCCAGCACAAATTTACTGTTAAAAATATTCAGGCCTTTATTTTCCATCGCGCCCATATTGAAATGGCTAACCGCGACAATCTGGAACAGATCAAGGTCATATTCAAGACCATAAACCTCTTCATCCCAGCGCATTGACCGTTTCAGCGAATCCATCGCATGATGGGTCAAGGCCACATTACCCTTTTCAACATAGATATGCAGATCAACCTTGCGCCCTGACATGGTTTGAAAGCTATCAATAGCGCAATCAAGGTCACCAACAACCGCCGCAAATAGATAGCTAGGCTTTGGATGCGGGTCATGCCAGATGGCAAAATGCCGGTCATTGCCGCAATTGCCAGTTTCGACAAGGTTTCCATTGGACAGCAATTGCGGATAGGCACGCGCCGCCTCTAGACGAACAGTGAAAATACTCATCACATCAGGGCGATCAGGATAAAACCCGATCCGGCGAAATCCTTCAGGCTCGCATTGTGTGCAGTACATACCGCCAGACAGATACAGCCCTTCAAGGGCGGTATTGGTTTCAGGGTGGCATTTGGCAATTGTTTCAACAACACAAGCGCCATTCAGGCCGGAAATCTGCAATCCGGATTCGTCATGGCTATAGTCAGCATTGGCCAAGGGCCTGCCATCGACCGAAATCGATTGAAGCTCAAGCGCACGTCCATCTAGATGCAAGATTGTTGCGCCGCCAGCCGCAGGGTTCGGTGTAACGGCCAGTCTGGTTGTGACAATGCTACCAAGATCATGAATGTCGATATTCAGATCGACAGCCGTTACCAGAAAAGCGGGCGGCGTATAGTCCTCGCGACGTTTTAACATTGGCGTTAACTTGAGTCGCGCGATGTTGTATAGGCTTCTTGACAATGCGTCAGACAATAAGGCTTGCCAGGGACGATTGCATCACCGCAAAAGACAAAACCATTTTTCTTGGGGTCACCAGTTGGCCAGCAACATTTGCTTCGTGACCATTCCAATTGCCGCAACTCAAGGCGCAATGGCAAATTTTCAGTTATCTCAGGCACAACGACTTTCGGCTTTTCAACCTTTGGCCGGCTAATTGGCGATGGGCGTTTTGGCAGGCCCATCCGGTGGGCTTTGCCAGCAATCGCATTCCGCGATACGCCAAGTGCCTCGCCAATCTGCGAAATGGACAAGCCTTGCGACCACAGCTCTTTCAGCTTTTCAAGACGTTCATCAGTCCAAACATTTGCTGTATCAGTCATTCACTTCCTCATTTCCCAACGATTATGCCATTGCAGCACCGCCCAGTTATAGCTGTCTGGCCAAGCGAACTCAATGACCGAATCGGCTCTTTGGCTAAAGCGCGCCGATAAATTTACCGATTAGATCGATTTGGTAATCAAGCATATGCCGCCCATAATGCACCCGAAGCCCCGCTTTTTGCGCCGCAGCAAGCCATTCGGTTTCAGCCGGAACCATAATGATATCAGCAATCACCGTATCAGCGCGCACTGCATCCAGCGCCAAAGGCAGGGCATCGCCCCGTTTTAAGCCAAGGCTGGTGCTATTGATGATCATATCGGCGTCACTGCCATCACAATCAACAAGCGCAGCTGCATGAACATCGGCAAAGCCAGTTTTATCGGCAAGCAGGCTGGCAAACTCTTCTGCCTTGCCTAGACTGCGATTGGCGATCGTTAATTTACCAATTTTCGCCTCGATCAGCGCCGCCGCAATGGCGCGGGCGGCACCGCCTGCCCCAATCAGTAAAATCGCCTTACCAGCAACATCATACCCATTGCCAACAGCGCCAGCAACAAAACCGGCGCCATCAAAATTATCGCCATGCATTTTACCATCATCATCAAACCGCACTGCATTGACCGCCCCCGTCAACTGGGCGGCGGTGCCAAGGCTGTCGCAAAGATCGGCAAGTGGCATTTTATGCGGGATCGTAACAGCAAGCCCGCCAAAATTTGGTATGGCACGAAGCCCGTTGATGATGATTTCCAGCTTTTCAGGCGGCGCATTGATTGGCACCATGATATGCGGCAAACCCGCCGCCGCAAAGCGCGGGTTGAACACCATTGGCGCACGAACATGATCAACCGGATGGGCAATCACGCCAAAGACGCGTGTTGCCCCCTCAACCCATGGCATCTGATTTGATAATTCAGTTTCAGACGGCAAAGACATCTACCTATTTCCCTTTATAACGGCCAACATGGCTGATCTTGCCAGCCTGCCACGCCCATCTTTCCAGTCGCCAAGCTATGCCCGCTATGGGGTAAAAGCAAGTCATGCCTGCCAAAATCATGGCAGATTTTTGCCTAATTATTGCCAATTTATTACCCCGAAAAGATCACAGCCGCGCCCCTTTCCGGCCCCTATTTGGCGGGACTATAGCGATGTGGCACCGGTATGCCAGAATTCATCACCCACTGTTTGTCTGCATGCCGGTGTCACCATTTCGTCACTATATTGTAAAAGCACCCCAAAATAGCAAATCAAAGGAACAGCCCATGAAACAGCGTTATTTTCCCTATCTGATCGGTGCCGGTCTTCTGGTATCTGGCAGCATCATCACCGGACTTGCGAATGCCGATATGGGCGATGCATCACATAAGCGAGCCAAGTTCATGGCAAAAAAGCTCGACATCAACAATGATGGGCTGATCAGCCTTGAAGAACTCACCAGTCGCCAAGATAAACGCTTTCAAAAGCTAGATCGCAACGGCGACGGCATGATTGACAAAACCGAGTTCAACGGCCGCATCGTCGCCATGTTCGAGCGCATGGACAGCAATGGCGATGGCAGCTTAGATGATGATGAAATCAGCAAGATGAAGCGCCATCACTATGGCAAGATGAAGACCAAATCAGGCGAATATAACAATTAGCCTGCCTGCACCGGCCTTTGCCCGTCACCGCTCCTATTCGTCGCTTACAAAATCCAGTGACGCCGAATTGATGCAATAGCGAAGGCCGGTCGGTTGCGGCCCATCGGGAAACACATGGCCCAGATGCGCATCGCAACGGTCACAATGAACCTCGGTCCGGCGCATAAAAAAGCTTTCATCGACGGTTTTGCCGATATTTGCCTCGTCAATCGGCGCAAAGAAGCTCGGCCAGCCCGATCCTGAGTCAAATTTCGCCTCAGATGAAAATAACGGCGTTGCGCAGCAGATACAAAGATAGTTGCCAGCGTCATAATGTTTATCAAGACGGCCTGAAAAAGCCCGCTCGGTGCCATGTTTGCGTGTTACCTGATATTGTTCTTCGGTCAGTTGCTCACGCCATTCCTCGTCAGATTTATTGATTTTGTCGCTCACCCTATTCTCCTTTATTCTTTGGCGAATTGGCCGTTTTGGCTTTCATCGCATTGAAAATGGCCAGCGGTGTTGCTGGCATATCAATATGAGTCATTTCCAGCGCATCACAAATGGCCGAAATCACCGCTTGTGGCGCGCCAATGGCCCCAGCCTCACCCGATCCTTTGATGCCAAGCGCATTATTGGCGCAAGCTGTATTGCGCGTGCTGATCTGAAACCCGGGAAAATGATCGGCCCGTGGCAAGGCGTAATCCATCAATGATCCGGCCAAAAGCTGACCAGAATCATCATAAACAACATGTTCCAAAAGCGCCTGACCAACACCTTGAGCAATGCCACCATGAATTTGCCCCTCAAGGGTTAACGGGTTGATAATAATACCAAAATCATCAACAACATGATAGCTGGCAATTTCAACAACACAGGTCTGCCGGTCAATTTCAAGCTCAATGATATGGCATCCATAAGGATAGGTTGCGCCATCAGTTTCATAGGGCTGCGCCCAATTCAGCCGGTGCTTTTCGCCAGAGGTGGCAAGCTGGCGGACAAGATCTTCAATCGCGATTGACCGGTTGGTGTCCTGCCGCAAAAACAGGCCATCGGCAAAATTCAGAGCATCTTCGCCACATTCCAGCGCTTCGGCAGCAAATGGTTTGGCAAGATCAATGATCTTTGCCGCTGCCAAGGCCGTTGCAGATCCCAGAACCGCTGTCATTCTTGCGCCGCCAGTTGTGCCACGCGGACTGCGGTTGGAATCGCCTTGTTTGACCGTAATCAAATCAGCATCATAGCCAAGACGATCTGACAGGATTTGCGTTACCGTGGTTTGATGCCCCTGCCCGTTACATTGTTGCGAGCCATAAAGGATAACGCGCCCATCGTCCTGAAATTCAATATCAACACCGTCATCAGCGCCATTGCCGCATTGTTCGAGATACATGCCAAACCCGATACCGCGCAGCTTGCCCCGTTCGGCCGACTCAGCCTTGCGCTTGGCAAATCCGGCAACATCTGCCTTGGCAAGGGCCATATCGAATAGATCGGTCATTTCACCAGAATCAATCGTGCCGCCGCAAACCATCTTATAGGGAATTTGGCTTGGCTTGATCATATTGACGCGGCGAACATCGATCCGGCTAAGGCCGGTTTCAGCGGCGATATGATCCATTAGCCGTTCCATCAAATAATTGGCCTCAGGCCGTCCCGCGCCGCGATAAGCATCGACCGCTGGTGTATTGGTCATCACACC
>Ga0115550_1002628_pt1 | contig 12194 bp, 8 predicted proteins | sample COGITO_mtgs_1005_FD_87177 | JGI IMG/M metagenome (GOLD analysis project Ga0115550, IMG submission 87177) | Pelagic marine microbial communities from North Sea - COGITO_mtgs_100511 | ecosystem: Environmental > Aquatic > Marine > Epipelagic | place: Germany:Helgoland, sampling site Kabeltonne... | reverse complement strand
TGTAGGTAATACCATCAACCGCTGGATCGAGATTGGCTAGAATCAGACGCCCGACGTTGTCATCGAGGTTAATCACTGCGTGCTTCAGTCCAGACATTGCGAACAGTCGCGACTTGGCGGCGGCGTAATTATTCAGATCACCGTGATAATCAAGATGATCGCGCGTCAGGTTGGTAAAAATTGCGGTATCAATCTGCAGCCCGGCAATACGCCGCTGCACAAGGCCGTGAGAGGAGGCTTCAATGGCGACTCGACGAGCGCCAGCATTATGCAGCTGCGCCAGAATACGCTGCATAGCAATGGCGTCGGGCGTGGTTAGCACACCACTCTGGGTGCCTTCACTGTCTACCTGAGGCTCAACTGACGCGCTGCCGTAGCCAATGGTACCGACATAGCCAGCAGGCTCACCGAGCAGCTCAAAGAGATTGGCCAGCAACTGTGCACAGGTGGTTTTGCCATTGGTTCCAGTAATCGCCGTGACGGCCATCTGTCGCGACGGATTGGCATAGAACTCGCCGGCGATATCGGAAACATATTCAGCTAAGTTAGCGACCACAATGACTGGCACGCTAGTTGCGACGGCTGAGCTGAACTCTTCCGCCACTTTGCCCTCTTCGACCAAAATAGCTGCAGCGCCCCTATCAACCGCCTGAGCTATATACTTTGCACCGTCCGTTTGAGCGCCTTTTAAGGCGATAAAGAGATCGCCTGACTTAACCTCGCGACTGTCGAGAGCTAGGCCATGAATAGGCGTAGCGGGGCAGCGGCTGATATCGGGAAATGCGTTGAGCAAGTCTGACAAGCTTACAGTGATGACCTGAGGTGAAGCCATTATAAGCCCCCCTGCTTTGCCAAAATCACCGGTACAGCGGACATATTACGCTCGGCATCCATCGCATCTGGTGGCACCTGAAGAAGACGCAGAGCACTGCCTGTGACCTCGGAAAACACTGGAGCGGCAACCAGGCCACCAAAGTAATCTCCATCGCGCGGCTCATCGATCACTACGATGGTCACCAAACGTGGATCATTAACCGGAGCGAGACCGGCGAACGCAGACATATAGCGATGCTGATCATAGCCGCCACTGGCTTTGACTTTGTGCAAGGTGCCGGTCTTTCCGCCAACAGAATAACCATCAATCATGGCGCGCTTGCCGGTGCCCTGATCGCTGGCAGCGGTTTCCAACATATTGCGTACTCGCGCCGTCAGCTGTGCCTCAATGACACGCACATTTTCGGGTGGGCGGTCAGTCGCGACCATAGTGATTTCGTGGCGCAGGCCATTATTGGCGAGAATCGAATAGGCTCTAGCCAACTGCAATGACGATGCGCTCAAACCATAACCAAAGGCAAAGGTCGCCTGAGTGACAGGATCCCATTTGCGGTAACCCGGTAAATTACCGGAGGTTTCACCGGGGAAGCCGCTGCCAATACCCTCACCAAAGCCCATGCGCTCGAACAGTTCGCGGGTGGTATCAGGGTTGAGTGCGAGTGCCAGCTTGGTGGTGCCAACTTGGCTCGATTTATTAAGAATGCCGGTCAGATCGAGAGACCCATAGTCACGTGGATCAACGAAGGTTTTATAAGCGACTTTTAAATAACCTGGGCTGGTATTAATCACCGTTTCTGGCTTAAATTTACCGCTTTCGAGCGCCGCTAAAATAGTAAATGGCTTAATCGTTGAGCCGGGCTCCATCATATCGGTGACGGCGCGATTACGAATCGAATCCGGACTCAAATTAGAGCGATCATTGGGGTTAAATGACGGCTGATTGACCATGGCCAACACTTCACCAGTGTGGACATCAAGCACAATCACTGACCCTGACTTGGCCTGATGCTTTTGCACCGAGGCTTTTAATGCACGGTAGGCGGCATACTGCACGCGCAGATCAATACTCAGCCGCAAGGTGCTGCCGTGATTGGCGGGCTTGACCAGCGAAATATCTTTGATGACTCGACCAGCGAGATCTTTAACCACTTTTTTGGCGCCCGGCTCGCCACTGAGTACCGCATTGTAAGCGAGCTCCATACCCTCTTGGCCATCATCATTGATGTCGGTGAAACCAACCAGCTGTGCCGTCACTTCCCCTGCCGGATAAAATCGTTTGTACTCCTGACGACCAAAGACTCCAGGGATACGCAGGTCGAGAATACGGTCGGCCTCAACACTGGGTAACTGTCTGGCCAGATACATAAAGGATTTATTGCGATAGCGTTTAAAACGGCTGTCGAGCTGCGCCAAAGATAAGTTAAGCGCCTTGGCAAGTTTTACCCTATGGGCGTAGGTGGCATGTTCAGCGACACGCTTGGGGTTGGCGATCAGGGTGGTTACCGGTGTACTAACCGCTAATGGCTCTCCGTTTCTATCGGTGATCAGGCCGCGGTGTCCAGGAATCGTCTCCGTGCGAATAGCGCGGGCGTCGCCCTGAGTCTGAAGAAACTCGCTGCCATGTTCCTCGCTGGGCATAATCTGGAGCTGCGCAATCTTGGCGGCAACGATCAGTGGCAGTGACCCTAGGATCAGCATTACAAAATAGTAACGCCAGCGCGGCAGGGTATTTTTTACCGATTTCTTGGCCACTGTTATTGCTTCACCATTATAATTTCCTGAGGCTGCGGACTGTGCATATCAAGACCTTCCATCGCCATTGTCTCGATTCGCTGCAGCGATCCCCAGGCACTCTGCTCAAGTAAATATTTACCGTAAGCTACCTGCAGTTGATTCTTCTCACGCTCGAGAGCAGTCAACTGGTCATACTTTTGCCGACAGACGTGACTGACATACGCCACGGTCAGTGCACTGCTCAACACAACAACCCAAAGCAGTGAAATCTGCAGTGAGTCGCGACTGCTCATATCACTCATGCAACACGCTCGGCGACACGCATTACCGCGCTGCGCGAGCGCACATTGCCATCGACTTCGGTGTTTTCAGGCTTGATAGCCTTGCCAATCTTTTTTAAGCGAACACCGCGCTCCACATCCCTGACCGGCAGATTTTTTGGCAGCTTGACGCCACGCTCTTGGTCGCGAATAAAGCGCTTCACTTTACGATCTTCCAACGAGTGAAAGCTGATCACCACCAAACGGCCGCCTACCTGTAACAAATCAATCACCTGCCCCAATAGCGCACTAAGGTCATCCAGTTCGCGATTGATAAAAATCCTGATCGCCTGAAACGCTTTCGTTGCCGGATGTCTGCCGCGCTCCCATGCCGGGTGCGCCTCTGCCAATATTTTTGCCAACTGCACCGTTCTGGTTATCGGCGCAATGGCTCGCTGGCGAACCACGGCTGCTGCCATGCGTCGTGCAAAGCGCTCTTCACCGAACTCTTTGATCACCTGAGCAATCTCCGTTTCTGCAGCACTGGCAACCCACTCGGCAGCTGACAATCCTGAACTGGTATCCATGCGCATATCCAGCGGACCATCGCGCATAAAACTAAAACCGCGCTCGGCCTGATCCAATTGCGGCGACGAAACACCCAGATCAACCAGCACGCCGGTAATCTCGCGGCCCTCGACCCAATCGCCCATATCGGCAAATGAACCGTGCACAATGGTTAATCTGCTGTCGTCGGCGAAACGCTCACGACCCGACTCAATGGCCTGCGGGTCTTTATCAATCGCTAGCACCCTACCGCTATCCGACAGTCGAGAGAGCAACTCTGCGGTGTGTCCTCCACGACCAAAGGTACCGTCTACATATAAGCCATCTGGATCGGTAACCAGCGCATCAACTGCCTCATGCAGCAAAACCGTCGTGTGCTGTGGTTTTTCAATGTCGTCCATTGCAGGGCCCTACCAAGAGAGATTCTTCAATGCGTCTGACATATTGTCGCGATCGAGAAGCATGCCTCTGTAAGTTTCTTGCGATTTTTCGCGCTCAGCATTCCAATTATCTTCAGACCAGATCTCCAGGCGCTGCGTGCGCCCTACCAGCACTAGCTTTTTCTCCAGCTGCGCGTAACCGCGCAATTCTGGCGGAATCAGAATCCGGCCACTGCCATCAACCAGCAGATCTTTGGCCTGACCCACCACAAAACGGCTGAGCATCTCGGCGAGATCATCAAGAGCCGGCAAGGCGGCGACTTTTTCTTCGAATTTTTTCCATTCAGGCAGCGGTGACAGCGTAAGGCAGGTAGACTTCATGTCGATGGTGATAACCAACTCACCAGCGCAAATTTCGTCGAGCACGGGACGGTAGCGGGTCGGAATTGCCATCCGGCCCTTGGTATCCATATTAATTGGATCGCTACCCTTAAACACTTTCACCCCTTTTTATTGTTGTAACTAGCTAAATTCGCCACTTTTCGCCACTTTTACCCATATGTGTACACTATTCACAGCAAGGGTTAAAGTCAAGCCTCACGAAGGCCTGAAAAAGTGAATAAAATCAGTAAGTTCCGGCAATATCATGAGTTTGTGACAGGTAGCTCAGAAGGGGTTAAATATTTAGCAATATAAAACATAAGGCTAAAGCTAGAAGTTAATGTAACTTCTAGCTTTAGCTGGTTTTAAGAATAATTTTTACGTTTTTTAGATCTTTATATATCTAAATGGAATAGCTAATCCGAGTGGGTTCGCTACTAAGAATTAGGTGAGTTGACCGATAAGCCGGGTTCTGTCGTGGACAGTCATTCATCTGGGACAAACGTCGCCGTTTGCCTCAAGCAACCTACCCGTTTCCAGCGCGGGTCGCGCCAAAGGAAACCTATTTGGTCTTGCTCCGAGTGGGGTTTACCTTGCCACTACTGTTACCAGTAGCGCGGTGCGCTCTTACCGCACCCTTTCACCCTTACCTGTGTTCGCGAACGAATCATCGGCGGTCTGCTCTCTGCTGCACTGGCCGTAGGCTTTCGCCCCCCAGGTGTTACCTGGCACTCTACCCTATGGAGCCCGGACTTTCCTCTGTGTTGCACCCCGCTGAACGCAAGCGATCATTAGAGAGATCAACACAGCGACTGCCTGGTCAACTCGGGCGCGATGATAGCACAGCTATTGGATTATCACGCCCTTAAAGATCCATCGAAATTGCCAGTGTCGCTCGAGACTGTAACCCTACTCTTTTAGCAGAGGATGATCGGATGGCAATTGCCGAGAGATCCACAGTGCCAGTTTATGCCGCATATTGGGATCGCTGATATTGTCTTTGGCCAGTGGCTGAATTAGCTTATCTTGCACCAATACTTTGTAGATAAACTCAACCTTGAGCTTGACCGCATCCGTCTCTTCAATCTCGCCGTAGGCACGCTTCTTGGCATATACCGCACCAACTTGAAGTGCCTTCTTAAACAACTCTGCTTCATTGGGTAGCTTTGACATCGCACAGCCTCCTAGCTATCTGATTTAGCCTGTAAAAATTCAGTCTGCAAACGTCCGCGCATTGCGGAAAATACGCATCCACGCGCCATCTTCACCCCAGTCATCCGGGTGCCAAGAATTCTGCACCGTGCGGTAAACGCGCTCCGGATGCGGCATCATCAGCGTCGCACGACCATCACTACTGGAAACACCGGTAATGCCATCCGGCGAACCATTTGGATTGGCTGGGTAGCTCGCCGCTACTTCAGCTTGATTATTGAGGAACCGCATCGCCACCTGATCGCTCGCCAGCAATCGATCCATCGCCTTTTGTGACGAAAACTCGGCGCGACCCTCACCATGAGAAATGGCGATCGGCATATAGGAGCCTGCCATACCCTGCAAGAAGATCGACGGCGACTCCTCGACCCGAACCAGCGAGAAACGCGCCTCAAACTGCTCCGAGAGATTGCGCACAAAGCGCGGCCACAACTCGGCGCCAGGAATCAATGTCTTGAGGTTACTGAGCATCTGGCAACCATTACAAACACCGAGACTAAAGCTGTCAGGCCGGTGGAAGAACGTCTGAAACTGATCGCGGATCTGTTCATTAAACAGCACCGTTTTAGCCCAGCCTTCGCCAGCGCCAAGCACATCACCATAGGAGAAACCACCACAGGCAATCACACCAGCGAAGTCACTCAGCACACGGCGCCCGGCAAGCAGGTCACTCATATGCACATCGACCGCATCAAAACCGGCGCGGGTAAATGCGGCGGCCATTTCGAGGTGACTGTTAACACCCTGTTCACGCAGTATGGCGACCGACGGCCTGACCCCAGACTGGATATAAGGCGCAGCAATATCGTCGTCGCGATCGTAAGTAAGATGCACGGATAGGCCTGGATCATCCTGCTCGTCTGCACTAAATTCCTCCCAGGCACAGTCGGCATTGTCGCGCAGCGCGGCCATACGGTAAGAGGTTTCGCTCCAGGTACGCTGCAGATCAACCCGTGGTCGATTAAACAGAGGACGTTTTTTATTGATGATCTCAACGCTCTGATGATTATTCAAACCACCAAGCAGATGGACGTCAACACCAGCGTCGCTAAACCGCTCAGCAACGCCATTGGCATGCTCTGCCGACACCTGAATAACGGCGCCAAGTTCTTCATTGAACAGTGCGGCAATTGGATCTTGACCCAAGGTAAAGACATCCACCGAGATGCCCACGCGCCCGGCAAATGACATTTCAACCAAAGTTGCCAGTAGGCCGCCGTCGGAGCGATCGTGGTAAGCAAGAATTTCTCCCTGCTCAAGGGAAATCTGCATAGCGTCAAAAAAACCTTTCAGCAGCGCAGGATTATCTAAGTCCGGCGCGGTATCGCCCATTTGTTTATTGACTTGCGCCAGAATCGAGCCGCCCATGCGCATGGCACCGGCACCCAGATCAAGCAGCAACAGCTGAGTCTCGCCACAGTCAGTGCGCAACTCTGGGGTCACCGTTTTGCGCACATCGAGCACTGGGGAGAAGGCAGTGATGATCAGCGACATCGGCGACGTCACCGACTTGTCTTCACCCTCTTCAGTCCAGGTGGTGCGCATGGACATAGAGTCCTTGCCGACCGGAATGGTGATGCCCAGTGCAGGACACAGCTCCATGCCCACCGCCTGTACCGTGCGATAAAGCTTTTCGTCTTCTCCCGGGTGACCAGCCGCACTCATCCAGTTGGCTGACAGTTTGATATCTTTGATATCGCCAATGCGCGCGGCGGCGATATTGGTGATGGCTTCACCAATCGCCATGCGTCCAGACGCCGGCGCATTAATCAGCGCCAACGGGGTGCGCTCTCCCATCGCCATCGCTTCACCGGCAGTACTGTCATAGGTGACGGTGGTCACCGCGCAGTCTGCTACGGGAATCTGCCAGGGGCCAACCATCTGATCGCGTGCAACCATGCCGCCAACACTGCGATCGCCGATGGTAATTAGGTATTTTTTACTCGCCACGGTCGGGTGACGCAGCACCTGAAAGACCGCATCATCAATATTCAGCTTGGCCGTCGCAAACGGTTTGCACTGGGCTTGCTGACGCTCTGCAATGCGGTGCATCTTGGGCGCCTTGCCAAACAACACAGACATCGGCAAATCGACGGGATCATTTTTGAAATAACTGTCACTGACAGTAATGGTTTTATCTTCGATGGCTTCGCCGACCACGGCTACAGGGCAGCGTTCACGGTGACAAATTTCCAGAAAACGGGTCAGATCGCGAGGCAGGATGGCCAGCACATAGCGCTCCTGTGCTTCGTTGCACCAGATTTCCACCGGCGCCATGCCCGGCTCATCGTTGGGCACCTTGCGCAACTGAAAATGACCACCAGTACCGCCGTCTTTGACCAGCTCGGGCAATGCATTGGAGAGCCCGCCGGCACCGACATCGTGAATAAAGGCGATCGGGTTGTTGTCGCCCTGCTGCCAGCACTGATCAATTACTTCCTGACAGCGCCGCTCGATCTCCGGATTTTGTCGCTGCACCGAGGCAAAATCGAGATCTGCTGAACTGGAACCCGTGGCCATGGATGACGCCGCACCGCCGCCGAGACCAATCAACATAGCCGGACCACCCAGCACGACTAATTGAGCGCCAGGCTCAAACTTGGGTTTGTCGATATGCTCTGCGCGAATATTGCCATAACCGCCGGCGATCATAATCGGCTTATGGTAGCCGCGACGCTGGTTGTCGAAGTCCACTTCAAAGGTACGCAGGTAACCGCAGATATTGGGGCGACCAAATTCGTTATTAAACGCGGCACCACCGATTGGGCCCTCGAGCATAATATCGAGTGCGGAGACAATCCGCTCCGGCTTGCCATAATCCTCTTCCCAGGATTGCTTGTAGTTGGGAATATTGAGATTAGAGACGGTAAAGCCCACCAGACCCACTTTTGGTTTCGAGCCTCGTCCGACGGCGCCCTCATCGCGGATCTCGCCACCAGAACCAGTACCGGCCCCGGAATAGGGGGAGATAGCGGTTGGATGATTATGGGTTTCAACCTTCATCAACAGGTGCACCGGCTCCTGGCTGTAACCATAGAGCTTGGTCGCCGGATCCGGGTAGAAACGCCCACCGTCGCTGCCAGCAACCACGGCGGCGTTATCCGAATAGGCGGAGAGCACGTTTTCACCATTGACCTTGTAGGTGTTGCGAATCATGCCAAACAGGGAGTGCTCTTGCTCTTCACCATCGAGGGTCCAACTGGCATTAAAAATCTTGTGTCGGCAGTGTTCTGAGTTGGCCTGGGCAAACATCATTAACTCGACATCGGTAGGGTTGCGCTTGAGACCATTAAAGCTGTCGACCAGATAGTCTATTTCATCCTCAGCGAGCGCCAGACCGAGTTCTAAATTAGCTTTGCGCAGCGCGTCAACACCGCCACCCAGAGTATCGACACTGGTGACAGGCGCTGGCTCGTGGTGAGCGAACAATATCTCAGCCTGGTGTAGATCATCGAGCACAGTCTCTACCATGCGATCGTGCAACTCTGCACCGAGCTCCGCCAACTGCTGGTCACTGAGATTGTCTTCGGCGTGAACATAGTAAGCCGTGCCGCGCTCGACTCGGATTATCTGCTGCAGTCCGCAGTTGTGCGCAATATCGGTTGCCTTGCTCGACCACGGCGAAATAGTCCCAGGTCTTGGCACCACCAAAATCAACTGCCCTTTGGTGGCAGTCTTATCCTCGCGCGGGCCGTAGGTGAGCAGCGCATTAAGCGTCTCCAGCGCATCGGCAGTCAACGCGCCATTGATGTCTGCGAAGTGAACATATTCCGCATATACTGATACCGTGGATGGCACAATATTTTGCAGGAGTGAAAGAAGCTTTTTACGTCGAAACGCAGACAGAGAAGGTGCGCCGTTGAGGATCATCATAGAGACAGTGCTCGCAAAACGTTCAATTTAGAGAGCGCGCTATTCTAGCTGAAAAATCTGTCGGTAGGCAGATTCAATTGAGGAAACCTTAAACAAATCGTTGCGCGGGAGACATGGGCAGAAAAATGACTCTAAATGCCTTAAACTCGACAATCATTGGCGCTCAGGTGGGGGGACTTTGAACAGATTTTCTAACCGGGTTGGACGCACGGCCAAGCGCATTATTCTGGCGTTTGTGGCCGCCCTGTTTCTGTTCTATTTTACCAGCGCTGCGCGCATAAACGACCTCGAAAAGATTCAACAACGCGGCATATTACAGGTGCTGACTGTCGATGGTCCTACCACCTATTATGAAGACGGCAAAGGCAAAAGTGGCTTTGAGTATCTGCTCGCCAAAGCCTTTGCCGATAGTCTCGGCGTCGAATTAGTCATGCTGTCAAAACCGACCTTGCGAACAATGCTGCTCTCGGTGGGCGGCCCCAATGGTGACTTCGCCGCAGGCAATATCACTGTGACGGCAAGCCGCAGCGAGCAGCTCAACTTTACCGTCCCCTATATGCAAGTGACCCAACATCTAGTTTACCGGCGTGGCTCTACTCGCCCACGAGCACTCAATGAGCTGGATGGCGACCTACTGGTGGTAAAGGGCTCTTCACACAGCGAGCAACTCAACTACTGGGCCGAACAGTATCCTCAGTTAAGCTGGCGCGAGGAGGATAATGCCGAAATGAGCGAGCTACTCCGCATGGTGCACGATAAGGAAATTGACTACACCGTTGTCGACTCGCTGGCTTATCTGGTCAGTCGACATATCTATCCACAGGTGCGCCGCGCCATTGATATTTCAGAGCCTCAAGCGATCGCCTGGGCATTTCCCAGCCATGGTGACGGCACTGTGTTGGCGGCCGCCAACCAGTTCCTTCGCGATTACAATAACAGCGGTAAATTGACCGCGTTAAAAGATGAACTGCTGGCTCAGGCCGACAATTTCAGCGTTGCTGGCTCTCAGCGCTTTGGCGCGTTGGTGGCTAAAAGACTGCCGACCTATGAAGCTCTATTCAAAGATGTTGCGCAACAATTTGGCCTCGACTGGCATTTACTGGCTGCCGTCGCTTACCAAGAATCCCATTGGAATCCCAAAGCGCGATCACCTACCGGCGTGCGTGGATTGATGATGCTGACATTAAACACCGCGCGGGAAATGGCGATTAAAAACCGTCTCGACCCACTGCAAAGTCTGACGGGAGGAGCTGCCTATCTGAGCAAGCTGCGCGCGCGCCTTCCGCAGCAGATCAATGAACCAGACAGAACGCTGTTTGCTCTGGCAGCTTACAATGTCGGCTTCGGCCATTTAGAGGATGCGCGCATTCTAACTCAGCGCAATGGACAGGATCCGAACCTGTGGGAGCATGTTCGACAACAGCTGCCAAAATTAAGCAATAAGCAATATTATCTAACCCTCAAATATGGTTTCGCACGCGGCAGCGAGCCGGTCATCTATGTGGATAATATTCAATACTACAGACGTTATCTGGAACTTCACGAACTATCTCAGCAGCGTGAACTGCAAAGCGCGGAAGACCTTCCCAGCCAAAATGAATGGCAAGACGCAACCCCTCCATCACTCTAACGCTTTTCTTTTGCTCGCTTGGCACGAAAGAAGCGGCTAATAATCGCTCCGCACTCCTCCGCCAAGACGCCGCCTTGCCAGTCTATGGAATGATTGTAATGCGATTCATCCATCAGTCGCAGCTGGCTTTCCAGCGCACCGGCGCGCGGTTCTTTAGCGCCAAACACAATCTTGTCAATTCTAGCGTGCACCATCGCCCCGACGCACATCGTGCAGGGCTCAATAGTGACATAGAGATCACAGCCACTCAGACGATAATTGCCCAACCCTTGCGCTGCCCTGCGCATGGCGATAATTTCTGCATGGCCTGTGGGGTCACAGCTACTGATCGGCTGGTTGTAACCCTCGCCAATCACCGCACCGTCTTTAACCACCAAGGCGCCAACCGGCACCTCTCCAACCGCCGCAGCTTGCTCGGCAAGCGCGAATGCACGGCGCATAAACTCTTCATCTAAAGACACATCATCACCTTTGCCTGAAACTGACTATTTACCCAAGCACTAATCGCGTAAACTCGCAATCATTAACGCTGCAGTTAAGTGTACGTACTTGAAATAGACGGACCAAAAATAATCTCAATGCCCAAGTCCATACCCACGTCCGAGAGCGGTTCCAATTCAACGTTCAAGTCGACAGCCGACCTCTCACTGTGTTCTCCGCAACCGATCAGCATTACGCCTGATTGGAAGCTGCAATTAAGTCAGGCGGTCAGCTCCATCGATGAATTACTGGCATGCGTCAATCTTAGCACCAAGCAACTCAGCGTCAGTCAGCAGGCATCAAACGAGTTTGCCCTGAAAGTACCAAAGCCCTTTATCGCGCGCATGCAACCCGGTGACCCCCAAGATCCGCTGCTACTTCAGGTGCTGCCAGTTGTCGCAGAAACGCTCGCGGCCGATGGCTACAACCACGACCCCCTCGAAGAGAGCCATCACAACCCGATTGCCGGCATTGTACATAAATATGCTAATCGACTGCTGCTGGTGATTAGCCCTGCCTGCGCCATTAACTGTCGCTACTGTTTTCGTCGCCACTTCCCCTACGATGAAAACCGTCAAAGCAGAGCGCAGTGGCAGAGTGCACTGGACTATATTCGCGCCGATAACAATATTAATGAAGTAATCTATAGCGGCGGCGATCCCCTCGCTGCCAACGATAACTTTCTCGCTTGGCTGACACAACAAATTGCCGATATAGCCCATGTTAAACGACTGCGCATTCACACCAGACTGCCGGTGGTGATTCCTGCACGAGTCGATCAGGCACTATTAAACTGGGCCACGGCAACAAGGCTAAAAGTGATTGTTGTGCTACATATTAACC
>Ga0115550_1002619_pt1 | contig 12215 bp, 19 predicted proteins | sample COGITO_mtgs_1005_FD_87177 | JGI IMG/M metagenome (GOLD analysis project Ga0115550, IMG submission 87177) | Pelagic marine microbial communities from North Sea - COGITO_mtgs_100511 | ecosystem: Environmental > Aquatic > Marine > Epipelagic | place: Germany:Helgoland, sampling site Kabeltonne... | reverse complement strand
GGCTGCTCTTAAGGCTGCTGTTGATGCTGCTCGTAAGGCTGCTCTTAAGGCTGCTGCTTATGATGCTTATGTTGCTAAACTAAAGAAAACAGAGGAATAAACTAATGACTAAACTTGAAGAACTAAAGGCTGATCTTAATGCTGCTCGTAAGGCTGCTCTTAAGGCTGCTTATGTTGCTGCTGATGCTGCTACTGAAGCTGCTGTTGCTGCTGAAGCTGCTGCTTATGCTGCTGAAGCTGCTGCTTATGCTGCTTACCAAGCTGAACTAAAGAAAACAGAGGAATAAACTAATGACTAAACTTGAAGTACTAAAGGCTGCTCTTAAGGCTGCTCGTAAGGCTGCTGAAGATGCTGTTGAAGCTGCTGATGCTGCTTTTGATGCTGCTGCTGAAGCTGCTGTTGCTGCTGCTTCTGATGCTGCTGAAGCTGCTGATGCTGCTTATGAGGATGCTGCTGAAGCTACTGTTGCTGCTTATGAGGCTTACCAAGAAGAACTAAATAAACAAGAAGAGATCAACAACTTAGCTAGTATCAAATGTTTATAAAAGGAGAATAAGGATGATTGAAGCAACACTAATAGACCACATGGGTTCAGACTTATCCGTCGTGAATGCAGCAAGGGTATCCTTTGGTAAGAAGTCAGAGCTTATATGTACTGACCATACGACAGGTACCTATGAGTTAAAGGAAGGTGACAAGAAGTTAATCAAGTATCTTGCTAAACATAACCACATCAGCCCCTTTGGTCATGCCTTTGCATCCTTCCACATCAAGGCACCTATCTTTGTAGCACGTCAGCTGGTCAAGCATAAGTTCCTACGTTGGAATGAGATCAGTCGTCGTTATGTAGATGATGATCCTGTGTTCTATGTACCTGATGTATGGCGTGGACGTAGTGCTGACAAGAAGCAAGGGAGTTCTGACGAGGTTGTCGAGGATATCCATACAGACACTACACTAGCCTATGTGAAGTCACTCTACAACCACATGGTTAACTCTGGAGTATGCCCTGAACAAGCACGTATGGTACTACCACAGTCCATGATGACTGAGTGGTACTGGTCAGGTAGCCTTGATGCCTTTGCTGACATGTGTAAGCTACGTTGTAAGCCTGACACACAATTAGAATCACGTATCGTAGCTGACCAGATCAGTAAGCATATGTCAGAACTATTCCCAGTATCATGGAGGGCATTGAGAGATGAATAAGCTAACAACAGATGAGATCGTGACAATGTGTGAGAAACTGGCGCGTAAGTACCACCAGCATCACATGCGAGATGACCTGATATCTGAAGGGGTGCTGGCTGTTTATGAGCGGCTAGATACCACCCCTGATGATTACCCTGCTAGTCTATACCGCAGGGCTAACAAGGCTATGTATGACTACCTTAACGTCAAGACAAAGGCGGTTACTATCCCTGCGTCAAGGACTGCGGATGGTCTGATGTCTGGTAACAACTACACAGGTCAGACACACTCAGATAAGGGTAAGAAGATACTCGAAGAGGCTTTGATGTCCACGGTAGTTGAGTTTGACGAGAGTTTTATGGTGTCTGTACAAGACTGTACATCTGGTTACGAGTCACAGGATTACTTAGAGAAAGCTATGCAAGTCTTAGACGACAAAGAAAAAGAGTTAATCACCCTACGTTATTTTAGGTACAAGACTCAAGGGGAGGTAGCAGAGTTTTATGGAGTTAGTAGGCAAGCTGTTTCCTTATGGGAGACAGAGGCTCTTGTTAAAATGTCTAAGTTGTAACAATTCGTGACTTGCGGGGATAAAGATTATGTCTATATAGTAAGATAACACTTGTAAGAAGTTACTAACTTAAGTTATCTCTTAAGATTATAACAACAACAAGTAATAAAGACATAAGTAATTACTTAAGTTACTACTTATGTGTCGTTAACAACAAGGAGAATCCACATGGCAGAGCATAGTCATCAAGAATGCCCATACGAGACCTGTGGCTCTTCTGACGCCTTTAGTTATAATGACGAAGGGTACGGAAAGTGCCACGCCTGCAACCAAGGATACCCCTCCAGCAGAAAGACCTTCGACTGGGCGGATGAGAAATACCCGACAAAAGGAGATAACAAGATGTCGTTCACACCTAAAGCTGTTGTGTCGTTCCATGATGACACCCCCCGCGATGGAAAGTATGAGACCATGCGCGGTATTCAAAGCCGTACAATGGAAGACTACGGGGTTCTAACCTACGGGGATCGTCAAGAGTACGTGTACCCCAGCGGGGGAATTAAGGTACGAAACCTCAAGGAGAAAGGTTTCTACGCTAAGTCAGGGTTCAAGAGTGATGAACTATTCGGGATGAACCTGTTTACTGCTGGTAGTTCCAAGATGGTTACGATCACTGAGGGCGAACTGGACGCTCTCTCAGTGTCTCAGATGATGAAAGGTGCCTACACTAACCCAGTGGTGTCTCTGCCCTCTGCTACACCCTCTAAGAAGCTCTGGGAAAACTGTTCAGAGTGGCTCAACAGCTTCGATAAGATCATCCTGTCAGTAGACACAGATGAAGCTGGTAATGCACTAGCAGATAAGGTTGCCAAGCTATTCCCTAACAAGGTCTACCGTGTTAACCACTACCCGTATAAAGACGCTAACGACTTCTTACAGAAAGGCAAGGGGAAGGATTTCAAGGGAGCGTGGTGGTCAGCCAGTAAGTACACACCAGATAACGTGATGAACACCACAGAGGACTTCTGGTCGCTGTATCAGGATGCACCAGAGCATGAGTATGTGCCAACAGGGATACAGGCGCTAGACGATAAGATACTAGGGCTGATGCAGGGTCACTTCACGGTTATCAAAGCACCGACAGGCATTGGTAAGACTGAGGTAATGCGTTACCTTGAGTACAACATGATTACACGCGGCGTACCAATCGCTGCAATGCACGTAGAAGAAACCAAGCTACGGTCTCTGTTAGGTCTTGTGTCCTACGAATGTAATGACAACCTGACACGCAGGGACTTGATTGAGGAGAAAGGGGCGAACGATCAGGTTCTTGCGGCTATTGAGAAGCTAACGAAGGATGAGTTGTACTATCAGTTCTTCATGGGTGACGGACAGGGTGCAGAAGAGCTATGCGACCAGATCAGGTACTTTAGTCAAGCCTGTGGATGTAAGTTTGTGTTCTTTGAGCCTATTCAAGATGTCGTCGTGGGATCATCTGAGGAAGGCAAAGAGTCAATGCTGGCAGACCTAGCTATCCGACTATCTAAGTTGGCAACAGAGCTTAACGTAGGGATCGTGACTATTGCTCACACGAATGACAATGGCGACCCAAAGTATTGCAAGATGATCGGACAACGTGCTTCTGTCGTTATTGACTTGTCACGAGAGAAAGAGTCAGATAGCTTAGAGGAACGAAACACTACATACATCCGCGTTGAGAAGAACCGACCATGCTCCGTAGAGGGTGCTGCTGGTACAATGCGATTTAACTTAGATACGTTTACATTAAGGGAAGTATAATATGAGTATTGATACACAAAACAAACAGACTGACATGATTAGAGATTACCTTGACGCAGGTAATACCTTGACCTCTTTAGATGCTTTAAAGTTGTTTAGTTGCTTTAGGTTGGCTTCACGTATGCATGACCTTAAGAAATTAGGATACTCTTTTAGTAAAGAGATGATAAGCATTGACGGTAGCCGAAAGGTTGCGCAATACAGTAAGGAGTTACATAGTGCAGAATGACCTATTCTCTGACTTAGAGGAGGCGTATAAACAGGGGTCTGGCAGAACGAAAACTTGCATTTGGTGTAAGAAGGAAAAGCCAGAAGAGACCTTTGGTTTGTATAACAGAAACGCTGATGGCAGAGACAATAGGTGTAGGTCTTGCATAAAGTATAGTACAAGTGTTATAGAAAAGCTAAAGGATACTGCGCCAGAAAAACCAGAGGTTTGTGAGTGCTGTGGTAAAGTGCCAAAGAAGAAGTTTGTGCTAGACCACTGCCATAAGACTGAGGAATTTCGAGGTTGGTTATGCGACCATTGTAATCTAGCAATAGGTATGTTAGGTGATGACGTAGAGGGTGTAGAAAAAGCACTGAAGTATGTAAGTAAGGAGAGATAAAGTACATGACAACAGTTTTTGACATTGAGACGGACGGTCTTTTAAATGAGATGACCAAGATTCATGTCTTGAGTTACTCTGACGATGGAAAGACTATCCATCATACACACGACTACGATGAAATGCGTGAGTTCTTTGCTACACGCAAGACTATTGCGGGCCATAACATAGTTCGCTTTGATGCCCCCGCCGTAGAAAAGATACTGGGCATTAAGATTGAAGCACGTATGATTGATACACTGGCCCTAAGCTGGTACATCAACCACACACGCATGAAGCATGGGCTTGAGGGCTACGGAGAGGAGTACGGGGTGCCTAAGCCAGTGATTAAGGACTGGAACACCCTGACGCCTCAAGAGTACGCTCACAGGTGCGATGAGGATGTACGCATTAACGTGCGTCTGTTACGGGACTTAGACATTAAGCTGAACAAACTGTATCGGGACACACCAGAAGACAAAGACCGTCTAATTGATTATCTGTCGTTCAAGTTAGACTGCGCCAGAGAGCAAGAGGAGCTACGGTGGAAATTAGACGTACCAAAGGCACAAGCAGCCTACGACGAAATTAGCCGTCTCAAAGAGGAGAAGGTTGAGCAACTCGCGGATGCTATGCCTAAGCGTATCCTAGAACGTATGGCAACACAACCAAAGGTTATGCACAAGAAAGACGGAGAGTTATCATCACACGGGGAGAAGTGGATAGCTCTCTGCAAGGAGTACAAACAGTCTGTGACGACGATAGGCTTTAAGGTGAAGACGGGTGAGGAACGGGGCAACCCTAACTCTAACGATCAGGTTAAGGACTGGCTACGGTCTTTAGGTTGGGAACCACGTACATATAAGTTTGTCAGGGATAAGAAAAGCGGAGACACAAGACAAATAGAACAGGTACGCAAAGGCTCTGACTTATGCAGTAGCGTTCGGAAACTTTCTGCTGTTGATCCTGCTGTTGACTTGCTCGATGGTCTCACTGTTCTTACTCATAGAGCAGGTATCTTAAAGAGCTTCTTGGAAGGCCACACAGATGGCTACCTACAGGCTGGTGTCTCTGGACTTACTAACACGTTCCGCTTCAAGCACTTCAAGCCACTGGTTAACCTACCCAGCGTAGACAAGCCTTATGGTGATGTGATCCGAGGGTGCCTAATTGCACCAGAAGGTTATGTGCTATGTGGTGCTGATATGACATCATTAGAGGACACGACTAAGCGTCACTACATGAAGCCACTAGACCCTGACTACGTACAGGAGATGAGCCGTGAAGGTTTTGACCCGCACTTAGACTTAGCACTACACGCAGGTGTTATTAAACAGGGTGACATCGACATGCACAACTCTGGTGAGAGGTCACTTAAGGAACTACGTAAGAACTACAAGGTTGTTAACTACAGCGCCACGTATGGTATTGGGGCAGCAGCACTAGCACGAGGTACTGGCATGAGCAAGAAGGCTAGTCAGACCCTCTTAGATGCCTTCTGGTCACGTAACTGGGCCATTGAGAAGGTAGCTAGTGGGGCTAAGACAAAGGAAGTGTTGGAAGGCATGTGGCTTAAGAACCCAGTGTCAGGTTTCTGGCATAGCCTACGAAGTGACAAGGATCGTTTCAGTACGCTTAACCAAAGCACTGGAGTATTCTGTTTTGATACATGGGTTTCTCTGTGTCGTAATGAAGGAATTAAATGTGTAGGGCAGTTCCACGATGAGGTAATTGCCCTAGTCAAGAAAGGAGATGAGGCTACAGTAGAAAAGATCATGCACGATGCTGCTATCAAGTTGAATCAAAAGGTAAAACTTAATGTTCCCCTTGGTACAGATGTGCAATTCGGCAACACTTACGCAGAAATTCACTAAGTGGTGGGTATATAGCTAAAAGTTGCTTGCGAAAACAAAGAATATGTCTATATAGTATAGTGTAAACCCCGACGAAAGGAAATTCAATGGGCAAGAAAGTTTATGTAGAGTGTGAACTAGAGTGGACGAAGTTGCGGGAGGAAGATCGCGACATGGGAAAGAACCTAATGGAAGGATCAGACCAGCGGAATACCATTGAGGCAAAGCAAGGTCTCTACGTTGTTAACTGCGTGATTGATGATGCTGCAAAGAATAAGATGATTGCTGATGGCATCCCAAACAAGGGACTACAAGCACAACTGTTTAAGACCAGCAAGGAAGGTAAGGGTTTCTACAAGGCTACACGACCCCACGTTAACCCTAAGTTCGTTGATAAGGAAACAGGACAGCAGGGAGTTGTTATGGGGCCACCAAAGGTTCTTAAGATGATTGATGGAGATTACATCGAATGGGACTGGGAAGCAGACGGTTTGATTGGTAATGGTTCTAAAGCTACAGTGAAGTTCGATGTGTGGGACGGTAAGATTACAACTATGGAAAAGGTTCTAGTTACCGATCACCTTAAGTTTGAAGAAAACAATGACGAAGGTGGGTTCTAATGAAAGTAGAAATTAAGTTCACCTCAGAGAGTGAAGATGATGGGTTCGAAGGTAGCACAACAGTGGTGCGTGGTAACATTGTTGACCTATACGGGCTAGGACAAGCCTATGCAGACGCAACACGAGCCGTAGGATTCACATACGTTAATAACGTAGGATTTGAGCAGGATGATGGCTCAATGGTCTTCAGTGATTGGTAATGGCTAAGGGCAAGGTTTTAGTAGACGGAGACATTCTGGCCTACCGAGCAGCCTTTGCCACTCAAGACGATCTCCCCAAGGACGCGGAAGAGAAAGTAGAGATACTCCTCGACTTCGTCCTTGAGGAAACATTAGACTTTGTTACACCTGACCAGTACGAGGTGTATTTAACAGGGCCTACTAACTTTCGTTCTGAAGTAGCAAAGAGTTACCCATACAAGGGAAACAGGAAATCAACACCGAAGCCTACTCACCTACGACATATACGTGAGTATCTCATTAAGAAATTCGGTGCAATCGTAAGTGAAGGAGAAGAAGCAGATGATCTCATAGCAATAGAAGCTACCCGACTTGGGCCAAATACTGTCGTCGCATCAATCGACAAAGACATGTTGCAAATACCCTGTTGGCACTTTAACTTTAACAGGAAAGAGTGGACACAGGTATCCGAATGGGATGGAGACAAGTTCTTCTACACTCAGATACTGACAGGTGATGCAGCAGACAACATCAAGGGGCTGAAAGGAATTGGCCCTAAGAAAGCAGATAAGATACTGGTAGACTGTAAGTCAGTAGATGAACTCTGGGAAGCCTGTGTGAAAGCCTATGATGGTGATACAGAACGTATCATTGAGAACGCTAGGTTACTTTGGTTACGGAGGTATGAGGGACAGCTATGGCAGCCACCAGTGAGCGTAGACGACACGCAATAAGAAATGGTTACAGATCAGGACTTGAGGATGACATATCCGTTGACTTGAAGGAGCGGGGTATATCTTTTGAGTATGAGACCTTGAAGATTAAGTGGGTCTTAAACGAGAACAAAAGTTACACCCCTGACTTTATTTTACCTAACGGTATCATAATTGAGTCCAAAGGACGGTTTGTAGCTGCGGATAGAAAGAAGCACTTGAAGGTTAAGGAGCAACACCCTAAGTTAGACATACGATTCGTATTTAGTAACTCTCGTGGTAAGATTAACAAGGGTTCTAAGACAACATACGGTGACTGGTGCGACAAGCATGGGTTCATCTACTCAGATAAAAGGATACCAGATTTATGGTTGAAGTAAATAGTTTACTATCGCAGTTGCTAAAGCTAAACAAAGAGCAACTTGAGGAGGCAATGTTTAACATAAGAGTGGAACTGATGGAAAGGGAGCTTGTGTCTAATGGGTAAGACAGTCGTAGTATTCAGTTGCGCTCATGTTGATCCATCAGTGGACAATGAGCGGTTCAACTGGTTAGGTGAGTTCTTATATGACATTAAACCTGACTATGTTGTTGATCTTGGGGATGGCGCTGACATGCGGTCATTAAATACATTTGACACTCGTTCCCCAGAAGCAATCGTTAGCCAAAGTTATGAAGCTGACATTAACCAGTACAATGATGCACAGGAACGTATTCGTTGGAAGTTTAGGTATCATAAGCGTAAGCGTCCTAACTACTTTGGATTTGAGGGAAACCATGAGCATAGAATCAAGAAAGCTATCAGAACAGACCCAAGACTTGAGGGATCAAAGTACGGGATTTCCTTTGGACATCTTCAAACAAAGCACTGGTTTGATGAGTACCACGAGTATGAAAACTCGGCACCAGCTATTGCTGATTACGATGGAGTCTCATACGCTCATTTCTTCAGTAGTGGGAACTTTGGTTCTGCTATGTCTGGTATGCACCATGCTAACGGGTTACTTGCTCACAGGCACCACAGTAGCACTTGTGGTCACAGCCATAAACGTGATATTAAGTTTAAGGATGCGTCGCACCCTACTGGAGTTATCGGTCTTGTCGCAGGTTGTTACAAGGGTGCAGCGGAGGGGTGGGCAGGACAAGCCAACAAAGAGTGGTGGTCTGGAGTAGTAGTAAAGCGAGAGGTATCTAACGGTATGTATGAGCCACAGTTTGTGTCACAGGCAACACTAAAGGATATGTATGGGAAAGCGTAGCGATTATGTTAGAGTAGAACGAGATTTCTACCCTACACCAATAGCTGCTGTAGAGCCACTGATCCCGCACTTGCCTTACGCATTTGATTATGTAGAGCCTTGTGCGGGTGACGGACGCTTGATAGACCACATAAGTAAACTGACAGAGGGTCACGGAGAGTGTTTGTATGCCAGTGATATTGAACCACAACGGGATGATATATTCAAGTTTGATGCTTTAGATTTAAACATGGGTGGTTACGGTGTTGTAGACTACTGCATAACCAACCCACCTTGGGATAGAAAGATACTACACCCGTTTATTGAGCATTGGTTGCATGTGTGTCCTACTTGGGTATTGTTTGACGCAGATTGGATGCACACTAAACAGTCAGCTATTATGATGACGTACTGTAGTAAGGTAGTTAGTATAGGGCGTGTAAAATGGATTGAAGGGAGTAAGGGCGTAGGCAAAGATAACTGCTGCTGGTACCTCTTCGATATAACAAAAGAACCAAACGAACCAACAGAATTTTATGGAAGGTCTGTGTGATGGGTAAAGAAAAGAATATGGATGAGCTTATTTATTTGACTACCGAGTGGCATCATGCCCGTAACCTAATTGCAGGCAGTACTGATAAAGACCAGTGCCTTAAGTTAATGCAAGAGGTTGGTGAATTGTCTGACAACATCTGTAAGGGCAAGGACATCAGGGATGATATAGGTGACAACTTAGTTGTGTTGATTAACCTTGCAGTACGAAATAAGATTACTCTGGTAGAGTGCTTACAGGTTGCCTATGACGACATCAAAGATCGTAAAGGTAAGATGGTTGATGGTGTGTTTGTAAAAGAGGGTGGTTAACTGATGGTAGAGAATAACTCTTATATGACAATAATGATACTGATAGATAAAGGAACTAAAGATGACTAATAACTTATTTGTGAGGTTCTTACGGTACTCGGTGTTGTGGTCGGAGCATCGTAGGGTAGTGAAAATCTTGAACACTCTAACTGATCGAGAACTAAAAGACATTGGCCTGACACGAGGTGAGATTGACAATATGGTCTGGTTGGAAACTGACAAACAACAGCGAGGTAAGCGAACATGAGTGAATTAAGTTTAGAGGAGTTACGAGTGGAAGTTGACCGACTTTATATTGAGGCTAAAGATGCTTGGGATGCCCGTACACTCGCCTCACCAAGCGATGTTAGCTCAGGCACTTGGGATGAGTATGTAACCTCCCTCCTTGCCACTGCCACTGCTAAACAAGAGGCACACGATGTAGCTAAGGCCAGTTACCTAACAAAGTCTGACGACAGTGACCTAACAAAGAGAGATTATAACCCATGAGCAATAATTACCTCCCGTCTGATTACCAAACATTTATTGCAACCAGTCGATATGCACGTTGGATCGAAGAAACAGGAAAGCGAGAGACTTGGGGAGAGACAGTATCTCGTTACATGGATAACATCGTCCGTCCTGTAGCTGGAGACGACTCTTACATTAACAAGATCGAGCAGGCTATCTTATCACTGGATGTAATGCCTTCGATGAGATCACTTATGACAGCAGGCCCCGCAGCAAGCCGTGATAATACTTCTATGTATAATTGTTCGTACTTAGCTGTTAACAACATTAAGAGCTTCGACCAAGCTATGTTTATCTTATTGTGTGGCACAGGTGTAGGGTTCTCTGTAGAGCGTCAGAACGTCTCTAAACTACCAGAGGTGCCAGATAAGCTATTCAGTAGCGAGACTACAATCGTTGTTAAGGATAGTAAGGAAGGTTGGGCTAAGTCATTACGTCAGTTGATTGCATTGCTATACAGTGGTGAGATTCCTAAGTGGGATGTGTCAAAGGTACGACCAGCGGGTGCAAGACTTAAGACCTTTGGTGGTCGTGCATCAGGCCCAGCACCATTGATTGACTTGTTTAACTTTGCTATTAACACCTTCACTGCAGCTAAGGGACGTAAGTTATCTTCTATCGAGTGCCACGACCTTATGTGTAAGATTGGTGAAGTTGTTGTTGTCGGTGGTGTACGACGATCAGCTATGATCTCTTTGAGCAATCTGTCTGATGATCGTATGCGTCATGCTAAGTCAGGTGCATGGTGGGAGAATGACAAGCAACGTGCTTTGGCTAACAACTCTGTGTCCTACACTGAAAAGCCAGACGCACTATCGTTTATGCGTGAGTGGACAGCACTGGTCGAGAGTGGTTCAGGTGAACGTGGTATCTTCAATCGGGAAGCATCTAAGAAACAGGCGGGACTTAATGGAAGACGTGATGTAAACTACGAGTTCGGGACAAACCCTTGTAGCGAGATTATCTTGCGTCCAAGTCAGTTCTGTAATTTAACAGAGTGCGTAGTACGTGCAACGGATACTGTAGGTGATTTAGAACGTAAGGTTCGCCTTGCAACTATCTTAGGTACAATCCAAAGTACATACACACACTTTCCGTATCTTACAAAAGAGTGGTCAACTAATACAGAAGAAGAGCGTCTGTTGGGCGTAAGCCTTACGGGGATCATGGACAATCGTCTCACCACACTTAAGAATGGTGGATTAGCTAAGACCCTCAGGCACCTTAAGCAAGTGGCAGTAGATACAAACAAAGAGTGGGCTGAACGTCTTAACATACCTGTAGCAACTGCTATAACTTGTGTTAAGCCTTCGGGTACTGTGAGCCAACTGGTTGATAGTTCTAGTGGTATTCATGCTCGTCACTCACCATACTACATCCGTACTGTACGTGGTGATACTAAAGACCCGCTAACACAGTTTATGAAAGATAAAGGGGTGCCAAACGAACCTTGCGTTATGAAGCCTGATACCACTGTGGTGTTTAGTTTCCCACAGAAAGCACCTACTGGAGCTGTATGTACCTCTGACATGACCGCTATTGAGCAGTTAGAGATGTGGTTGATGTACCAGCGAAATTGGTGTGAGCATAAACCCTCCGTGACAATCAATGTCAAAGCAGATGAATGGTTTGAAGTAGGTGCTTTCGTTTACAAGCACTTTGATGAGATGTCTGGAGTGTCGTTCCTACCTTACAACGAACACACGTACCAACAGGCACCATATCAAGAGTGTGACAAAAGTACATACAAGGAGATGCTAAAACTTATGCCAAAGGATATTGACTGGTCTGAGCTTTCGGAGTATGAACAAGAAGACAACACATCAGGTAGTCAGACAATGGCTTGCTCTGGTGACAGTTGTGAGATTGTTGACTTAGTGTAACCCGACCACCTGAACATGTGCAGAAACTGTTCATCAATTAACACAAGGAGATACTATGTACACTATCATTACCCGTAACGACTGTAATTACTGTGATAAAGCTAAGACTATGTTAGAGTTAGACAACATCCCTTACTCATCATATAACTTAGAAGAGCCTTCAAGTAAGTGGGTGCTATCTCTTATGAGGGAAGCAGGTATTAAGACAGTACCTCAAGTCTTTTCAAGTGACGGAACTCTTATCGGAGGCTATCGTGAGCTTGAG
>Ga0115550_1002611_pt1 | contig 12231 bp, 7 predicted proteins | sample COGITO_mtgs_1005_FD_87177 | JGI IMG/M metagenome (GOLD analysis project Ga0115550, IMG submission 87177) | Pelagic marine microbial communities from North Sea - COGITO_mtgs_100511 | ecosystem: Environmental > Aquatic > Marine > Epipelagic | place: Germany:Helgoland, sampling site Kabeltonne... | reverse complement strand
TCGAAGAAATGAAAAAAATTTCTATCAGATATTTTGAAAAAAAATCTTCACCCCTATGTTGGTTAAAAAAAGAAAATGGAGAAATTTTAAAAATATTTTTAGTTTGGTGGTAAAATCACATCGTACATAAAAAAGGGTTTTTAAAGAGTTTCTAAGAATCTATTTGCAGCATTTTTATTGTCAATTTTTTGAAGACTCCAAGATAAATCATAAGTAATTTTCTCCCCGATGATTAGGGTTTTTTCTGGACTTAAACATTCTAATTCTGTAAATAAGTTATTTCCAAAAATAGTTACAGAGGTACCATGATCTGGGTAGGTGTTTTTTAGTTCAGTATCAAAATTAAATTGTTCTACAAATACGTATTTATTTATAAAACTAGCCACCCATTTTTTAGCATCAGCACCTACTTTTTGTGGCAAATTTTCTGAAGATTTAATTTCTAAAAGTGAGGATTTAAGAGCGATATTTGAAGTAGCATTGTTTTTAGAATCTGGCCATACAGGGACCATAAAACCATTTTTAAAAACACTATTCTCCTGAATCGGTAAATAGCTAATATTCGGTGTTTTAATTTTTGATAAACTCCAAATCGTAAGAGGAATTTTTTCTATTTCTTGATTTTGTGCAGCTATTTTTTTTACCAATTCTTGTTTGATATTCACACCTGTGCCCTTTTCAGAGATTGTAATTGTTCTTTTTATTTGTATGCCTAGTAGTTTGCTTATAGGACTTTCTAAAATTACCCCATTCTCTATACAGGAGACCGTATAAGAACTCGCATTGATACAAGGATCTGGAACATGCCTACTTCCTGTTAACAGATGAAAATACTCTTCAGAACATGGCAAAACTCTATTCCCTCCAACATTGGGTGCCTGAATGTTTGAATCTTTTTTGTAGTACTCCCCTGAACAAAACTCGACACCTTCAAATTCTTGATTTTCATAAAAAATATTTTCACCCTCTAAAAAACCAAAATGAAGAATCCTTCCCACTTCAGGAGCAACTATCAATTTTATTTCTGAATTGGAAATTTCTATAGATTTCTCCCAACCTCTATATGCTATGTTTTTAATTGTAATACCAGACATCTATTATATTTTCTATTGCAAAAATGATAAAAAAAAAGGGATGTATTTGCATCTTATTTTTAAAATAAGACATTTTTTTAATGGTATCTTTGAATAGATTTAAAAAAAACACTGTTTTTTAATTCAAGTAAAAAAATTGTGAAGAAGAAAAAAAAAGAACTAAAAAACCCATGGCCTACTAAAGATGCTATGGAGCAAGTTTATGAAATGCATCTATGGGGAAAGAACAGTACTAAATTTTATTCAGGAATAGGCTCACATGATTCAAAGATAATAGATCCCTATATTGAAATCGTTTCATCCTTTTTAAATTCTTTTAAAAACCCTCTAATCGTATGTGATCTCGGGTGTGGAGATTTTAATGTAGGAAAAAAACTGGTCCAATTTACCCAAAAATATATCGCAGTAGATATTGCATCAAATCTTATCAATTTCAATAAAAATAAATTTAAAAACGAGAAATTAGAATTTCATTGTTTAGACATCGCTGTAGATGATGTACCTTTTGGAAATTGTGCTCTAATAAGACAGGTATTACAACATTTATCCAATGTAGAAGTTCAAAATATTTTACACAAACTGAAAACGTACAAATATGTTATTTTAACAGAACACATTCCTAATGGAGAGTTTACTCCAAATAAAGAAATAATTTCAGGTCAAGGTACAAGGCTTAAAAGCCAGAGTGGCATTAACGTATTTACTGCACCATTTAATTTTAAAGTGAAAGCACAGAAAGAAGTATTAGCAATTCGCTTAAACAATTCTGAAGGACTGATAGTAACCAGTCTTTTGACTATTTTTTAAACTTGCTTCTAGTTTAAATATTTTTTTTATCGGAAGAATTAAAACGAAGTGTTCACCTTGGCACAAGAATTGTCTTTAATTAAGAAGAAACAAAGTATTTAAAAATTAAAAAACTGATTATCAGTAAATTATAAAAAATAAATTGACACTTATTTTCTGTTTAAGAAAAAAAAATGTCAGTATGACAGAGATATAACAAATGAGTAAACCAAAAGTAATGCATTTAGACAATTTGTCGCTTCACAGTATGTTGAATGAAGATTCTGAATTAATTCCATTAATGACTCCTGAAGATGAGGAAATCATTAATAAAGAAAGTGTTCCAGAGATTCTACCTATTTTACCGCTAAGAAATACTGTTTTATTTCCAGGAGTCGTAATTCCTATCACGGCCGGAAGAGATCAGTCTATACAACTAATAAAAGACGCTAATAAGGGAGATAAGGTCATTGGAGTTGTGGCTCAAAAGAACGAAGAAATAGAGGAACCTGGCTTAAAAGACATTCATACAACAGGAGTTGTGGCTCAAATATTACGAGTTCTGAAAATGCCAGATGGAAATACAACTGTAATTATTCAAGGTAAAAAACGTTTTGAAATTGATACAATCATTCAAGACAAACCCTATTTGAAAGCAACTGTCAAAGAAGCGAATGAGGATAAAGAAATTGAGGATGTCAAAGAGTTTGATGCTATTATCGAATCTATAAAAGAACAAGCTTTAGAAGTCATTAAAGAAAACCCAATGCTCCCCTCAGAAGCTTCTTTTGCTATCAAAAACATACAATCTAATTCTTTTTTGGTGAATTTTATTTCCTCTAATATGGACTTATCTGTATCTCAAAAACAAATAATTTTAGAGAAAGACAATTTAAAAGAACGTGCTTTACTAGCGCTAAAAAATCTAAATAAAGAATTACAAAAATTACAATTAAGAAATGATATTCAATCTAAAACTCGTGAAGATTTAGATCAACAACAACGTGAATATTATTTACATCAACAGTTAAAAACAATCCAAGAGGAATTAGGAGGCGCTTCAAATGATGAAGAATTAGAAGAAATGCGCCGACAAGCAAAAACTAAAAAGTGGACAAAGGAAATCGGTAAAACTTTTGAAAAAGAATTGAATCGTTTGAAAAGAATGAACCCTCAAGCAGCTGAGTATGGCGTTCAAAGAAGCTATTTAGAATTACTGTTAGAATTACCCTGGGGTATCTATTCTAAAGATAAGTTCGATTTGAAACATGCGAATAAAGTTTTAGATAAGGATCATTTTGGGCTAGAAAAAGTGAAAGAACGAATCATTGAACACTTAGCTGTCTTAAAATTAAGAGGTGACATGAAATCACCTATTATTTGTTTATATGGACCTCCTGGAGTTGGTAAAACTTCGTTGGGTAAATCTGTGGCGGAAGCTTTGGGACGCAAATATGTTAGAATGTCTCTCGGAGGTTTGCGTGATGAAGCTGAAATACGAGGACACAGAAAAACCTACATTGGTGCGATGCCTGGACGTTTAATTCAAAACTTAAAAAAATCTGGGACTTCAAATCCAGTTTTTGTATTAGATGAAATAGATAAATTAAGTCAAAGTCATCAAGGAGATCCTTCTTCTGCAATGTTAGAAGTATTAGATCCTGAACAAAACGAAGCTTTTTACGACAATTATTTAGAAGTTGGTTACGATCTGTCTAAAATTCTTTTTATCGCTACAGCGAATAACTTAGGACAGATTCCATGGGCTTTAAGGGATAGAATGGAAATTATAAATGTTACAGGATATACAATTGAAGAAAAAATAGAAATAGCCAAAAGACATTTACTTCCAAAACAACTAAAAGAACACGGTCTAACTTCAAAAGAACTTAGTTTGACTAAAAAACAAATTGAACAAATTGTTGAGGGATATACGCGAGAGTCTGGAGTTCGTGGATTAGAAAAGAAAATTGCAAAAGTAGTTCGTTTTGCCGCAAAATGTATCGCACTAGAAGAATCATATGAGACTAGTATATCCTCAGAAAAGGTTGAAGAAATTTTAGGAACTCCAAGAAATAGAGATAAATTCGAAAATAATGACGTAGCTGGAGTAGTTACAGGACTCGCCTGGACAAGTGTTGGTGGAGATATCTTATTTATAGAATCTATATTATCAAAAGGAAAAGGATCGCTTTCAATTACGGGGAACTTAGGAACTGTTATGAAAGAATCTGCGACAATTGCATTGCAATACATAAAATCAAATGCAGAAGAATTTGGCATCGAGCCAGCAACCCTAGATAAATACAATGTTCATATTCACGTTCCTGAAGGGGCTACGCCTAAAGATGGTCCAAGTGCTGGAATTACTATGTTAACCTCTTTAGTTTCCTCTTACACTCAGCGTAAAATTAAAAATAGACTAGCCATGACTGGAGAAATAACGTTGCGTGGTAAAGTATTACCAGTTGGTGGAATAAAAGAAAAAATATTGGCTGCTAAAAGAGCTAACATTAAAGAAATTATATTGTGTAAAGAAAACGAAAAAGATATTCTAGAAATAAAAAAGAACTATTTAAAAGGGCTTACATTTCATTATGTAACAGAAATGAAAGAAGTCATACAAATAGCACTCACAAAACAAAAAGTAAAAAATGCTAAGAAATTAGCCTAACTTTAAAAGCTTCCTAACAGGAAGCTTTTTTATTAAATTTAGGTTAGAAAATAACTTTCACATAACAAGATATTGCTGTTTGTTAGCTTAAGCTAAAATTTAATTATTTAAAAAAATAGAAGATTCAATTTTTAAGAAAAAAATATCCGAATTTTTATGTAGTTTTGGGATGATCCTAAAAGGAAATGACGAGGAAACTAGGAGTTCAATAAAAAACAGCGAACTCTTTTGCTCATAAAGCATAACTATCTAAAATAAAACTGATTGCCTAATTTCATAGAAGTCATATTACCCATACCCATTCAAAAGACATTTACATATTCTGTAACTGAAGAAGAGGCAAATTTTTTACAAATAGGAATGCGTGTTGCAGTTCCATTTGGAAAATCTAAAATGTACTCAGCATTGGTCTTAAATATTCATCAAACCAGACCTACACTATATGAAGCAAAAGAGATTCATCAAATTTTAGATGAAACCCCTTTGGTAAATAAACAGCAATTGCAACATTGGCAATGGATTTCTGAATATTATATGTGTTCTTTGGGAGATGTATACAGGGCTTCTTTACCTTCTGCATTTTTATTGGAAAGCGAGACCGTTATTCATAAAAATGAGCACTTTTCTGAGGATACTATCTTAACAGATAATGAGTTTTTAATTTTTGAAGCATTGCAACATCAATCACAATTAACCCTTCATGAAGTTGGTGCTATTTTAGGCAAGAAAAAAATAATGCCAACAGTAAATGAGTTAATAAAAAAAGCTGCAATTACAGTTAAAGAAGAAATTTACGAACAATACAAACCTAAATTAGTCAAATACGTTCGTCTGCACGCTGACTATTCTTCAGACAATTCATTAGAAAACTTACTCAAGGAACTTTCAAGAGCAAAAAAGCAACGAGAGACTGTTTTAACTTTTTTTCAATTATCAACCTTAAATAAACCAATAAAAGCAAAGTTCTTAGAGGAAAGCGCTGGAGTTTCTTCTAGTATTTTAAAATCATTAGTTGATAAAAACATCTTCGAATTTTATCATATTCAAACAGATCGAATTCAATTCAAAGGCGCTACTAATTCATTAAAAACATTGAATGAGTTCCAAGAAAAAGCACTTTCAGAAATTAAAGAAATCTTCACAAAAAAAGAAGTAATACTCTTACACGGTATTACTAGTTCTGGTAAAACCGAAGTGTACACAAAGTTAATTCAAGAGGTGTTAGATCAAGGGAAACAAGTGTTATTCTTATTGCCAGAAATTGCATTAACTACGCAAATTATTACACGCTTACAATTTTATTTTGGAGATCAAATCTCAGTTTTTCATTCTAAATATTCGATGAATGAACGTGTAGAAGTTTGGAATAATCTTTTAGAAAACAAGACAAAAACACAAATAATTTTAGGGGCAAGATCTTCCATTTTTTTACCATTCTCTAACTTAGGATTAATCATTGTAGACGAAGAGCATGAAACATCTTATAAGCAATTTGAACCCTCACCAAGATACAATGCACGAGATGCTGCTGTTATTTTAGGTAAAATTCACAATGCAAAAATTTTATTAGGCTCTGCAACTCCTTCTTTAGAAAGTTTTTTTAACTCACAACAAAAAAAATATGGTTTTGTTGAATTGAATAGACGCTATGGAAATGTATTATTACCAAAGATAGAATTGATAGACGCAAAAGAAAAGCACAGAAAAAAAGAAATGAAAGGTCATTTTTCTGACAGGTTATTGAAACTCATTCAAGAAGCTTTAAACGAAAAAGAACAGGTTATTTTATTTCAAAATAGACGTGGTTTTTCTCCCGTTGTAGAGTGTACTACATGTGGTGTTTCACCTCAGTGTCCCAATTGCGATGTAAGTTTAACCTATCATAAATTTAAACACGAGTTACGATGTCATTACTGTAATTATCAGAGGGCAATGCCTAACAATTGTGATGCATGTGGAAGTAACACATTGGATCACAAAGGCTTTGGGACAGAACAAATAGAATTAGAATTAAGAGCGTTATTTCCTGATCATACGATTGGAAGAATGGATTTAGACACCACTCGAGGTAAACATGGATACCAAAAAATAATTGGAGCTTTTGAAGCTAGAGAAATAGACGTATTGGTTGGAACTCAAATGCTTTCCAAAGGGTTAGATTTTGATAATGTTTCTTTAGTGGGAATTATAAATGCAGATTCTATGTTAAATTTCCCAGATTTTAGAGCACACGAAAGAGCCTACCAAATGATGGTTCAAGTTTCAGGAAGAGCAGGGAGAAATAAAAAACAAGGAAATGTTGCCATACAAACTTTCAACCCTTATCATCAAATTTTACAACAAGTCGCCGCGACAAATTATACAGAAATGTACAATGAACAATTGCAAGAACGCTGGCAATATAAGTACCCACCCTATTATAGATTGATTAAAATTACATTAAAACATCGAGATTACAACAACGTTGATAATGGAATTAATTGGTTGTCAAAAGCCTTACAAAATTCTTTTGGGGAGTTTGTTTTGGGACCCACTGCTCCTACAGTCTCTAGAATAAGAAATCAATATATCAAGAATATAGTGATCAAAATTCCTCCTAAGCAAAGTTTGGTTGGTACTAAAAAACAACTTCAAAAGATTAAGAATACTTTTGAAGCTGTTAGTATGTTTAGATCTATTCGATTTATTATTGATATTGATGCCTATTAAAACTTAATGAATGTTGTAGACATAAAAGTAAATGCTATTTTCTATTAATTTGAAATTAGTAATTTCTATATTTTTTTGTTTCTTCGAAAATATGTGTTAATATTTTCTGATCTTTTTCATCAAAAACTAAATTTCTACGCTTCAAAACTACCTCTGCAACTTCAAATACTTTATTGGTTTTGTACTCTGTAAACCCTGAAGCTCCTCCCCAACTGAAAGAAGGAACAAAATTTCTTGGAAATCCACTTCCAAAAATATTGGCACTCACTCCTATTACTGTTCCTGTATTAAACATGGTATTGATTCCACACTTAGAGTGATCTCCCATTATTAAACCACAAAATTGCAATCCAGTATTCGCAAAACGTCCGGTTTCATAATGCCATAATTTTACTGTTGCATAGTTGTTTTTAAGGTTTGAGTTATTGGTATCTGCTCCTAAATTACACCATTCTCCGATAACAGAATTTCCAAGAAATCCATCGTGCCCTTTGTTAGAGTATGCCATTAAAACAGAATTATTAACCTCTCCTCCTACTTTACAATAGGGTCCTAAAGTAGTTGCTCCATATATTTTAGTATTTAATTTTAATACTGAAGACTCACCCATTGCGAAAGGTCCTCTAACTGCAGAGCCCTCCATTATTTCAGCATCTTTACCAATATAGATAGGGCCGGATAAAGCATTTAAAATAGCAAACGTAATTTTGGCTCCTTCTTCAATAAAAATATTCTCTTTACAAAGATATCTTGTCCCCTCTGGTATTGGTTGTGATGTTCTTCCCTCAGTAATTAAGTCAAAATCTTCCTGAATAGCTTTGTCATTTAATGAAAAAATATCCCAAGTATTTTTTATTTGAAGTACTTCTTCATCAAATTCAATTTGCGTATAGTCATCAAAATTCACTTCTTCTTGAGAATCTGATGTAAAAAAAGCAAGGACGTCTTCACCTTTAAAAATAGCTTCATTTTTAGACAAGTTTTTTACTTTTTCAACCAAAGACGGAGTTGGGCAAAAAGAAGCATTTATTAAAACATTCGCTTCCATTTCTACCATTGGATATTTTTCTTCTAAATATTCTTCTGTAACTGTGGTGGTGGTTAGACCTAAAAATTTTTCCCATTTTTCTCTAATGGTTAAAATTCCTATTCTAATATCTGCAACTGGTTTTGTATATGTAAAGGGCAATAGAGCATTTCTAACATCTCCATCAAATAGAATATAATTCATTTCAACTTTTATTTAACTTGTACAAATTTACTTTAAAAAAGGTAAATAAAAAACCGATTGAATTGATACAATCGGTTTTTTTTTATGAGGTACTCGTAACTGTTATTTTTTAATAAATTTTTGTGTTCCTATTTTACCATCTGCAAGCACTTTTAAAATATACACCCCTGAACTTAAATTTTCGACGTTTATACTATTATTAACTTGCGACACTTTTTGAGTGAATGCCAATCTACCGATAAAATCATAAAATTCTACGGAAGCGTTCTCTGAACCCGAAGGCAATTGAATGGTTAGGCTTTCTGAGGCAGGATTTGGAAACATCTCAAATTGCAAACGGTTTGCTGACGAAAGGCTTAAAGAAGAATTCGAAATAGAGCTCCCTGTGTATACCTTGTCTCCAGAAGTTCCTCCATTACCATTCCCTGAAACAGATGCTCCATAAAAGGTGATTTTACCTTCTTCGGAAGAAGGCGATGTCCATTTAAACGACCAAGAACTTTTACCATTACCAGAACTTGTGTGTGTAATGTGAGAATTACCATTTACGGTTTTCGTATCATTACTTCCACTTACAGTAGAAAATGTACCAACCTTAGAATTATCACTATCCTTCTCGGCGGTAACTTGAAACCCATTTCTAGACCCTCCAGCAGAATTTGTGATGGTCACGTCGTACTGCGTATTAAAAGCATAACCTGTAGTAGGAATATTGGTTGTGATCGTAATATTACTTTCACTTACTGATGACCCACCATGACAAGCAGTACAATTATTACCATCACCTGGAGATCCGGAGTATGCTCCTGTTTTTCCTCCTGAATTAGACATCAATACAAACGCTGATAAAGGAATCGTAAATAATAGAATTTTAAAAAATAAATGTTTTTTCATAAAAAATAAAGATATTAAATTAATTAGTTTTTTTTTAAAATTACATAAAAAGCCTCAATAAAAAAAACCGAGTAAATAAATAACTCGGTTGTTTTGTATAATTGTGATCTTTAGAGAAAAACTATCTTCTACTATAATTTGGTGCTTCTTTTGTGATGGCCACATCATGAGGATGACTCTCGTTAATTCCGCTAGCAGTAATTCTAATAAATTGCCCTGTTTCTTTTAAAGTCGGAATATCTTTTGCTCCACAATATCCCATTCCTGCCCTTAATCCACCAATAAATTGATGAATACTTTCATCTAAATCTCCTTTGTAAGGGACTCTTCCTACAATTCCTTCAGGAACTAGCTTTTTTATATCAGCTTCTACATCTTGAAAATATCGATCTTTAGAACCTTGCTTCATGGCTTCTACAGAACCCATTCCTCGGTATGATTTAAATTTTCTACCCTCATATATAATAGTCTCTCCTGGAGATTCTTTGGTTCCTGCTAATAAAGAACCTAACATTACTGAATCTGCTCCAGCAGCAATTGCTTTTGGGATATCTCCTGTATACCGAATTCCACCATCTGCAATGACAGGAACTCCACTCCCTTTTATCGCAGCTGCAACTTCTAAAACTGCAGAGAACTGAGGAAAACCAACTCCAGCAACAACTCTTGTTGTACAAATAGAGCCAGGTCCAATTCCAACTTTAACAGCATCTGCTCCAGCCTCAACCAAATACTTAGCGGCTGCAGCTGTTGCAATATTACCCACTACAACATCTAAATTAGGAAATGTAGCTTTTACTTCTTTTAAAACTGACACCACTCCTTTTGTGTGTCCGTGAGCGGTATCTATGATAACAGCATCTACACCAGCGTTAACTAAAGCTTCTGCTCTAAGAACAGCATCCGAGGTAACTCCGAGGGCTGCGGCAACTCTTAATCTACCGAAGGTATCTTTATTTGCGATCGGTTTCTGTGTTACTTTTGTAATATCTCTAAAAGTAATTAAGCCTTTTAATTTATAGGCTTCATCTACGATTAATAGTTTTTCAATTTTATTTTTTTGAAGAATTTTTTCCGCATCTTTAAGGGAAGTCCCAACAGGAGCTGTTACCAAGTTTTCACTTGTCATCACTTCTACAATAGGTCTTTGATTGTCATGTTCAAAACGCAAATCTCTGTTCGTAACAATCCCTTTTAAAATTCCGTTCTCATCTACGATTGGAATTCCACCTATTCGGTGTTCTTTCATATTCGCTTTAGCTTCTAAAACTAATGCCGTTAATGGAAGAGTAACAGGGTCTAGAATCATACCACTCTCTGCTCGTTTGACTCTCCTAACCTCATGCGCCTGTTGCTCAATCGTCATGTTTTTGTGTAAAACTCCTATTCCTCCCTCTCTCGCAATTGCAATTGCCATGGACGATTCTGTAACCGTATCCATCGCTGCAGAGGCTATTGGAACGTTTATAGTAATGTTTCTAGTAAATTTTGTTTGAATATTTACTTCTCTTGGAAGTATTTCTGAAAAAGCGGGAACTAATAAAACGTCATCATACGTTAGACCTTCTCCTAAAATTTTGTTGTTGTGTGCTGTCATGTTGCAATTAAAGTATAATTGCGAGCAAATTTACAACTAAATATTTGATTAGTTATAATTTTACTTATTTTAAAGTTTAATTAAATATTTATAAAATGAACATTAATAATCAAGTAGTTATGATTAATAATTATTTAAAAAAAGTTTGAAAAGATGTTTTTTGATTGTATCTTTAGGATCATTATTAACCCCTAAATAAATAAAATAATGAAAAAAATAATTGCTAAAACCCTATTAGTATTCTATTTTGCATTGGTAACTTTATCTTGTTCTAAAGAGGAAGGCCTTAACAATCCTGGAGTAACTTTAGAAGTTAAAAAGAAAGAATTTGTAGAAAACTATGTCAATATAGTTCTGTCAAGTTATGAAGACACGTTAAACAACCTTTATGATTTACAAGTAAGCATCGATACTTTTATTGCCAATCCAACTGATGCGTCATTTAAAGAGGCCAAAAACAAATGGATCATTTCTAGAGAACCCTACGGCCAAACAGAATCGTTTCGTTATTACGATGGACCTATAGATGGTTCAGAAGGTGAGCCAGAAGGGTATATTAATGCTTGGCCCCTGGATGAAGCATTGATAGATTCTGTTACTGAAGGAACAGGCGGACAAGATTTATCAGACAACAGACAAAATATTATAAATAATACAACGGTATATCCTATTTTAACAAAAGATATTTTAAGAGAAATATCTGGATATAACAGTAATGAATCTAATGTGACCATTGGGTATCATGCAATAGAATTTCTTTTATGGGGTCAAGACAATACCATCCCTTCCTTAAAAATGAATGGACAAAGACCATTGACGGACTATACAACGGAAACAAATGCAACCAGAAGAGGGCAATATTTGAAGATAGTTAACGCACTTTTAGTGGAGGATATAAAAACTGTTGTTGATCAATGGAAACCCGGAGCTAGTTACAGAGACTATTTTTTAGCCTTAGCACCTGATGCAGCTATCACTAAAATTTTAACAGGTGCTGCTAAATTAAGTAAGGGAGAATTGGCTGGAGAAAGAATGGTAGTTGCCGTAGAAAATCAAAACCAAGAAGACGAACAATCTTGTTTTTCTGATAATACACACCGAGATATTTATTCAAATGCACTGTCTATTCATAATATTATTATTGGTTCTTATCAAAAAACAGATGGCTCTTCTATATCTGGAACATCTCTGTTAGATGTATTGAAACTTGTCAACGCAAATGAAGCAAATACTTTAGCTATAACCG
>Ga0115550_1002590_pt1 | contig 12282 bp, 10 predicted proteins | sample COGITO_mtgs_1005_FD_87177 | JGI IMG/M metagenome (GOLD analysis project Ga0115550, IMG submission 87177) | Pelagic marine microbial communities from North Sea - COGITO_mtgs_100511 | ecosystem: Environmental > Aquatic > Marine > Epipelagic | place: Germany:Helgoland, sampling site Kabeltonne... | reverse complement strand
GGTTCAGGGGGGAAACGCGTAATGACGTTATTGACTCGGCCGGCATCTAGGTCAGCGCTAATAATTTGTTGAATGAAATTTGTCGGTTTATCTAAATCGGTCATGATATCGCTTAAGGCAGTTCTGTAATCTGCGCAAGTATACCGACCCTACGGTTTGCGATAAACAAAAAGCCGAGGATCAAGCCTTTTTATTTATGTATTACACGATTAAGCATAAATATCACTAAAGATTAGTTTAAATTGCGACCGATAGCGCCTAAAATACCCGTATAACTTTTTAAAACCTAAAGGACTACTGATGATTACATTTCGAACCAACATGGGCGTTTTCTCAATCGAACTTGATTTTGACAAAGCGCCTTTAACTGCGGCCAATTTTTTGCAGTATGCACGGGACGATTTCTATACTGGAACTATCTTCCATCGAGTAATCAATGGCTTTATGGTGCAAGGCGGCGGCATGGACTCAGACATGAACCAGAAAGCTGGTAGAGCATCGATTGAAAATGAGGCTGATAATGGCCTCAAGAATGAAATCGGAACCCTGGCCATGGCCCGCACTGGCGAGCCTCACTCAGCATCTTCGCAATTTTTCATTAACGTAGCAGACAATGGTTTTCTGAACCATAGTGGGAAGAACATGCAAGGTTGGGGCTATGCCGTGTTTGGTAAAGTGGTTGATGGAATGGACGTCATTGACAACATCAAGGGTACTGCGACGGGGAATCGTGGGGGACACCAAGATGTGCCTGTAGACAGTATCGAAATCACTGAGACGACTATCAGCGATGCTTATGCCGACAGATAGAGTCTGCCATTAATGTCCGTACTATTTGTTTCAGACATACATCTTTCACCTGAACGCCCGGCTATTGTCCGGGCGTTTTTGGATTTCTTATCTCAACCACATACTGAGACAGAAGCTTTATACATACTGGGTGACCTTTTTGAAGCTTGGATTGGAGATGATGATCCGTCAGAAATGGCATTAAACGTTAAAAATGCACTGAAAGCTCTTTCAGAAAAAGGAGTGAAACTATATGTCCAGCGAGGCAACCGGGACTTTACTCTCGGTAAAAACTTTGCATCTCAAACTGGCGCACAACTGCTTGATGACGAACACGTCATTGATTACTTTGGATTGACGGCTTTAGTGATGCATGGAGATTCACTGTGCACCGATGATTTGGATTATCAAAAATTTCGACGAAAATCTCGACATCCAATTTATCTGTGGTGCTTAATTCATCTACCACTGAAAATACGTCAAAATATTGCTTCCAACTGGCGCCGACAGAGTGCGGCTGCCAATAGTAATAAAGCCAGTGAGATCATGGATGTTAACTCGCAAGCTGTCATTGAAGTCATGTCCAAGCACAATGTGAGCACTCTTATTCACGGACATACTCACAGGCCAGACACTCATCACATTGATATAGGCCGACGAATCGTCCTCGGTGATTGGGATCAAAAAGGCTGGTGTCTAACGCTCAACGAACAAGGGTTAAATCAGACTTCATTCACAATAGTTTAAATTCATACAATAGACCCCATTTAGTATATTATGCGTATGGTTTTTGTAACAATTACGTATCGAGAACCGCTAGAAAATATTTTCATTATGTTTTAAAGGAGACAAAAAAATGGAAACTGAGAAATACCGAAGCAGTACTACCACAGGTGGAATACAGTCTACCGCACTGAGCCCTGAGGTGACAAAAGTGCTTCGTAGCACCTACATGCTTTTAGGCACTACCATTGCATTCAGTGCGATTATGTCCGGTATCTCAATGGCAGTGGCCGCACCTCACTTTGGTTTATTTACCTTACTCCCCTATTTCTTGTGTCTGTGGATGACCGAGAAGAATAAAAACAGTATTAAAGGGCTGTTTTGGGTGTTTGCGCTGACAGGTTGGTTAGGCTTTACTCTAGGGCCGATTCTTAATATGTATATGGCAGTGAAAGGCGCTGAGCCCATTATGTTAGCATTAGGTTCTACCGCTTTAATCTTCTTCGCAGCCTCGGCTTTTGTGCTGACCACACGAAAGAACTTGAGTTTTATGACTGGCTTTTTGATGACCGGGATACTCGTCGCATTTGTCGCCGCAATTGCCAATGTCTTTTTACAGATACCATTACTATCACTGACAGTGAGTTCTGTCTTTGCGCTACTGTCTGCGGGTATCATCATGTGGCAAACCAGTGCGATTATCCACGGTGGTGAGCGTAACTATATTTCAGCAACAGTAACCTTATTCGTCATGGTTTATAATTTGTTCCTTAGTCTATTACAAATCTTTGGGATAATGGGAGATGACTAATTAAATGGTGTACGTTTGATTCAAAGCCCTGTTTAATGACAGGGCTTTTTTTATGGGCCTTTTCGTATGACAAAAGTGAAACACCATTTATCCTTACTACCAACCTGGTCAACTGAACTTGCCGCAGATATTGCGGTGTCTGAAAGCATTGAATTGGGTCCTGAGCACATTGAAATATTGCATATTTCCCGTGCTTTTTACGATGAATATGGTTTTTCTCCCTCAATGAGGCCCCTGTGTAAATCAATCGCCGTCGTTTTAGGTTCTGAAAAAGCTCGGAGTCTCTATCTAAATCAATTGTTTCTTGGTAGCCCTGCGAAGCTAGTTGCTCTTTTAGCAGGTTTACCAAAACCTAAGAACTGTTTATAAGTGGAGTCTTGCATTGTATTTACTAGCCCAGCAAAACATTTCAGCAACTCCTAAAACTGCAATACAGCTAACTAGCGTTGAACAAGCAGAATTATCGGTACAAGTACCTGACTGGGAAGTCATTGTATCTGAGGGCATCGAGACGCTACGCCGAGTATACAAACTCAAAAACTTTTTAACAGCCATGGAATTCGCCAATCAAATCAGCATAATTGCAGAGCAAGGTGATCACCATCCAGCACTCTTGATTGAATGGGGCCGAGTCACCGTTACCTGGTGGAGTCACAGTATAGGTGGTCTGCATTTAAATGATTTTGTGATGGCTGCGAAAACTGATGAGATTTATATCACTTTATGAATACAAGCAATGATCTTTACAGCGATAAAAATTATCAACTGCAACTGGACAATAAGCTCAATCGCTTTAAAAGAGATCTCAGTCAGCTTGGTGATTATTCTATCGAAGTTCATCAATCTAGACCTCTGCACTTTCGAATGCGGGCGGAATTTAGAATCTGGCATGAAAGTGGTTCCGCCCACTATGCGATGAATCGTCCGGGTGAAAAGAAACCCTACATTATTGATAGCTTTCCAATCGGTGGGCCGCTTATCACTGAAATGATGACCCCACTCTTAAAGGCTGTTAATGAAAATGAGTTGCTAAGCAAGCGTCTGTTTAGCATCGAGTTTCTAACTACTGAGAGCGGAGAAACCCTAGTTACCTTGATTTACCACAAGCCTTTGAATGAGGAGTGGGAAAAAGAGGCTCGAGAATTACAGGCAGATCTTTCCATTTATATTATCGGTCGGAGTCGCAAGCAAAAATGCGTTTTAAGCCAAGATTTTGTGACCGAAGGCTTAACTGTTGATGGTCGGCTATACCATTACCAACAGGTGGAATCGGGATTCACTCAGCCCAATGCCTATATCAACTCCAAAATGCTTGAATGGTCTAGTCGCTGCTGTGCTGACTATGCTGACCAGTCAGATTTACTGGAGCTCTATTGTGGTAATGGCAACTTTACCGCCGTCTTAGCCCAGCATTTTAAAAAGGTACTAGCCACTGAGGTATCCAAGGTATCTGTTGCGTCTGCCAAAACAAACTTTGACTTAAATGGAATCGACAATGTCACCGTGGTGCGTTTGTCTAGTGAGGAGATAACTCAGGCATTAAACGGCGACAGGCCATTTCGTCGTTTGAAAGATGTGGCCTTAGATGCATTTAATTTTTCTACGGTATTTGTTGACCCACCTAGAGCTGGTCTAGACCAGGGGACAGAGGCATTAAGTGCAAGGTTTGATCGTATTCTCTATATATCTTGCAATCCGCTTAGCTTAATCAAAAATCTGAGCGAATTAACGAAAACTCACAGTATCGAAAAGGTCGCTGCTTTTGATCAGTTCCCTTGGACCGATCATCTCGAAACAGGCATATTTTTAAAGCGCAAAGCTTAAACCAGTCGTATCTTTGACAACTTAGCCGCACTATCCTGGACGAACTCACTATACTTTGATTCAATGCCCTCTCGTTCAACAGTCAAACGGCGTTTTTCGGTTCGTTCAAGGGCATTCCAATCCTCAAGGATGGGAATATGCGCTGTAGCTTCTGCTAGCTGTTGAAATATCAATAAAGCAGTAGCTTCGTCTGAACTAGGCGTCAGTTTTTGCGCTAGAAAAGCAATGCGCATAGCGGCCTCTGTCTCGGTAAGATCTTTTTGTAGTAGCGCTCTAGAAATAATTTGAATGGATTGCCGGGCATCTTTTTCTCCCTCTGAGCGATCGCTATTTAGACTCTTAGCCAGTTCACGTTCTTGGCGCTTTTTTTTGACTAACTGAGACGCCAGATAAGCTGCATAAATAGCTAGAGGTATAACTAGGATTGCCCCCGATAGGATGACCAACATGAGACTCACTTAGAACCGTCCTCATCCTTACTGGCATCGGCCAGTACATCTTGTTGGCTGGCGATAGAACGAACATTATCGGGAATGCTCTTTTTTGCCTTGGCACCAAGTTTTTTCAACTCTTCACTTCGCCGTACTAAATTCCCACGTCCACTCACAAGGCGTTTGTGTGCTGTATCCCAAACTTCTCGGCTCTTATCCAAATGTCGGCCGACATCCTCCAAAGCTTCTATATAAAGAACAAACTGGTCATACAAACCTCCAGCTTTATCCGCAATAACCTGTGCATTACGATTTTGATCCGCATAGCGCCACAAATTCTTAATTGTTCTCAAAGTCACCATGAGGGTACTAGGACTGACAACAATAATACCCCTGTCGTAGGCATCTCTCATCATGTCTGGCGCCTGATCGAGCGCTAGCATGAAAGCTGACTCTACAGGGATGAATATAAGAACAAAATCAAGACTATTTACACCTTCAAGACTTTCATAATCTTTACCACTCAACTCTCTAATATGGGCTTTTAAAGATGCCAAATGTTGGTTTAAACACTGTTGCTTTGTATCCTCATCCTCAGCATGAAAGTAACGCTCGTAGTCGACTAGGCTCACTTTTGCATCAATAACAATATCTCTACCTTCCGGCAGGTGAATTACTACATCAGGATTACGACGTCTTCCATCTTCACCTTTTAAAGCGACCTGGGTGTCATATTCTCGTCCGTTAGTAAGGCCCGAATCCTCTAGTAACTTCTCCAACACGAACTCGCCCCAGTTGCCCTGGGCCTTGTTGTCACCGCGCAACGCATTGGCAAGGCTGACCGCGTCAGCTGAAATTTGCATCGTTTGTTTCTGAAGTTCACTAATTTGCCCTACAAGCTTATTACGATCTGCGTTCTCTTTGTCATAAACAGATTCAACCTGTTTACGAAAATCTCCAATATCACGGCGCAGCGGACTCAACGACACTTCCAAAGCCTCCTTGCTTTGTGCAGAAAATTTGGTTTGTTTCTCATCGAAAATGCGATTGGCAAGATTTTCAAACTCTTGAGTTAGTATTTGCTTGGCATCTTGAAGAAGTTTCAGTTGGGATTCGAATTGCTGTTGTTGGCTAGAGAGTTTTTCTTCAAGTACTCGGTTGTTAGCTAAAAGCTCAGGATACCCAGAGTTCATCTCACTTCCGGACTTCACGCGGCCAAACAAATAGCCAATAACGACTCCGATCACTAGACCGAGCAATACCCACAAAACAAAACTATCGCTAAAAGAAGTATCCATGACGTTTATTGTATCAGCCTGCTGTTAATTACACCGATGTTTTGCGATTATATACGGGTGTTTCTAAATAAAGTTGCAGATCTTCCGCTAATGTTACCGCCACTCATCGATATAACGTTATTTCAACAAGCTATTAATGATGATCGACTCATTATTACGCCCAACCATCGATTGGCGGCAAAAATTACTGAAGCCTGGGGAAATCATTGTCGATCAACTCAGCGGGTATGGCACTCACCTCGGGTTTTTTCTGTCGACCATTGGCTAAAGTTCTGCTGGGAAGAGCTGCAAGATCACAACGAGGAGGCAATATCTGGCAAAGCTATCGTCGGATCTCAGCAAAACCGTTACTACTGGGAACGGTCGATTAGTGAAAATGATCCGGAAGTTAGTAGTAAATATGCAAAGATTGCCAGCGATACCTACACGTCGATTCAGCAATGGGATTTAGCTGTTGAGCAGATTCAAGATGAAACACTGGCATTGGTATTGTTTAAGCGGTGGGTTAAGTCATATAAACGGCTATTAGCCAGAAATTCTCTCATCACGATTCCGGATAGCTGGCAAGCTGTTATTAAAGCGTTTGAAACTAGCTTGTTTCACCAAGAACAAGAAATCTTGACCTACGGCTTTCAATCAACTCCCCCACTTTTAAAGAAATTACTCAATAGCGCTAGCGACAAGGTTAGAACAATTGAGGCTACACCAAAAGAGACTCTAGGTTCTGTAGTTTCGGCCGAGGACCCTGATCATGAACTCCGCAGCGCTGCTAACTGGGCCGCACAAAAATTAAAATCTAATCCTGACCAACGTATAGGGATCGTTGTACCAGACCTTAGCAATTCTCTCTCGAAGGTAGCACGAATTGTCGATGAGGCTCTTCGAACTCATGATGTCGAATCTTTAGTCAATATCTCAGCCGGCACACCTTTGAGTCAAACTAGTCTTGTTAATAGCGCCCTAGGATTGATCGAATGCTTAAGCGTCAAGAAGCCTCTATCTGAATGGCTAGACTTAATGTACAGCCCTCACAACCTTTTAAGTGAAGTGCCTCTACAATCCAAAGTCAATGCTGAACTTGGCTTAAGAAAAACACGACGTTTTGAACACAGTTTTTCCGAGTTTTGTCACGTAATTATAGATGAGCATGAAACAGGATCAGCTCCTGATATTCTAGAACCTCTAGCTGAGTTACGTGATGGCCATACAAACTTCAATCGTGAACAGCAGAGTTTTTCTCAATGGGCTAAGTCTTTTAGCACGTATCTTACAACCCTGGGCTGGCCAGGAAAACGAACATTAAACAGTCTAGAGTATCAGCAGAAGGAGCATTGGCATCGGGTGCTACAAGAGTTTGCAGAGCTTGATAACTTGGGAATTGAGATTGGATATGCCACCGCACTGAAGCATCTTCGCCATCTTTCTAAAGACGCAATATTTCATCCGAAAACAGCGGACGCTCCTCTACAACTTTTGGGGCTTCTAGAGGCCTCGGGCCTATCTTTCGATAGCCTGTGGATCTCAGGTATGGATAGCCAGTCATTCCCTGCCTCAGTTGCAATAAATCCATTACTGCCGGCACAGTTCCAACGCCTACAGAAAATGCCCCACTGCTTACCTGAGAGAGAACTTGAAATTGCTCGGCGATTACTCCTTGGATATATCAATAGTAGTTGCGAATTATTTTTCAGTTATTCAAGTACCAAAGGAGAAGAGGTACTCCAGCGAAGTGCCCTACTTCGAGATATGCCTTCCATCGAGGTTAAAGATCTTATCGGAAATATTGCTGCCTTCCCTCACTGGCTTAGGCAAGATAATCAAACGTCTCTTCATGAAGACAAAGCTCCGCTGTTTGATCAATCTATAGAGTTAATCAGTGCAGGTAGTGCCCTATTTAAAAATCAAGCTGCTTGCCCTTTTAATGCGTTCGCCATTCATCGGTTAAAAGCGCAACCCTTAGAGCAACCAAGCCACGGTCTTAACGACATGGATCGCGGAACAATACTCCATGAAACTTTATTTGAGGTGTGGGATATCTGGAAAAGCTCAGCGGAGCTGCAACGACTATCCGAAAAATCTATTGCTAACCAACTTGACACTTCAGCCTCAAAAGTACTTGATAAATGGGCTATGCACCACCCAATTCTGCGTGGCCAGCATTATCGGATGATTGAAAAAGATAGGCTCACCAAGCTGTTAATCGAGTGGATAGAAGAAGAGAAAAAAAGGCCGGACTTTATTATCGAAGATCTTGAAGTTAAAAAAACAGCGTCTTTTGGCAATCTTGATATCTCTCTTCGCATCGACAGAATAGATAGGATAGATGAGAAGTTGTTAATTATTGATTATAAATCAGGCTTAATTAATCCATCCCACTGGGATGGTGGACGCCCGAAGGACCCGCAGCTGCCTCTTTATGTTTCTGCTTGCCGCCCACCAGTGAATGGCTGCGCCTTTGCACAAATTAAGGGAGGTAATATTCGATTCTCTGGCATCAGTGACAGTCAATTATTAGACAGCGAAAAAGGGAATCGCAGTTGGAGTGAATCAGTTGCCCTGTGGCATGAGTCAATGGAGGCCCTTGCTAGTGAATTTACAGCTGGCATTGCGCAAATGGAAGTCATACACCCCAGTGGTGTTATCTATCAAACTCACTTATTGCCACTTAACCGCTGGCCGGAAGAGCCAATGGTTAATAAGTCTATAGAATCTGAAGCTCTCAAACCAAAAGTGAGATCCCTGTGACTTTAGTCGTCGACCACACAGAGCGTCTTAAAGCCATCGACCCTGAAGAGAGTTTTATTGTTTCCGCCCCTGCTGGATCGGGCAAAACAGGACTCATTACTCAACGTATTTTATGCTTGCTGGGTACTGTAAATCATCCAGAAGAGATACTTAGCATTACGTTTACTCGCAAAGCGGCTGCAGAAATGGCCGCAAGAGTTCATTCAGCATTACAAACAGCTGCCAACGAACCAAGACCTGAGAATCAATATGAGGCACAGACCTGGGACTTCGCTCAGAAGGCACTGCAACAAGACCAGAATTTAAACTGGAATTTGTTAGACATGCCAAATCGGTTGCGCATCCAGACCATTGATAGTTTTTGTCGCTATATTGCTCGCCAGTTTTCCCTAGAAACTAAGCTTGGGGATCTATCTGAGCCGAGCGATCAACCGGAGGTGCACTATCAAAGTGCAAGTCGCTCACTTCTACAAAAACTGGAAACTGATGATGCATTGACTCCTCATCTCACGGTGCTGCTAGCTCACACGGGAAACGATCTAGCTCGATGTGAGCGGCTATTATCAGAATTGCTCGGTAAGCGTGAAGAGTGGCTTCCGATCATCTATGGCATTAAGGACAATCACCATTATTTCGAACAGGTAATCGATCAAATCGTCGCAGAAAATATCATTGATCTGCAAGACCGTCTAATGCCCCTCGCAGGAGAACTCATTGAGCTTGCAGACTTTGCAGCGACTCACGTACCAGAGGGCAAAAACCCAAGCTTAACTCAATTGGCCGGTATCACCGAGCTTCCTGATGTAGGTCTCTCAGGAATAGCTGATTGGCAAACCCTCTTAAGGATGTTGGTTACCAAGGACGGAGCTATTCGTTCGAAAGTAGATAAAAATGTTGGCTTTCCATCTGACAAGAAAGAGTATAAGTCTCGCATGGAGACACTGCTAGATTGGTGCAGAGCGCAGGCTGATCTTGTCAGTCAAATCAATAACATTTTGCACCTACCGAGTAAATCGATAAATGTCAGTGAACAGCTGATTCTTAATGCCCTAGCTCAACTTTTACCGCGTTTAGCGGCAGAACTTGATATTGAATTCAAGGCGCATGATCAATGTGATTACTCCGCTATTACATTAGCAGCGTTAGAAGCTGTTTCTCCAACATCTGACGAGGTAGTATCTGACATCACGCTGCGCTTAGATTACCAATTAAGGCACATATTAGTTGACGAATTTCAAGACACCTCTGGATCCCAGGTAGAGTTGCTTGCGCAATTGGTCAGCGGCTGGCAGCCTGATGATGGAAGAACGCTATTCCTAGTAGGCGATGCTATGCAGTCTTTATATGGTTTTCGTAACGCCAATGTAGGCTTGTTTATAAACAGTCAGCGCCACCCCGTTGGAACGGTCCAATGTACACCTATAAACCTAACTACAAATTTTCGATCCGAAAAGGGAATTGTCGATTGGGTAAATAACGCATTTACGGAGGCCTTCCCAAAAAAAGCCGATATTAGCCGCGGTGCGATACCCTACTCACTTGCAGCAGCGTTTAAATCTATGAGCGACCACGCTGCCGTTCATTTTCAGGGTTTTACCGGTGATTTAGCTGAAAGCGAAGAAGCTAAGCATATTGCCAATACCTGTTTGCAGATTAATCAGGATGATCCTGCCCAATCAATTGCTATTTTGGTTCGTAGCCGAGGCCATTTAAAGCATATTATTCCTGCGCTTCAAACAGCTAGGCTTAACTGGGAGGCCCACGATATCACTCCTCTGGGAACAAGAATGCCTGTTTTAGATATGATGTCGCTGACACGTGCTCTTGTGTCCCCCGCAGATAGGATTGCTTGGCTAGCATTATTACGAACACCCTTCTGCGGCCTTGGTCTAGAGGATTTATTAACAATTTCAAATAGCACGATGATAACTCCCTACAACGGGGACGCGATTCTTGGGCAATTGCAAAATTTAATGGCGTCTTCCTCAGCTGCAAAACTAACTGATTACGGACGGGTTGCGCTGGAAAGAATCATTCCGATACTACTAAATGCATGGGGTGAACGAAGAAGAGTAGATATCCGCACCGAGGTTGAATCCATCTGGCAGAGCTTGGGTGGAGCTGAAACAGTTTCTGGTGATGCCGATCTCAGTGACCTTCGCAGTTACTTAGACCTCCTTGAAACTTGGCAGGTAGCAGGATTGGTGAAGGACTGGTCTCTCTTTGAACTTGCCGTAGAAAAACTCTACGCAAATCCCTCTCCCCACTATAGCGCTGATCAGTTGAAGAAAACTAAGATCCAAATAATGACCATTCACAAATCAAAGGGGTTGGAGTTTGATCATGTAATCTTGCCGTCTTTGACTAGTAAGTCCGCCTCAGATAGTAAACCATTACTTCGATGGCAAAAGATCATTGGCGAAGATAATCAAAGTGCATTAATAATGGCTCCTTTGGGTGCGCACGATGAAGAGGATGATCCTGTTTATGGGTACCTTAAATACGAATCTAATCTAAAGAAACGTCTCGAAGATACGCGAGTATTATATGTGGCTGTAACACGCGCTATCAGTAAGCTATATCTCTATGGGAAATTAATACCTGGGAAAAAAGAAGGGTGGAATACACCTGGTAAAACAAGCTTGATTAGCCCCATTTGGCCGTCAGTTCTTGAGGGACTTAACGCAGAAGTCTACAACGTGATTGCTACGCCAGAGCATGAGTCACCCGAAGACCAAAAAAAGCAGCTACGCCACATTCGAAGACTTCCCTCAGATTTTGTTACTCGAAATAACCATCAATATGCATTACTAACTGTTCCAGCAACAAAGTCCTCAGGTCTCGAATTAACTCCTGATAGTGACTTATCTCTGAGAGCCCGACACCTTGGCACGGTTTTACATAGAAGTTTGAAGCAAATAGCAAACGACGGTCTTAGAGCTTGGCCCAACGATCGAATACATCGACTACCCGCGGCTTGGACTGGACAGTTAAAAGAACTTGGCATTCTGGTGTCTGAGCAAGAGCTTGAGGACCTCAGCAAAGCTATTTATACCATTACTCAAGAAGCCAAAGGACAGTGGATTCTGGGAAATCATGAAGAGGCTTATTGCGAACAATCGCTCAGTCATTCTCTTTCAGGAAGCGATAAAGTAGGCGTTTCTATATTAGATAGGACATTTATTGATGGTGGTTTCCGCTGGATTATTGATTATAAATTTGCCCAACCAAATGATAGTGAAAATCTAAGCCAGTTTGAACAAAGGCAAATAGACAGATACCTACCCCAGTTGGCGCACTATGCCGGCCTTTACAGGCAAATTGGGTCAGAACCAGTACGCTGTGCTCTATATTTCCCTCAGATAGGACTCTTTAGCGAAGTAACTGTGGATTAATCTTCAAAAACGTCTATTTTTCAGTACAATAGCGCACCCTGAGAATCTAACTTAGCTAGGAAGTCCAAAAATGGATCGTAAAGCCGTAGACAATATTAATATCGAGCAACCAGAAATACTGGTGACTCCAGCCGAGCTAAAGCGAGAAATACCAATATCTGACAAGGCGAGAGAAACCATATTTAGCGGCCGTCGCGCTATTGAGAAGATTTTGGAACGCAAAGACCACCGGATATTTGTTGTAGTAGGGCCTTGCTCCATCCATG
>Ga0115550_1002582_pt1 | contig 12305 bp, 27 predicted proteins | sample COGITO_mtgs_1005_FD_87177 | JGI IMG/M metagenome (GOLD analysis project Ga0115550, IMG submission 87177) | Pelagic marine microbial communities from North Sea - COGITO_mtgs_100511 | ecosystem: Environmental > Aquatic > Marine > Epipelagic | place: Germany:Helgoland, sampling site Kabeltonne... | reverse complement strand
TAGTTTAGCCTCCTTTACTACCCAAAAGTAGCCTTTCTCTTCTGCTCTCTCAGGGTTACCCAATAAAGGCAAATATGTATCCCAATTGCCCTTCTCTTTAGCATCCTCAGACTCATTTGAATTGATTGCTAGGTCTATCTTAACGTAGTACATCCCAACAGAATGCTGATTGATTTTATTTGCTTTGTACTCGTTGTATATTTGACTATTGTAATCTCTTCGTATTTCAGAAGTTCCAACCAATACCGTTGTAGAACCCTCCTTATTTACTCCCAATTCTCTCCAACTAATAGGACGCTCCTCTACTGATGTAAAGTCCCCTACTTTAGCAGTTATCTTAAATTCGTGATCGTGCAGATGGAAGATGTTTTTGTTCTCTCCAATGCTTTTCTTGAACGTATTACCAACGTGCACATCTCCGTGAGAATCCATCCAATTATAAGTATTCCCTATAATAGTCTTAATTAGAACGCCATCTTCACTAGACGCACCCTTTTCAGCCTTAGATATTCCCCCTCCTAAATTAATTCCACCTACACCATCACATAGTTTTATCGCTTTCTTTTTCATAGCGACAAGTTCTGCTTTATTTGCTTTATTGGCTCTAAGATGAGCAATCAATTCCTTGTTGTCTTTAAATTCAGGTATCATTTGTTATCCTTCTTAATTAACTCCTTATCTTTAATCTTGTTAGCCGTTTTCTTCTTTAAGGCTAATATCTCTTTCTTAGTTAAACTCATATTATTGAATTAAATCGTCTTGCTCTAGGCTATTTTCAGCCATCTTAATCGTAGCGTCCACTTGTGAATTAAGTGCCTTATATCTGCTCTCAGCGTCCTGTTGTAACGCATCAACTGATAGTTCTGCTGTTATGTAATACTCGGTATTCTCTCCAATTAACTCCCTTGTGAATATCTCAGCGTAATGCTCAGATGCAGGAATAGTTACGTTTTGATATATTGCCTTTAATGATTCTTTAAAGTTTTGGAAAGTTGTACTCTGTGAGGATGAATAGATATTCATATTGTGCCCGTAAGCATCCAATATAACATTAAAGTCATCTGCTACCTCCTCAAATAACATCAAGTCTTTTGTAGGGAATGTCATTGGTTGCCATTTAAGACCTAGAGAAGAAACGTGGATCTTCCTCTTGCCTTTACCAATACCAAACTCGTCAATGGCTTTTTTCTCAGCACTCTTTCTGTCTCTAGGAGACATTGGTACTGCCTTATCTGAATGAGTCGATAATATACCGATACCACCTCTCTCATTGAGCAACACATTCCTACTCTCGTAAACGTACTTTATATTAGAAATCTGTTGTTTTAGTGTTTTTATTTTTGATTCGCCAAGTATAACGCCTACTCCCTTTTGCTTAATCCTAATAACCTCATTAGTAGCCCAAGTTTTCTCGTAATCATTGTGGCTAAATTTGTATCCATCTATTATACCATCTATTGTAAGTTGGTCAAATATCTTCCCAGTTAATTTAACCTCTAAATGTTGAGGTGGAATAGGATACATTGCAACTACATCCTTAGTTAATGCAGTTTGAACCTTACTAGCAAATGCATTTCCGTGAATTAGCTCGTATGTCCTCATCGCAGTAATAAATTCCTTCCCATTACCTAATGGATTAGGTCTATTCAAGATGGTCAGTGCAGGATGATCCTGTTGAACCTCCCCTTTTTTATTCTTGACAACCCACTTTAAATTGGACAACATAGACGCATCTGTATCTATAACTGAACGCAAGTGTGGATTTTCTAAATAAACCTTCTCTAAGTCGTCTATACTAATGCAAATGGACTCCTTGTTTCCTATTTGCTCAATCTGATTATAGCCACCACCCTTATAGAAGTTTGACGAGCCAAAATAACCTAGACCATTTAAAATGTTTGTTACTAGTCCCAAGTACGCAAATATAGGGAATTAAGTAGGGTTAACGATAAACACCCATAACCCTTTTTTCAACATAACCAAGTTTTATTCAATATTTATTTTTTAATATGACACAAAAAATGGGTAGCTAAATTAATAACCACCCATAATTGGCAGGAGAAAACTACAAAAAACTCCTACAAATCCATTACCCTAAATCCATTTTTACTAGTATAGGGAGTTTGCCATCTATTACTATACCCAATCCTATTGCCTCTTTTTTACCTCCTTGCATATATCCCATTGCGTAAGACTCGCTATCTATCCCACAACCGACTTGCATCCCAAATATAGCCCTTGTCTTTCCAAAGAACCATTCAATATAAAATTGTGTGTGAAAATGACCACATACAGTAGATACCATATCTCTCTTCGTTGCCGTTCTCGCATTAGAACTCTTATGTCCGTGAACATACCTAACTTCATCTATGTAGACATCTGTTACCCATTCCCAATTAGTAGTGCCAAGTACATCATTATATGCTTTGATCCACATACTCGGAATGGCGGATGTTTGTGCCTTTCGCATTATCATTGCATCGTGATTACCGATTGTTACATAAGCATCTGGGAAAGCCTCGTACCACTTAGCTACCTCCTCTATACACCTTACTAATTCATCTTTGCCACCCAATCCATCTGCTGATGTTTCGTGATACGAAGTGTAGTGATTGTCGATTATGTCTCCTATGAAAATAACTTTATTGCAGTTGAATTTTCTGTATTGCTCTTTGCAAAACTCTAAATAACCCTCTTTCCCAAAAGGCAAATGCAAATCTCCAATAACTAAAACCCTGTTCTCTGATGGATTCCTATACTCATCTATAATCCTTTGTTCGTCTACTGACAATCTAGGTCTAGTTTGCTTTTGTTTTTTAACTTTATTCTTCTTCATCTGTGTTTTTGTTTTTTTTACTTTCAGCCTCAATTAAATCTTCGAGTTCCTTATTGAGAGCAATGTTTTCTTTTGTTTGGATATATTTTCGTGTTACCTTAAAGCGTCCACGACCAGTTTCCTTTGCCAAATCCTTTAGTGCTTCTCTCCTTGCTAATTCCTCGCTACTTAATCTCATTTTTTAGTTATTATTCTCCTTTTCTTCATCAATTACCATTTGCAAGTAATGTATCGCCTTCTCTAAGTCTTGGATGCCATTCTTAGACCTCCATCTTGAGATGTATTTAATGGCATTACCTTCATCCCAACCAATATTATTAGCCTTAATGTAATCTCTTGGCTTGATAGCCATATCTTTGTAGTGACTACCACCCACTTGCGTGTTTTTTGCATCTGTATTATTCATATCTTCTCTATACAATTAAGTTTCCAAACTGCGTAATTAGACATAATTCTAGGGTTTAGCCGAACCTCAGTATCTAAGTATATCTCAGCGTATTCCTCTAATTCGTTTATATCGCTAATAACACCCTCTCTTCTTGAGTGAATATTCCTTACTCTATCTCCCTCGTTAAATTCCTTATTCATCAAAATCTCCTTCCGTTTTAATTTCCATAAGGATAACTCTAGCTTTTAATAATAAGCATTTTGTGTCTCCTTGATTGTCAAAATCAATTAAAGAGACTTCAACCTCTCTAATTGTCGAATCTAAGTCCTCTATACTTTGTATTGGGACAGATATTCTTGCTTTGTCTGTGTTTTTATTATCTATCATAAGGCAACTATAAGGGTATTATTTATTAAAAACCTAATTAAACTGAATAAATTACCCAATTATCTTCTAAATACTCTTGAATCTTCCTAGCAAATTCCCCAACCAAGTCAGGTGCGTCATCGTGTATAGAGTTATTCTCTTTTTTATTTCTATTGTATTCTAGCATATTGTCAATAAACTGGTCATATTCTGATCCTGCTTCAATATCATCTCTAAAATACAAGTTCTTTTTTACAAATCCACTACCACTTACTATCTTTGCGTGTTTATTACTGCTTTGATGGAAATCTATAACGGCAGTGTCCTCACACAATGGTTGTATTGCATCAGCGAACATAGAGCCTACTCCATTATTCTCTACATACATATATTGTGGGTTATAATGGTTCGTTAGATTAACTATCATTGGTATAGTCGTGTTTGAATCGTCTTGAGTAAACACTACGTCCAGTAAATAACAATTCTTATCTACGATTCCGAATACCCCATACGCCAAATAATCAGTTCCTTGATTCGCAGGGTCTAATAGTGCAATAGTGTGCTCTACGCTCTCCATATTCAGTTCAGGGAGGCTAAAACGGTTGAGTTTACCCCTAGAGTAAACCTTACCCTTATCTTCTGACAACCAAGACCCTAAAATAATATCCTTATATCTTTGAGGATCATCAACCTTCATTCTCTCGTAGTCATTATAAATAGAATCGGGAATAACCTCTCTATTTAAGTCTAAGTAAGTAGAATTAATGTACATAACATTATCAATAATGCCATTAAATCCATCAGGAACATTCCTTTTCTTAAAGAAGTGTTGGTATATCCAATGGTCACGACCAACTGGGTTCATAATAAGGATAGATACGTTTCTCTTTTCGTTACTCCTAATGGAGTAATATACTTTCGAGAATGTTTCTAGGTCAGGCAATTCCTCTGCCTCGTCCACTACTAGGCAATTAAGCCCACTCAATGATTTTAGGTTTGCCGTTTGACCACCTGAACCTGCTTTTATACCCTTCCACACCACATTACCCTTACCTAGAGTACAAGACGCTCTATCTTGCAGTACATTGTAGTATTGCCTAGTTTTAAGCATATCCATTTTCTCCACCATCTCCTTCTTTACTGAATCTTGTAATGAAGATGTAGTATATCTAGTGTGTAGTATGCTCCATTCGTGTTGAATTATTGCTTCATTGATGAACGTAGACGCTGCGAATGACTTTCCTGATAAACGACCACCAGTCATTATAACAATATCTACTTCGGGATTTTCTTCTCTCAGCAACTTGAATAGTGGTTTGTATTTATGGCTTAATTGCATTGATTACTCTTCTTCTTTTTTTAATCCTAGCGACTTTATGTCTTTTTCGTCTATAATCTGAACATCCTCGTCAAACGATATTGGCAATGGCTTTTCTGTTGTAATAATCTCTGTCTCAGTCTTATCTTTATATCCACTTACATTTTTAAGTATGAATATAGCCATTGCTGCACTTTTAATGTCTCCTGACATAGTGCTATTTATAATCTTGTACTCGTATTCTGCTTGAATCTGAGTCATTCGAGATATTACTTCGTAATTGTCTTTATATCTATCAGCAATATAAGAATACCACTCCTTGTATAGCCCCACATCAATTAGAGCCTTTCCCAACATATAATTGGTAGGGTTCTTCTTGATATGTTCTGACAATTCATCTAGGACATCCATTACCTTCTCCTCTGTCCACTTCAATGCTGCATTATTTTCCTTATTATAATGCCTCTTTAACCCATCCTTTGCTTTCATTTATTCTTTATTATCAGACAATACCGATACCTTCTCCCTATAATCAGCCATTAATCCTGAATTTCTCCTAAATGCCCTATTGAATCGTGTGCCTAGTATTGGAAACACCTTTCCTTTATTCTTCTCAATCTTAGCCTCTCTCCTTGCTTTCTTTGCTCTCAAGTCGTTTTTATTCATACACAATATTAAATAAATAATAAGTGGCAATAACAATTTTATTGATAAATAGATACATCTTGTTGAATAATAGGCATAGCTATCCTTTATTCCACTATTATTAGTGCTCTTCTACTTTTTAAGTTAAAGAAAAGAATATCTAGCGAGTAAATTTGAAAAATTTATGAAGCGACTTTTTCTACTCTTTTGTTAGTGTGTCACGTTTTAAGAACAAGGTTATACGAAGTTACAAAGAAAATATGATAAAAACAAGTAATGTTGAAAAAAACAATAGGTAGCGTGAATAAGTAAAACTATTTTAAAGAAAAATAAAAAAAAGTTTGGAGAATCAATTTAATATGTTATATTTGCAGAGCGATAATTAATAAAGATAAAAAATAAAGCGATGAAAAGATCAAGCAAAACAGAATACAAAGGAGTGTACTTGAATAGAGCAGATAGGGATCTCCATAAAGAGCCTAAGTATTATGGGACATTTACACATAATGGAAGGAAGTATAGAACAAAAATGTACGACAATAAACTAGATGCCAGTAAAAGGTTGGATTTATTGCTATTAAAGGAGGGATTACCTCAGAAGAACGGAACATTTAAACAATTATAAGGTAATGATAAAATTAAAAGATACATTAGAAGAAAAATGGGTTTCATTACCTAATTTCGAGGACTACTATCAAGTAAGTAGTTTGGGACGATTAAAGACCACTCACGATAGAGTATTGAACCCTGATTGGGAATTGACGCTTTTTACGACTCCATTCGACTTTAGTGTTTGGCAATATAAAGATGTGAAGACAAAAATATCTAGGTCAAGTGGGGATGTTGTGGTTTTTTTAACTATGGGGTCAGGCCATAATGGTAAGAATGCTAGACTAATCGACATTGTAGCAGAATTATTTGTACCCAATAAACTTGGATATAGAGCGAAACCGATAAATATCAATGGAGATAAAAACGATTGTAGGGCTTGTAATATAGAATGGACAATAAAAAAATAACTGAGCAATGGGAGTAATTTATAGAAATAACTAAAAAATAATTTGGTTTATTGGATTATTAGAATTAGCTTTGTGGGACAATAGAAAGAAATACAATTATGAACAAGATAGAAAAAGCGGTACTTAAAAAAGACCCAAGCATTAAGGAGTTGTCTAAGATAATTAGCGACATAATTATAGAGCATTACGGAGAACACAATTACGAGTTCTTTGTGAATGACATTAGTAAAAGGTTAGGGATTAAAAAAGAGGGTAAATGAAATTAGAATTAAAACAATTAGCACCGTATTTGCCGTATGGGTTAGATTATTGGATAAAAGTAAAAGAAGAAATACAAAAATAAATATCAAGAGAAATGATTATAATATGTGCATCTTGTTGCTTACTAGCTTATTTGGTTTTTATCGGGTACTTATGTACTCGTAGAAATAAAACAAGAGAACCATTAAATACTAATGATGTAATGATGCGGTATCATAAAAGAAAGAAAAACAGAGAAAGAAGGAGCAAAGATATTGAATACAAATAGGACTATGAAAACACTAACAACAATAGCACTACTTAACTTATGGTTTGTGAGTAGCGTAGAAACGAAAGGTACAAGGAATAAAGCAGTATTGGTGCAAGGTACTGATACAAGCTACCTTCACACAAGTAAGCCTATAATACAAGGCGATACTATTAACATTGAAAACTACTTGATAACGAGGTAATGAAAGAGCCAAAAGAATACGCAAAAGAGTTGGTGGAGATGTTTGAGTATAAAATAATCAATCATAAAGGGAACGACTACAACCTAATATGGATGCCAAGCCCCGATGCCAAGAAATGTGCCTTAATGTGTGTGGAAGTGGCACAAGAGAATACCCTTAGAGATAATGAAATAGAAGAAGCAGGAAGGAAAGGATATATCATAAAGTCTTATAGGACTTATGACTACTACGAAGAAGTAAAACAAGAAATAGAATTACTATGAAACAACATTTAACACTTTTAGGAATAACAATTTTATTGGGAATAGCAGTAATCTCTCTAATCCCAAATGAACCAATTTTGCAAAACGGTAGGAAGATCAAACAAGCAAAAGACACCATTGTAGAAGATACTATTAAACCATTGCAAGAGATTAAAATAAGAAGGCAAGGTAATATTGCTACTGACTTTAATAATGTAGGATGTATTAGAAATGGTAACCCAAGAATAGATGCTCTTGCAATAGGCTACTGCAACACCATAAACGGCAAATTCTTAGTATTCGATTTACCACAAAAAGGATTTATGGCTCTTCAAATTTGGATAAGAGAAAACAATAACCTATCTTTGCAACAAGCTATTAGAATTTATGCTCCAAGCGTTGAGAACAACACAAAGGGCTACATTGCTAATCTATGCAAGTCTTTAGGTTGTGATTATAGCACCCAATTAAAAGACATTAACGAAATGCAGTTAATTAGTAAGATAGCAGAAATAGAAGGATGGAAGGAATGAATTAAGCACAACGCTTTGTGTATGGCACGTTTAAATGTGCTATACATAGTGTTACGCAAAGTTAAATTAAATGAATATGATAGAACAAATATTAGAACAATACTACGATGAAGAATTTTTAAAAGTAGATGGATTTGATGATGCTATAATTGGCATCGAAGAAAATGAAATGAGATTAATATACTCCGTTTCTAAATGCTTAAAAATTCTTGAGCAAGATATGAATGATTTAGATGCTATGGAGTATTTTACATATAATGTAAGTGGTGCTTATGTAGGCGAGAAAACCCCAATTTGGTGTTGGGATAATTTTGCATAACACCTGTATAAAAAATCGTTTTAATGGGTTTTATACAATGTTGTGGAGTAGTCTTAGTCACAGATATAACAATTAATAAATAAATAGATAGATATGACATTAGAAGAAGTAATCAGGGAAAGGTATAAGATGCTAAAGCACACCATACACCTCGTAAAAGGTGGTGGGACTACTGTGAATACATTATCTATCCTTATGGCTCAAAAGGAACTATTGGAAGGGATTATAGAGCAGTGGGAAGCTCAGAGCAATAACATTAAGTAACGCAAAACTACAAATCAACCCCCTCAAACGACCTCTAAGCCATCCAATAAGCAAAGTGGATACTAACTACATCTATTAGTTTAAAGTTGCTTAAATATAGAAAGGATGAGCATTTATGTAAGTAAATTATTATTAACGTGGCATCAATACGGAATGAGATTTTTGTAAAAAAATTTTTAGGAAATGAAAAACAAGGAGATGAAAATTGGGAAATGAAAAACAATGAGTATCATAGCAAACCAATTAAACTCTCAACAAGTTATCAAAGGGGAATGAAAATTTACTCAAAAAGTTTTTAGGTAATTATAGCAGAACAGCCTCCCCCAAAGTTTTTTGAGTTTTGGTCGTGTGTTCTATATTTTTGCCCTTACTGAATCAAAGCAATTTTAAGCCAATGTGTTTAATTACATTGGTTTTCTTTTGCGTCCTTACCTATCAATCAATTCAATTCAATTTAATTTAAACCACAGTAATTTATTTTTCATCTCGGTAGTTGCTTTTTCATCTCGGTAGTTGCTTTTAGTTGCGTCGAGTTGCTTTTAGTTGCTTTTAGTTGAATTAATCTAATTACAATAAAGTTAGTTAATGCATATCAATTCTATGCACTAGGCTATGATCCTAATTAAACTAATCAAGTTAATACAATAAAGTTAATTAATACAATTCTATGCATTGGAATAGAAGCATACTAGACTAATCAAGTTAATATAATAAAGTAAATTGATGCAGTCTACCTAATGCATTGGGGTTTAATGCTTTAATGCAATAGAGTCATTCTAATGGGTTGAGGATTAACCGTTTAATACAATAAGGTCAAAAGTAGGTAGGCAAATGAGATTGAAGCAAATTGTTTGCAAAACTTACATTCTAGTCACATTTATACCGTTTGGAACAATACTATCTATTGACTGCAATAGTCTCTCTATGGTGTTATAGGGTGGCTTAAATTGAATTGTACTGCTATCCTATACACTTGCTTTATTAAGTTGTTTAATATCATCTTTTAGTACTATGTAATGCATCGTAGTTAACTGCTTAGTTAGTAGCTTATTAAGTAGCATTAATTAAATTAGTTTGCAAACTGTCAAAAATAGTTACTAAACAAGTGAAATAAATTAAAATAAAATTTGGTTATAAGATAAACTACTTGTATATTTGCTGTATGAAATATGAGAAATTTATAGCGAAAAAAGGATATGACAAGGGATACGGTTATCAAATCGAATACGTTTTAAACGAATGGTCTATATCAAGAGACTCTTATAATGCGTGGGGCATAAGTAGGAACGGCTGCTTTTTGTTTACTGTAGGCACCTTGACAATAGCCAAAAATTATGTATTTGGACTCATTAAAATGGAGGCTAAAAAAATAAATAAAAAATAAATTTAAATAAAATTTGGTATATTGATGTAATGCATTATCTTTGTACCAACAAACAAACAAACTAAAAATAAAAATTATGAAAACATTATTTACTACTATTATCATTATCTGGTCGACATTTTTTGCCTATTACGTTTTAACTAAATTAGAACAGCAGCAAACCAGAAAGGCAAAAAAAGAAATTACAAAAGATCTTGACTATTTAATTACACTTAATAAGGACAATACTATTACTTTATTTGATATTGACAATAGTGTAGAAATTTACAAAGGTGATCTTGATAGTTTAGTGTATTATATTAATTTAGAAAACAAGTAAAAAAAAAGTATTTTATAGTAAAAGTATTAAATATAAAACTATCTTTGTGGTACATTAAATAAACAACAAATATATGAAACTAACAGCAGAACAGACCAAAGAACTAAAGGAGTTAAGAGAAAGCCACAAAAAAGACTTAAGCGGTATTGATTTCCTTAGAGACTTAACCAATTCATTTGATTATAGAAACGAGTATTTAAACGCTGATAAGACACCGTTGCAATTAATAAAAGAATATGAATTAATCCGAATAGGTGCAACAAATTTAGACGGGATTAAATACGAAGATTAAAACAACAACAATTAAAAAATAAATTAAAAAAAATTAGGTTAGTAGGATAAGTAGTACTATCTTTGTACCAACAAACAAACGAAAAAACAACAACAATTAAAAAATAACATTATGAACAACAACAACAACACAACAAGAGCAACAACACAAAACGAAACATTAAAAAAACTTAAGCCATTTCTTATAACTATCGGAGTAGCGACATTCATTTTTTTATGTCATTTATTAGAGGTTTATATGCCAGTGACTTACTAAGAAAGAAAGAAAGAAACAATTTTAAAACAACAATTAAAAAACAGCATTATGAAAAAACAAGAAATTAAGCAAATAGCTATACCAGTAAGATTCTTCTTATATGATGACATAAACGGAGAAATCGATACAAGAGAAACAAATGAAGAAGAATTTATTTCGGCAAGGGGTAAAATCGAATACGAAAGGCACACTATTTTTTCAAATGGTGTTACGCAAATATGTCTAACTAAGGATAATGGGTATAACAATTAAAAAACAACAATTATGAATTACTTGACAACTAAACTAAAAAACGAATTTGAATCATTTGCAACAGACAAAGTAAAAGAGGGCACTTTAACCCTTGAGAATAGGGACGAATGGCATTTTTACCTATTTAATGAGGACTATTATATAATCGGATATTATGAAACGGGGCAATGGCTAAAAGGTCATAACATAGGAGAATTAGAAGGAGCAAATATTTGTATCCAATACGAGAAAGATAATTTCGGAGAATGTCACAAAGAATATGACAATACCGAAACGGTTGCAAATATGTTAGTTTATATTTTTGGCGAAGAATGGATTTACAGTGAAGGCGAAGCATTCATTGAAGGCTTATTAGATGAAAAAGATAAAGTAAAATAAAAACGTTGTTTTTTCTACCTTATTGCCTCAATAGATTAATTTCTATTGGGGCTGAGGTGGTAAAAAAAAACAACATTATGAGAAATTTAACAGAAACACAAAAGGAGCTATTAAGCAAGATAAACGAGTGTAAGCCATTAAACGGGATATTTGAATTGGGAAATATGAAGGAGCAAACGAAAAAAACGTGTAAAAGTTTTGACAATTCTTTTAATGCACTCCTTCACAAAGGGCATATAAAACATTTTGCAAGTGATAGAAATACTTTTATAACGACAAAGAAATAAATAAACAACGGCATTTAAACCCATTTCAAGCCCTTTTAAGACCTTCTGCAGTAATTTGTAGAGGGTTTTATAGGTAAAAGGCAATATTGCCTTAAAACATACTTAAAATGATAATATGAGAACTTTTAACGAAACCAAATGGTATATTTTGTCTTTAGACGGCAGTAAATGGAATAGATTACAAGATATTAATAGTATTAATATAAATAAATTTCACAGTATTAATTTATGGAATGACAATTTCAGTTATTATGGTATTGGAATATATCCTATACAAAATAAACGCCTATAGACATAAATAAATTAAAGCATTGTATTAATAACATAGTACACTAGCTTTATTTCTATGTACTGGAAGACGTATCTCAATATGCGATATGTGGGTACGTGGATCTGAATAAAAATGCGTATTATCCTGAGTAAAAATGCGTATTATCCTGAGTAAAAATGCGTATTATCGTGGATAAAAATGCGTATTATCCTGAGCCTTTTTGG
>Ga0115550_1002578_pt1 | contig 12309 bp, 10 predicted proteins | sample COGITO_mtgs_1005_FD_87177 | JGI IMG/M metagenome (GOLD analysis project Ga0115550, IMG submission 87177) | Pelagic marine microbial communities from North Sea - COGITO_mtgs_100511 | ecosystem: Environmental > Aquatic > Marine > Epipelagic | place: Germany:Helgoland, sampling site Kabeltonne... | reverse complement strand
GGTGGTAGAACCGAGACTCCAAACACAACAAAAGCAACTGGAGGTTTTAATGAAGATGGTGAAATCCACATTGGCAGTACTGACCACCGCCGCTGTTCTCGGTGTCAGCAGTTTTGCTCAAGCCGGCGCTACTCTGGATGCGATCCAGAAGAAAGGTTTTGTACAGTGCGGTATCAGCGATGGTCTGCCTGGCTTCTCCTACGCTGATGCGAAAGGCAACTACATGGGCCTCGACGTTGACGTATGCCGCGCTGTTGCTGCTGCGGTGTTCGGCGATGCAACCAAGGTTAAGTACAGCCCATTGACCGCCAAAGAGCGCTTCACCGCGCTGCAGTCTGGCGAAGTTGACATCCTCTCGCGTAACACCACCTGGACCAGCTCGCGTGATTCAGGTCTGGGTCTGAACTTTGCCGGCGTCAACTACTACGACGGTCAAGGCTTCCTGGTTAACAAGAAACTCGGCGTTTCTAGCGCCAAAGAACTCGATGGCGCGACTGTCTGCATCCAGGCAGGTACCACCACCGAGCTGAACCTCTCCGACTACTTCCGTGCCAATAACCTGAAGTACACCCCGATCACCTACGACACCTCGGACGAAAGCGCCAAGTCGGTTGAAGCGGGCCGTTGCGACGTGCTCACCTCCGATCAGTCGCAGCTGTACGCACAGCGCATCAAGCTGGCCGATCCAGAGTCGTATGTTGTACTGCCGGAAGTGATCTCGAAAGAGCCACTGGGCCCGGTCGTACGCCAGGGTGACGAAGAATGGTTCGACATCGTGCGCTGGTCGCTCTACGCGATGGTCAACGCCGAAGAACTGGGCGTGACGTCGGCGAATGTCATGGAAATGTCCAAGTCGACTAAAAACCCTGACATCGCTCGTTTGCTGGGCGCTGAAGGCGAGTTCGGCAAAGACCTGAAACTGCCGAAAGACTGGGCTGTTCAGATCGTCAAGCAAGTGGGTAACTACGGCGAAAGCTTCGAGCGTAACGTCGGTGTTGGCAGCGATCTGAAGATCGAGCGCGGCCTCAACGCCCTGTGGAACAAAGGTGGTCTGCAGTACGCACCGCCGGTGCGCTGATCCCGCTGCCAGCTACTCGTCCTGAGTGGCTGGCATTGTTCTGATTGATGTGAACTTCATGCCCGCAAATGCGGGCATGAAGGTTCCAAGAGGGCTCCTATGCAAACCACTGCAAATGTCCCGCGTCCCGGTGGGTCGGTTTGGACCGACCCCAAGGCGCGTGCCTGGCTATTTCAAATTCTTGCCGTTATCGCCGTTGTGGCGCTCGGCTGGTTTTTGTTTGATAACACCCAAACCAACTTAGAGAAACGTGGGATCACCTCCGGTTTTTCCTTTCTTAATAACAGCGCCGGCTTCGGAATTGCTCAACACCTGATCGACTACGACGAAAGCAACTCCTATGGGCGTGTTTTCGTGGTGGGCCTGCTCAACACCTTACTGGTGTCGGTGATTGGTATTGTTCTGGCGACACTGTTGGGTTTCATATTGGGTGTGGCGCGTCTGTCGCCCAATTGGTTGATCAGCAAGCTGGCAACCGTCTACATCGAGATCTTCCGTAATATCCCGCCACTGCTGCAGATTTTTTTCTGGTACTTCGCCGTTATGCTTTCCCTGCCAGGACCGCGGCAAAGCATGGGCGTAGGCGAGACGTTCTTCCTCAACAGTCGTGGCCTGTATATGCCGGCACCGAGCCCAGGGGACAACTTCAGCCTGTTTGCCGGTGCAGTAATCGTTGCGATTATCGGCGTGGTGCTGCTGTCGCGTTGGTCGAAGGCGCGGTTCGAGGCCACCGGTCAGCTTTTCCCTGTGTCATTGGGGGCGATTCCGTTGCTGATTGGCCTGCCAGGCCTGGCGATTCTGTTAGGCGGTAACCCGCTGCAGTGGAGTGTGCCAGCGCTGACGGGCTTTAACTTCTCGGGCGGCTGGGTGCTGATTCCCGAGCTGATGGCCCTGACCCTGGCATTGACCATCTACACCGCCGCGTTTATCGCTGAAAACGTGCGCTCTGGTATTCAGGCGGTCAATCACGGCCAAACCGAAGCGGCGCGTTCTTTGGGCCTGCCTGCCGGCAAGACCTTGCGTCTGGTGATTATTCCGCAAGCGTTGCGGGTGATCATTCCGCCGCTGACCAGCCAATACCTGAACCTGGCGAAGAACTCTTCGTTGGCAGCCGGTATCGGTTATCCGGACATGGTCTCGCTGTTCGCCGGTACGGTGCTCAACCAGACCGGGCAGGCGATCGAGGTGATTGCGATCACCATGAGCGTATACCTGGCGATCAGTATCAGCATTTCCATGCTGATGAACTGGTACAACAAGCGCATTGCGCTGATCGAGCGGTAAGGAGCAGCCATGCAAACTCATACATTCAAACCTGATTTACCGCCACCGGCGCTCAGCGTCGGTGTCGTGGGTTGGCTGCGGGCCAATCTGTTTTCTAGCTGGTTCAACACCCTGCTAACGCTGTTCGCCGCGTACTTGGTCTGGCTGATTGTGCCGCCGTTGATCCAGTGGGCGTTGATTGATGCAGATTGGACCGGTACTACCCGTGCCGATTGCACCAGCGGCGGCGCTTGCTGGGTGTTTGTGCAGCAGCGCTTCGGCCAGTTTATGTACGGCTTCTACCCGACTGAACTGCGTTGGCGCGTTGACCTGACCCTGTGGCTGGCGATCATCGGTGCTGCACCGCTGTTTGTGCCGCAAATGCCACGCAAGGCCATGTATGGCCTGGTGTTCTTGGTGGTTTACCCACTGCTTGCGTACTGGTTACTCCATGGTGGCTTCCTGGGCTTAGCAACAGTGCCTACCAGCCGTTGGGGTGGCCTGATGCTGACCCTGGTGATCGCTGCTGTCGGTATTGCGGGTGCGTTACCGCTGGGCATTATGCTGGCACTGGGTCGGCGCTCGGATATGCCAGCCATCCGGGTGATTTGCGTCACCTTTATCGAGTTCTGGCGCGGGGTGCCGTTGATCACCGTGCTGTTTATGTCCTCGGTAATGTTGCCGTTGTTTCTGCCCGAAGGTATGAGCTTCGACAAGCTGATGCGGGCATTGATCGGGGTGATCCTGTTCCAGTCGGCCTATATCGCCGAAGTGGTGCGTGGTGGCCTGCAAGCGATACCCAAAGGCCAATACGAGGCCGCTGCGGCCATGGGCCTGGGCTATTGGCGGATGATGGGCCTGGTGGTTTTACCGCAAGCCCTGAAGCTGGTGATCCCCGGCATCGTTAACACCTTTATTGCGTTGTTCAAGGACACCAGTCTGGTGATCATCATCGGCCTGTTCGACCTGCTCAACAGTATCAAACAAGCCACCACCGATCCGGCTTGGCTGGGCATGGCCACTGAAGGCTATGTGTTCGCCGCCCTGATTTTCTGGATTTTCTGTTTTGGTATGTCCCGCTACTCCCAACACCTGGAGCGCAAGCTGGACACCGGCCATAAGCGTTAGGAGACCTTTCAATGCCTGAAGCAATCAAACAAACCAGCGCCGAGCCGATGATCCTCATGGAGGGCGTACACAAGTGGTACGGTCAGTTCCATGTGCTCAAGGACATTAACCTGAACGTGCAGCAGGGCGAGCGTATTGTTCTCTGCGGTCCGTCCGGTTCCGGCAAGTCCACCGCGATTCGCTGCCTTAACCGTTTGGAGGAGCACCAACAGGGCCGCATCATCATCGACGGCACCGAGTTGACCCACGACCTCAAACACATCGAGGCGGTGCGTCGTGAAGTGGGCATGGTATTCCAGCACTTCAATCTGTTTCCGCACCTCACCGTGTTGCAGAACTGCACCCTGGCGCCCATGTGGGTGCGCAAGATGCCAAAGCGCGAGGCAGAAGAAGTGGCGATGCACTACTTGGAGCGCGTTCGCATTCCGGAGCAAGCTCACAAGTATCCGGGGCAACTGTCCGGTGGTCAGCAGCAGCGTGTGGCGATTGCCCGTGCGCTGTGCATGAAACCTAAGATCATGCTGTTCGACGAGCCGACCTCGGCCCTCGATCCGGAAATGGTCAAGGAAGTGCTGGATACCATGGTGGGCCTGGCTGAAGACGGCATGACCATGCTCTGTGTGACCCACGAGATGGGTTTTGCCCGCACCGTGGCAAACCGGGTTATTTTCCTCGATAAAGGCGAGATCGTTGAACAGAACGAACCAGAAGCCTTCTTCACTAACCCGCAAAACGAGCGTACCCAATTGTTCCTCAGTCAGATCATTCACTGAGATTCAACGGCTGTAAAAAAAGGGAGCCTTCGGGCTCCCTTTTTTATGGCCTGCCATCCAAGGCGGCCGCCTTGCGCGCCGTCGCTGCGCGACGTTAAAAATGGCTCCTGGCCATTTTTTATGCGTTCAGCTGGATGTCTAGTTGCCGTGCGTTCAGTTGTTTTCAGGCCATAGGCGCAGCGGCTTGCCTTGGGCGGGCCACAGGCGCAGTTGCTCGGTGGCGGAAAAGTCCCAGCGTTGCACGCTGCTCAGGCTGTCGAGAAAGCGAGCTTCTTGCTCCATCAACGCCGGTGCGCACATTTTGCGCGTGCTGCCGGCGGCGCTGAAGCTGAGCTTATCGCCCTGCAGGGTGTAACCGGCAAACCAGTGATTGCAGCCGGCGTTGCCATAGGCACGGCCATCGTCACCGAGGGTGATGGTCAGGTGGCTGCGGTCGATCAGCGGGCGTTCGCCGATCCACTCCACCTGATAGGTGTGCTCGGTTTCCAACTGCGGTGTAGAGGTCGCGCAGCCCACGAGGCCGGCAGCCAGCAGGTTGATCGTCAGTACGCTTTTCATAGCGCCGCCTTATCGATGCATTTAGGGCACAGATGCTTGGCGTTTTTTGATTGCCAGCCCAGTTCCTTGATCCGCGCTTCGGCGGCCGGCGCCTGGGCTTTTTTACCGAGCGCGGCATCGACGGCGAACTCGAAGTCGAGCTGGGCATTACAGCTGTCGCAGTTGGCCTGCCAGTTGAAAATCGCCATTTCCTTGAATGCTGGTCCGGTGGCCACGGCCACCCACTGGCCGCGTGGGTTGATCAAGTGGCGAACCTTGTCGGTCACTAAGCGCATGCACAGCTCGCGGCTGCCCTTGAGAGTGACCAGCAGGGTGTCGCCGCTCTGGATCGAGCCGCCATTGCCGGTAACCTGGTAACGGCCCGGTGCCAATGCGCGGCATTCAATCAGGGTGTGCTCGGGGTTGAGCAGGTTGTAGCGAAAGTCGTGTTCAGCCATGAATCCTCCAGATAGGCACAAATGCTATCACGCGGCAGGAAGCAGCTGATTAATCGGTGCGTCGGCCAGCCAGGCGGCGATGTTGTCGCGGGTGGTGGCGGCAATTGCCGCCAATGCTTCGTGGGTGAGAAAACCCTGATGCGCGGTGATCAGTACATTGGGGAAGCTCAGCAGGCGCGCCAGCACATCATCCTGCAGCGGTTGCTCAGAGCAATCCTCGAAGAACAGCTCGGCTTCTTCTTCATAGACATCCAGCCCCAGATAGCCCAGCTGCCCGCTTTTCAGTGCGCCGATCAGCGCCGGAGTATCGATCAGAGCACCGCGTCCGGTATTAATCAGCATCACGCCGCGCTGCATCTGCTGCAAACGCACGGCGTTGATCAGGTGCTGGGTGGCGGCGTTGAGTGGGCAGTGCAAGCTGATGATGTCGCTGCTTTCGAGCAGGTGATCCAGCCCGACCTGGCGTGCGCCGACCGGCAAATTGGCGATGGGCTGCGGGTCATGGATCAGCAGGTTACAGCCGAAACCGGCCATGATCCGGGCAAAGGTCAGACCGATCTGCCCGGCACCGATAATGCCGACACTCTTGCCATGCAGGTCGAAGCCAATCAGCCCGTGCAGGGAAAAATCACCTTCGCGGGTGCGATTGAAGGCGCGGTGGGTGCGTCGATTGAGAGTCATGATCAGCGCCAGCGCATGTTCGGCGACGGCATGCGGTGAATAAGCCGGTACCCGCACCACCGTCAGGCCGAGGGCACGCGCGGCGTGCAGGTCGACATGGTTGTAGCCGGCTGAACGCAGGGCAATCAGCCGTGTACCGCTGGCGGCCAGTTGCTGCAGCACAGCGGCACTGAGGTCGTCATTGATAAAGGCGCAAACCACTTCATACCCGGCGGCCAGGCCGGCACTGTCCTGGCTCAGGTGTGCGTGCTGAAAATTCAGCTGCCAGTCGTCCGGGAACCCCGCAGTGCGAAAACTCTGCTGGTCGTATGGCTTGCTGCTGAACAGCATGATGCGCATGGGACTCCTTGGCTCTTTGCGATAGACCGCCATCAGGCGTTGACTTCAGCCTCGTGGGCCAGCCGTTCTATGGCGGCATCCAGCTCGTCCAAAGCCTGCTGGGCGGCAGGATCGTTTTGTTTCAACAGGGTTTCGCTGCGCTGGCAGGCCGCGCGCAGCTGCGGTACACCGCAATAGCGGGTGGCGCCGTGCAGGCGATGGACGCGCTCGATCAAGGCGTTACGTTCGCCGCTGTCGCGGGCCTGGCGAATAGCCTGGCGATCACCGGGCAGACCGGCGAGTAGCATGCTCAGCATGTCGGCGGCCAGGTCGGGTTTGCCAGCGGCCAGGCGCAGACCTTCTTCGGCGTCCAGCACGCTGAGATGGTGATGCTCAGTAGTGATGCCGGTGTGTGCGATGCTCTGGTTGCGTAGGGCCAGGCCTGTCCACTTAAGCACCACTTGGGCGAGCTGGCGCTCGCTGATCGGTTTGCTTAGGTAGTCATCCAGGCCGCTTTGCAGCAGCGCACGCTTTTCGTTGGCCAACGCGTGGGCGGTTAGCGCAACAATGGGCACCGGGCTTTGCCCGTGTTGATTTTCCTGCTGACGAATCGCTTCGGTGGCTTGACGGCCATCCATGCCAGGCATCTGCACGTCCATAAAAATCAGGTCGAAGGTCTGTGCGGCGGCTTTCTCCACCGCTTCATAGCCGCTGCCGGCGATGCTTACTTGCGCGCCCATGTCCTCCAACAGCGTTTGCACCAGCAGCAGGTTGGCCGGGTTATCGTCAACGCAGAGAATCAGGGGTGGGCGGCTGGGTGCACTGTGTTGGTTTTCGCTGCGGCTCAGCCTCGGGCTGACCAGTTCGGCCAGGCCCCGTTGCAGTTTGCGCGTACAGACAGGCTTGGCCTGCAGCTGGCTGTAAGCGTCCGGCAACAGGCTGTGATAGAGCGATTGCTCGGTGGTGGGGCACAGCAGCATAGGTTTGCAGGCCAGGCGTTCGAGTTCCCAAATATGCTGATCGAGGCGCTCCGGCGGCAGGGTCTGGGTGCTGACGCCGAGCACCGCTAGTTCAATAGGCTGGGTGCTATGCCGCGCCTCGGCCACGGCGCTGAGCAGGTTGTCGAGGTTGTCAAAACCACTGACCTGCAGGCCGCAGTCTTCGAGTTGATGTTGCAGGGCCTGGCGGGCCAGGTCGTGATGTTCCAGAGCCGCCACACGACGGCCGAGCAAGGGTGGACGCGGCAGATCTTCGGCATCATCGCGGGCTTTGGGCAGGCTTAACGTGATCCAGAATTCCGAGCCTTCCTCAGGTGTGCTGTCGACACCGATTTCGCCGCCCATTTGTTCAATCAAGCGTTTGGAAATCACCAGGCCCAGGCCGGTGCCGCCGGCTTGGCGGCTCAGTGAGTTATCGGCCTGGCTGAAGGCCTGGAACAGCTCGCGCAAGTCTTCATCGGAGAGGCCGATGCCGGTGTCTTGCACGCTGATGCGCAGCTGTGCGCGGTCAGCGCTTTCGTCTTCGAGCATGGCCCGCATGACAATGGTGCCGGCACGGGTGAACTTGATTGCGTTGCTCACCAAGTTAGTGAGCACCTGCTTGAGCCGCAGCGGGTCACCGATTAGCGACAGCGGTGTATCGCGGTAGACCAGGCTGAGTAGCTCCAGCTGCTTGGCATGGGCGGCCGGGGCGAGGATGGTCAGGGTGTCCTGCAACAGGTCACGCAGGTTAAACGGGATATTTTCCAGTACCAGCTTGCCGGCTTCGATTTTCGAGAAGTCGAGAATCTCATTGATGATCGCCAGCAGGCTGTCGGCGGATTTTTCGATAGTGCCTAGGTAATCCTGCTGGCGCGGGGTCAGCTCGCTTTTCTGCAACAGGTTGGTGAAACCGAGAATGCCGTTGAGCGGCGTGCGAATTTCATGGCTCATATTGGCAAGGAATTCGGACTTGATGCGGCTGGCCTCCAGGGCCTCTTTTCGCGCAAAGTCCAGTTCGATGTTTTGAATCTCGATGGTTTCCAGGTTCTGACGCACGTCTTCAGTGGCCTGGTCGACGCTGTGTTGCAGCTCTTCTTGGGCATTTTGCAGCGACTCGGCCATGCGGTTGATGCCGGAGGCCAGCTCGTCCAGCTCATGGCTGCCGAGTGGCGGCAGGCGGGTTTCCAGGTGGCCGTCTTTGAGCTGGGCGACGCTTTGTTTGATCTGCCGCAGCGGGTCGTTGATGGTGCGGCTCATGCGCACGGCGAGCAGGGCAGTGACCATCAGCCCGGTGGCGATCAATAACAGGCTAGCGAGCAGGCTGCGGTAACCGCTGAGCAAGGTGCTGTGGTGCGACAGCTCCAGCTCGACCCAGCCGAGTAATTGATTAGCCGGCTCGCTGGTGGCTTTGCCGGTGAGGCTCAAGTGTTGCTGATACACCGGCAGGAGAAAGCGTGTGGCGTTGGGGTTGCTGTTTTGCGCGGCTTGTTCATCGTAAGTGTCTGGCGATGGGTTGAGCATGCTCGGCCCCGCGTGGGCCAGTGTATTGCGTTGGGCGGCGAGGAAACTGACGGCGCGTACATCCGGTTGCTCCAGCGCCTGACTGGCAATGCGCTGCAGCACCTCACTATCACCGACATGCAGGGCCGGTGCGGCCAGCGGCGCGAGCTGCTCGATGATCATCTGCCCGCGCTGCAACAGTTGCCCCTGTAAACCGGACAGCTGCACCCAGGTGAAATAGCCGCCAAGCACCAGCGCTAGCAGGCTGGTGGGTAGCAGCGTGAGCATAAGCACACGGCCCTTGATGCCTAAATCCTTTATCACGCGCTGCCTCCTGTAATGTCCTTGCGCAGTTTAGCGGCTGCGCTCGCTCTTATGGCAAATGCTGTTGCTTGCAGCGGCTCTGTTGTATGGCCGAGTAAGGTTTGCCGGTATCATGGCGGCCTTCTTTGCGTTTGGATTATCTCGTTCGCCATGAGCCCGCATTACCCAACCATCGCCGATTGCATCGGCAACACCCCGCTGGTGCGCCTGCAGCGCCTGCCGGGTAACACCAGCAATACCTTGCTGCTGAAGCTGGAAGGCAACAACCCGGCAGGCTCGGTAAAAGACCGTCCAGCGTTGTCGATGATCACTCGCGCTGAGTCGCGTGGTGACATCCAACCGGGTGATGTGCTGATCGAAGCCACCAGCGGCAACACTGGTATCGCCCTGGCCATGGCCGCCGCGATCAAGGGTTACCGCATGGTGCTGATCATGCCGGACAACTCCACGGCCGAGCGCAAGGCGGCGATGACCGCCTACGGTGCGCAGCTCATTCTGGTCGGCGGTATGGAAGAGGCGCGCGACCTGGCATTGCAGATGCAAGCCGACGGCAAAGGCAAGGTGCTCGATCAGTTCGCCAATGGCGACAATCCGATTGCCCACTACACCAGCACCGGCCCGGAAATTTGGCAGCAAACAGGTGGCGAGATCACGCACTTCATCAGTTCCATGGGCACTACGGGCACCATCATGGGCGTCTCGCGTTTCTTGAAAGAACAGAAACCAGACGTACAGATTGTCGGCCTGCAACCGATGGAAGGTGCGGCAATCCCGGGTATCCGCCGCTGGCCGCAGGAGTACCTGCCGAGCATCTACCAGGCCGAGCGAGTGGACCGCATTATCGACATGGGCCAGCAGGAAGCCGAAGACGTGATGCGCCGCCTGGCGCGTGAGGAAGGCATCTTCTGCGGCGTGTCCTCAGGTGGTTCGGTGGCGGCCATGCTGCGTTTGTCCCAGGAAGTCGAGAATGCGGTGATGGTCGCGATCATCTGTGATCGCGGCGACCGTTACCTGTCCAGTGGCGTTTACGACGTACCGAGCAACTGATGGCGAAGAAAGACGGCGGTCTACGCTTTCAGCCCAGCGGTGGCACCCGTGTGCCGCAAGTACCGGTGGGCAAGAAACAGAAACTGACGATTGAGCGCCTAGCCAATGACGGTCGGGGCATCGGCTTTGTTGAGGGGCGTACCTGGTTTGTCAGTGGCGCGCTGGTGGGCGAGCAAGTTGAAGCGCGGGTGCTGGGTGCTCACGGCAAGGTGGTCGAGGCACGCGTCGAGCGCATTCTGACGGCCAGTGCCGAGCGTCGTAATGAGGCCTGCGTTCACGCCAAAGTCTGTGGCGGCTGTAGCCTGCAGCATATGCCCCATGATGATCAGCTTGCCCTCAAACAGCGCATGCTCAGTGAGCAGTTGAGCCGTTTGGCGGACCTGCAACCGCTGGAGTGGGCCGCGCCTTTGGTGGGGCCTGAACTGGGCTATCGACGCCGTGCCCGTATCGCCGTGCTCTGGGACAAAAAGGCCAAGCGTCTGGATGTGGGTTTTCGCGCAGCAGCCAGTCAGGACATTCTCGCCATCACCGATTGCCCGGTTCTGGTACAGCCCTTGCAGCCGATCCTGCGCGCGTTACCGCAGGCATTGCGTGAGCTGGATAAACCCCAAGCCATTGGTCATGTCGAGTTGTTCAGTGGCAGCAGCAATGCTGTGCTGATACGACACACCGCTGAATTGAATGACGCGGACCTAGCCCGCTTGCAGGCTTTCTGCACCACGCACAATGCACAGCTGTGGTTGCACGGCGTGACTGAGCCAATGCCGGTTGAGCCCGATCAGTCGCTGAGTTACCGCCTGGAACGGTACAGCCTCGATCTGGCGTACCGCCCTGGCGACTTTGTTCAGGTTAACCAGCCGGTCAACGATGCCATGGTCGCGCAAGCGCTCGACTGGCTTGCGCCGCAAGCCGATGAACGAGTGCTGGATCTGTTCTGCGGCCTGGGTAATTTTGCTTTGCCCCTAGCCCAACGGGTGCGTGAATTGGTGGCGGTAGAGGGGGTGGCGAGCATGGTCGAGCGCGCCGCAGAAAATGCCTTGAACAACGGCTTAAGCAATGCGCACTTTTACCAGGCCGACCTGTCCAACCCGCTGGTCGAGGCTGGCTGGATGCAGGGCGGTTTTGCTGCTGCGCTGCTCGATCCGCCACGTGATGGTGCGTTACAGATGGTCAAGCAGATGACGGCGCTGGGCGTCAAACGCGTGCTGTATGTGTCGTGTAACCCGACGACATTGGCCCGCGACAGCGCCGAGTTGCAGGCACAAGGTTACCGGCTGGAGCGGGCCGGCATCCTCGATATGTTTCCGCAAACGGCTCATGTTGAAGCCATGGCGCTGTTTGTTCAGCAGTAAATAGACGCATCGAGATAGGGTGGCACGTGCTGGATTTTATCCGCCACAACCCTTAACTCGGTGCAGCAGGGGCGCACAGGGATTGCGCCTTAGGTGGTCAAACTGGTCAGCCCATTAATGGCTGGCGACTGTTCGCTACGCACGGTGCGTAGCGTAGGGAAGGTAAGCAAGATGGTTCAGGTCAGAGCGCATCAGCCGATCAATGACGACGGCAGCATCAACCTTGAAGCCTGGCTCGGGCATGTACTGAGTGTCGATCCAGCCCTGGATCGGGATGCCCTGCGTGAGGCCTGCGAGTTCGCCCGCGAGGCCGAACAGCAAGCCAATGCTGCGAAAAACCTGTGGACTGAGGGCGCGTCGAGCTTTCGATCCGGGCTGGAGATCGCCGAAATTCTGGCTGACCTCAAGCTCGACCAGGATTCGCTGGTTGCTGCCGTTATCTACCGCTGCGTACGCGAAGGCAAAGTGCCGTTGGCGTTGGTGCATCAGCGCTTCGGTCCGGTGGTGGCCAAGCTGGTTGAGGGCGTGTTGCGCATGGCGGCGATCAGCGCGTCGATGAACCCGCGTGACTCGCTGGTGCTCGGCTCCCAAGCGCAGGTGGAAAACCTGCGCAAAATGCTGGTGGCGATGGTCGACGACGTGCGCGTGGCGCTGATCAAGCTGGCCGAGCGCACCTGTGCGATTCGTGCAGTAAAAGAAGCCGACGATGAGAAACGCCAGCGTGTGGCCCGCGAGGTGTTCGATATCTACGCGCCGTTGGCCCATCGCTTAGGTATCGGCCATATCAAATGGGAGCTGGAAGACCTGTCCTTTCGCTACCTGGAACCGGATCAGTACAAGCAGATTGCCAAGCTGCTGCATGAGCGCCGG
>Ga0115550_1002575_pt1 | contig 12314 bp, 3 predicted proteins | sample COGITO_mtgs_1005_FD_87177 | JGI IMG/M metagenome (GOLD analysis project Ga0115550, IMG submission 87177) | Pelagic marine microbial communities from North Sea - COGITO_mtgs_100511 | ecosystem: Environmental > Aquatic > Marine > Epipelagic | place: Germany:Helgoland, sampling site Kabeltonne... | reverse complement strand
TATCAATAGGTGAACTAGTTGATGAAGCTAACGGTTTGCTTTATGTTTTTTTAACAGATAACATTGGTTCTAGTTATGTACCAACTGGTGCGGGTTCTAATCATTACATATATAGATATAACGTGTCTAGCGGTACAACTACTAAGTTAGTTGAAGGCCCTTTTCTTAACTTTTCTACGCAAAACCCAATATATGGCGTTAATTTATTAGAAGATATTCTTTTTTTTACAGATAACAGGAACCAACCCAGAAAAATAAATGTAACATTAGCTGAGACTACGGGTTACTATTCTACAGAAGACAATATATCTGTAGCTAGATACAACCCTTATGAAACTATAAAGCTATTTAAAGAAAGCGCATTATCTCCAACGAACTACGAAACCACTATGAAAGATGTTTCTAGTAAGTTTTTACCTGATGGAGGGTCATGCACTGTTACTAATACCGCGACAGGACTTGATTTTGTTATTGGTGATTTAGATATACCTTTTTTACCAAACGAACCTTACGTTGGGCAGAAAGTTGTTTATATAGATTCAGCTGGAGCTGTTCAGGAAATAGGATCTGGAGCGCTAGTTACCGGATGGAATTCAGGAACTTCAACTTTATCTATAAGCATCACCACCACTTTAGACGCTGGTACTGAGATTTTACTTAATGCTAATCCATACTACATACCTAATTATGCAGGAGATCCTAAGTTTTTAGAAGATAAATTCATAAGATTTAGTTATAGATTTAAGTTTGATGACGGGGAATATTCCATAATGGCGCCGTTTACTCAAGTTTGTTTTATTCCTAAGCAAGATGGTTATTTTTTAAATAACTCAGCAACAGAAGGCGATCAGCAACAAGCTTTTTCTTCTACTATAGTTGATTTTATGGAAAATAAAATTAATAAAATAGATTTACAAATACCTCTACCATCAATTGCTAATAATCTTTCTAGCGCATTCCATATTAAAGAAATTGATATACTGTATAAAGAGTCTGATGGTTTAACAGTTAAAGTTATAGAAACTATACCTGTCAACTCAAGCTTCACTGGAGCAAGTAATATATTTCAGTATGAGTATCAAGCTCAAATACCTTACAAGACACTACCTACTAACGAAATAATTAGAGTATATGACAAAGTGCCAGTTAAAGCTCTTAGCCAAGAAATAATAAGCAATAGAGTAGTGTATGCTAACTTTCAAGATAAACACACCCCTCCCTCATTTCTTAATTACAACGTTTCTGCTGGTTCTAAAAGTGTTTTTAACTTAAAAACAGGTACTGCCAATGGAACTATAGGAGTAGATTCAACTACTATAACTTTATCTAGTATATTAGGAACAATAAATGCTGGTAGCTCTGTATCGGGAACAGGTGTTCCAACAGGTACAACAGTAAGCAGCTATGATGGGTTATCAATTGTTGTGAGTCAAGCCGTTACAATAAGTGCTGGCACTGCTTTAGTTTTTAATCCTAGCAGTGATGATTCAAACTCTACAAGTATAATTGAATACCCTAGCAGTAATTTAAAGACTAATAGAAATTATCAAGTTGGTTTTGTTTTATCTGACAAGTTTGGGAGACAATCAACAGTTATATTATCAAGCGATAGAGAAGGTGGGGTCTCTGAATTTAGAGGTTCAACTATATACTCTCCATACGAAGACGCAACTGTAAATCCACTAGAATGGCTTGGAAATTCTCTTAAAGTTTCTGTGAATGACCCTATAGGGCCTGCGGCTAAAAATCCTAACGGAAATGGAGAGCCTGGTGTTTATAACGGAGACGTTACTAGTGAGGATTACAATCCTCTTGGGTGGTATTCTTACAAGATAGTTGTAAAACAAAATGAACAAGAATATTATAATGTCTATTCAGCTGGAGCTATGAAAGGATTACCTTTCAACTATAACTCTAATGATCTTTCGCCTGTACAAAGTAATAACACTTCTTTTATAACGCTTATAAACGATAATATAAATAAAGTACCTAGAGATCTATCAGAAGTTGGACCTCAAGATAAATCTTTTAGAAGTTCTGTTACATTATTCGGAAGAGTAGAAAATTTAAACAACAATATAAATACAGGAAATAAACAATACTACCCGAGTAGAAGACCTTTTACTACTTCTTCAATAGAAGACTTGTATGATTTATTTGACATAGATGATTTTAAAGGTTCTTTAGGTTCTGTATTACCTATAACCAATACTCTAAACGCTTTTCATGGGTTTTTTAAATCCGATTCAAACCCCTTTGTAGCGGAAATAGTAACTTCTCAAGCTAGTAATAATCAATTCGGAGTTAACAACAGCGTTACAACAGAAGTAGGCTCTGCTACAGCTACTAGTGCAGTTTCAAGTACAACAGAAGTGCCTTACGACACTTTAACAGGTAAGGTTGATATAGGTAGTATAATAACTTCTATTAACGGGGTGGCAGTAGATTCAAACGCCTTGGATTTTGTTGTGTTAAACATTACCGGAAGCGCTATAGGCACTATGACCTTGAATAGAGCTATAACATTAAGCGACAATGATGTACTTGCTTTTTCACTAAAAAACTACAACGATATACAATCTTTAGCTATATTTGAAACCGCACCAACAATATCTAGACTTGATATTTTTTGGGAAACCTCTTCAAGTGGGCTTGTTGCAGATTTAAATAACCTAGTTTTAAATGAATCAGCCGCAGGATCTACTTTTAGCAGTTGGAATGACGCTGCTTTTGATGAAGCTATAGAGCTAGGTGCCGACATATTATCTTCAAATTTTCAAATACAAGATAATTTTGGTTCAAATATTACCTTAGCAGTTGGTGATACTTTTGCTATTACAAGTGTACTAGATCAAAGAACACCAACACCAGTAGATACTTCTACTTGGTTTGAATTATACGAAGCCGGCGGCACGGGTAGCAGTGTTTATAATATAAGAACAACTGCTGCGTTTGTGGAGCATGTTTACTACAATGCAACAACAGGTTCTAATGATTTTAATTTTTCTTTTCAATCTTTTATCAACGGTGTATACACAAATATAAATCAAGTTGCTAACCTAAGTAATGTAGCTCCTACGATGAAGGGCCCGGATACCAGCGGTACGGCCCCTGACCCGGCTGTAGATTTTACTTTAACTGGAAACACTGTTACTACTGATTTGTTTACAATGACGGCTGTTAACGGTGCTAATTCATCAGGTTTTTTAACGGGTGAAGATATTACCTGGGCAGTTACAGCTGTTGATGCAAATGGTAATTCGGTCAATTATTTTGGGGTATCTTTTAGTAATACAACAACGCTATCAACTTGTATTGTGCAAAACACAAATGTCAACAGTGTCCCGGCTCAGACATATACCTTAACTTTAAGATGTGTAGATGCTGGAGGTGCAGATTATGTAGTTGTAGTAACAGCTAACCTAGGGGTTATACCAGAGAGCGTAACTGATAATATATTTCAATATTCTAATAACTATGGAGGAGGCACGTTGTATTACACTCTAGTAACAGTTAACTTAGCTAACGACCCTTTAGGGTGGAATGGGAAATATATAATAAACGGCAAATGGTCCGAAGTGTCTCAAGGTGTAGACAATATAACAATTAAACTAAATGCTGTTTGTGCTGATAATCCTTATATATACGGAGACACACAATTAAATGCTTTAACTAGATACCGGAATTGTTATGCCGGTAACTGGGATTTCCCGTTCTCAACCACAACAACCGATGTAACAAATTTCTTAGACTGGACTTATGAAGTTATATAACAGTAATAAACAAATAAAATAAGTAATAATATATGGGAGCTACTATAGAGGTTAAATATTTCAACTCTTTCGTGCTAAAGAAGTCAAATCCTTCTAGCAATATACCTTCTTGGAATGGATCTACTGGAGTTCCACAACCTATAGGCGGTTATCCAAGAACCAATACTTCTGGTATAAACAGCTGGGCTATTGAAGAGGCCAGAATTAGAGGTGGTTATAATAACACTAATGTCGATTTTGGAGTAAAGGCTTACTTGGTTGAAGACGAACCTAATGCGGTTAATAGGATTAATTCCCTTATATACTCAGGTATATTTAACTCAAGAACAGGTGTTAATGATACTAATGTATTTTCTGTAGGTGAGGATATAACAAAATCAGCTGATCCAGCTAATGGTAGTATCCAAAAATTATACGCAGAAGACACTAACTTAATAATTCTACAAGAATCAAAAGTATCTAGAGCATTGATTGATAAAGACGCTATATATTCCGCTGAAGGCGGTGGTAGTATTACAAATGTTAATACAACTATAGGAACAATACAGCCTTTTGCTGGTAATTTTGGCATCAGTAGAGATCCAGGTAGTTTTGCTGCTTATGGTTATAGAAAATACTTTACAGACAGAGATAGAAATGCTGTATTAAGATTGTCTATGGATGGTTTAACAGAAATTTCTAATTATGGTATGTATGATTATTTTAGAGATAAATTTTCTGAAATAACCACTAGCTCTTCTCAGGGCACTATAGTGGGCGGTTGGGATATTTACAATAAGCAATACGTTTTATCTCTGCAAGCTGATACCGGTTTTTATAATACATTAACTTTTGATGAAAGCGTATTAGGTTGGACTAGCTTCTTCAGCTATAAGCCTAATCAAATTTTTAGTATAAAAAGCGATTATTACACTTTAAATAATGGATCTTTATATAAGCACTATTCAAATAATACAAGAGGTAGTTTTTATGGTGTTACATCAAAAACTTCTATAACTTTTGTATTTAACCCAAAGATTAGTTTGTCTAAAGTTTTTCAAACAATTAACTACGAAGGCAGTAACGGGTGGCAAATTGATAGCTTTGTTTCTGATTCTACAGGATTTGATTTATCACTAAATAATAATTGGGTAGAATACAATGATACAGCTAATGCAGTTTCTTCAAAACCAGCTATATATAGCTACGATGAAGGAGTGTATCAAGAAAATGGTGTCACTTATAGAATAGGCTTTAATAGAAAAGAAAATAAATACAACGCAAGTATTATTAATACTTCCTCAGCTAGACCGGAAGAGGTTGTTTTTGGAGGTAGTATGACAGGTGTAAAAGGGTATTTTACAGTTGTAACTGCATCTACTGACGCTACTACAAATCCCGGAGGGCTTAAAGAATTATTTGCAGTATCTTCTAACTATGTAGAATCATCATATTAACATGAAAAATAAAATATAAACTATGCCAGTACCATTAGCAGTACCGTTAATCACAGGAGCTATATCTTTTGTTAGCGGCTTATTCGGAAGTAGCGCAGCGAAAAAAGCAGAACAAAAAGCAGCAGCTGAAAAAGCAGCAGCTCAAAGATCTTTAAATGCATTAATTAACGACAGACAAGACATTATAAACCCTTTTGAAGATGTAAAAGATTTATCTTCTATGCTTAGTAATCCTATGGCTAATCTAAGCGTAGCTACTCAAGCGGCCGAAATACAAGTAGAAGAAGCTGATATATCGTTAGCTAATACTTTAGATACCGTTAGAGCTACAGGAGCAAGCGCAGGTGGAGCAACAGCTTTAGCTCAAGCAGCTTTGCAAAGCAAAAAAGGTGTATCCGCAAGTATAGAGGCTCAAGAAGCTCAAAACGAAAAGCTAAGAGCTCAAGGAGAACAACAATTGCAGCAGCAAAAAATGTCAGAAGCTCAAAGAGTACAAGGAGTTGAAGCTCAAGGAAAACAATTCGTATTTAATGCTCAAGAAAGCAGAGACACTGCTCAAATGGATAGATTATCAGCTCAAATATCAGGAGCGGGACAAAGACAAGCTCAAGCTAGCTCAGATAGAACAGGCGCTATAACAGGTGCCATTGGTGGAGTTGCAAGTGCTTTTGGTAGTATGGCTTCAGCGGGTGCTTTTGGAAAAAGCGGAAGTAAAACTGGTTTTACCGATGCTTTAGGAAGTGGTTTTAAATTTTAAAATGTAGTTAAAAAAATAAAATGAGTTATAGAAATCCAACACAAGTAGTAGACACTCAAACCGGTCAGCATTATGCCAACCTGCAGAAAACAATTGCAGGATCTTTTGGTAATTACGTTAATTCCGTAAAAGCAGCCGATGCTAAAAAACAGCAAGAAAACGAAAAAAGAGCAGCGCAAGAAACAGCTAGGTTGAATGGTTTAATAAAAGAAAGAAACAAAAACGTTTCTTCTGTTATGAAGACTGCTTCTTCGTATCCCACAGTGGATTTCAGCACAGGCGCAAAAGGGATTATTAATGAGGCTTATGAAATTGAATCAAAAAATCAAGTTAGATCTATTGATCAAAATCAAAAAATAGCTGCAGCAAATACCGTAGGAGATGCAGCTAGACCTGCCGCTGAAGAGTATGTTGGAAAACAAACCACATTTAATACAGCATATGCTAAAGCCATTGGAACCATGGGAGGCATTGCTAGAGGCCAAGAGCTTAAAGTTTATGAAGGTCTTTATAATTCTACCTCAGACGGGGTTATGTCTAAAACAACAGCTATTTATACTCTGGATGGTAGTAATAACATAGTAATAACTTATGAAAATGGAGGGAAAGTATTCGATCCATCAAACGATTCAATGCTACCGCAATTTGTGCCAGACTGGCAGCCTTCTGTCGATTCCTTTAAAAAACAAGGTCTTACTAATGAATTATTTAATTTCGCTGATTCAAATAACGAGATATATAAAGGAGGTGAAAAGATATACGAAAATGGAAAAGCTGTTGGTGTATTACCAAATAGGAAAAAATTTGAAGATAGCATAAAAAAAGGAGTTAGAGCCAACGTAATATCAGGACTATCTTCCAACGATGCCATAGCCTTGTATAATAATGTATTAAGAACACCTGATAAAGATGGCAATCTACCAAATGAAATTCCTCAAACAAAAGAATGGTTTATTTTTGATAAAGATGATAAATCACCAGAAGCATTAGTACAAAAAGGTTATCAAGATGCTATAACTAACGCGGCTACTAAATTTGTAGCTAACCAAGCTGAGTATCTTAAAAATCCTTATAAATACACTGGCAAACAAGGAGAAAATCCACCAACTCTAGAAGAAGACGCTGAAGATATTTTTAACGACATTATTGGCGATGTCCAAAACTCTATAGATATAGTTGGTGCAGGAGCTACCTTTAATAAAGAAAACAATACGGTTGAATTTATAAGACCTGTTACAACTTACGAGAAAGACTCTGAAGGCAAGCAAAGAAAAGTAGTAACTGACAAGCCAATGACATTTGAATTAAACACTCAAGCCGGTATGCAAGACTACGTTAATAGTGTTGTTGACAGAATGGATAACTTGTTAGGCCAGAAAAATGGAAGTAAAAGAACTGCAATTAAAAAACTTGTTGGCAAATACTTTAAAGATAAAAAGCAAGTGGCTACAGATATTGAGACATCAGCAAGACTATCAACAGGTGTAATGAGAGACGTACCTAAAAAAACATACAATTCAATAACAGGAGAATTATATTAAAAAAATAAAATATGCCAGATTATAAATTAAAAAACGGAGAAATAGTAACTGTTAAAGAAGAAGATGTGCAGTCTTTTATGGGTTCAAAACACAGCGATGGGGCAGTTTTAATTGAAGTAGAAAACGCGCTAGTAACAGATGCAGAAACAATAGATGCGGATTTTCAAAAAGGCAGCGCTTTGGGTGCAGATGCTCTGCCAAAAGAAAAACCAGCACCAATGGGTACGGTATTAGACTCGGTAAATGGTTCTTTGGAATCAGTAGAGAAATCTGATCCTGCTGATGGCTTTGTAATAAAAGCTACTAAAAGCGAAGAGTTTAAAAAGAAAGAAGAAAATGCTAATAAACTTAGAAATAGAATTTCTAAAGTAACTCCATTAAGCAGTAAAGGCGAGATTGGTTTTGAGTATTTAGGGTATGAAGATAAAGGAGGATATATTGCTCCTAAGCTGAGTGATAAAGATAGACCATACGAGTACGTTAAGCTTGACGCGGACGGGCAAAAGCAGGTTTATGCGTATGGTGTACCAGGTCCTCTTGATGGGTACAACAAGCAATACAAAAATACTTTTGAAGAAGATTTAAAAAATAAATTAGGAGATTCTAGATATCAGCAAGTAAAAAAAGCTTTTGATGGAGCCGCTGCTAAAGGCGTTAATCTAACAAGAGAGAATTTAGGTGAATTTATAGACCTATCTCTTATACCTCAAAGCGTGCAAAATAAAGTTGTAGACGGCTTGCAATCTAACGCTGCCGATGCTTTTGTTCAGACATTAGACGAACAAGAAAGAATGGATGTAACTTCTTTTCTAGGTACAGATTCTTTTAAAAAGGCAGTCAGGTTAGATAAAGAAGCTAAGCAAAAAGATGCAGACGACTATAAAAGACAATACGGAAAGACACTTATAGGTGAGCAGACTGTAATGGACTTAGACACTAGAGAGACGAGAACATTTACTCCTGTTAATACTTCTTTTTTAAACATCACTGGGAAAAGCGATTTAGGTAAATTTAAAAAAATAGCTGAAAACGTATATGAGCAAGATCAAAAAAATATATCTAAAATAGTTGAAAATTTTAATTCTACCTACGAAAACTATAATAAAAAAGCTTTAATATATAAGGCTAAATCTAAAGAAATAAAAGATAAATATAATAAAGCAAAAGAAACTTTAAGCAAAAGTAAAACTCAAGAAAACGTAGATGCAGTTAATGTTGTAGTTGAGGATTATAATTCTATGATTAATAGTGAAGATTTTATGTCGCTTGATAAGACTTTTGAATCCATGACGGATATGAAGCTAGATCTAGAGAATAGGTCTAAAATATCTTTACAAGACGCAGAGAAATTAAAGCTATTAGGTATTCAAACCAGTTCATTAGCTAAGAATTATAGCAATTTGGATAGATTTGCTTTGCAAATGGAGGACTTCTTTATAGCAAACCCTTTAGTATTTGCGGCAGATGTTGGAGAGTGGATTGGAGCAGGTGTTCAATCTAACTTAAATCTAGAATCCGCAGTGTTAGGAAGCCCAAGTGGACGAAGTACTTTTAACGCAGCAATGAAATCTGCCGGAACAGCTACCATGGCGTATAAAGGAAAATTAGCTAAACAGATAGAAAGCTTACCTTACACAGCTAAAAGCGGTGATGAAGATTACGAAATAGGTAATTACTTAGCTTCTACATTTGCTGAAAACGGACCATCTCTTATGGTTACTGCTGGTGTTATGTTAGCCTCAGGGGGAATGGGTGGAGCAGCTAGTTTATCCAATTTAGCTAGAACAGCTAGTTTAAGTAAAGCAGTGTTTTTTGGTACTGAATATGGTGGATCACTATATGACACTAAGACAGCAAGAACACAAGCTAAAAAAATGATAACAGATCTAGAAGATTCGTTATCTCTCGCAACCGACGAAGGAGAAATTAAGTATACTGAAAGCTTGATAGATGGTTTAAAGAATACAGCTACCACATCAGACTTTCAAGCTACTCTTATGGCTGCATCAGCAGGTTCTATAGCTGGCTTTATGGAGACTTACGGAACTTTAGGTACTGTAAATTTTATGAGAAAATACTCTAAAATAATTGGGCCTGAATCGTTCAAAGCTGTATTAAACCCTGCTTTATCCAGATATGCTAGCATCGCTACTAAAACAGCTATTGGAGCTGGTACTTCTGTTATAGGTAACAACATGGAAGAAGCTTTAACTACACTTGGTCAAAATGCTGCTAAAGCTCTTGTACTTAGAGAAGACCTTGATATAACAGAAGGCATAGATACAGAGTTTTTCAAAACTAATACATTAATTGGTTTTGCAGCATCAGGACCTACTCTTAGTCAGAATGTTACGTCTATGCTAAGCGCTGAGTTTAATACGAATAATAGTGTTAAAAAACAAAAAGAAGCAAGTGTAGAGCTATTAAGTATACAAGCTAGAATAGAGGATATAAAGTCTGGTAAAGTTAAACCAGGAACAAATATAATAAAAGAAGTTGCTAAACTTGAAATACAAAAGACCGAAAAGATAAAAGAAATATCTTTAATGCACTCGAACATACTGTTAGATGCTTCCCAACTTAGTGTAAGTGAATTAAATGCTGTAATAGAGGACAATAGATCTCTTAGATCGATATTAAAAGAAGTTCAAGAATTAAGCTCTGAGTTAGAACCTGGAGATAGTTTCACTAAAAATAGGTTAAAAAAATTAGAGTCTAAATACTTAGAGATTGTAAGTTCTAGAGAAAACGTATTAAATAGGCCAGCAAAAGAAATTAGAGAACGATTTAAAAACTCTTTAAACCCTGTTGAAGCAGCTTATAACAAAGGTCTATATATGAACCTTAACTCTGTTGTTAAAAACATAAAAGGAATTAAAACCTATGAATTTGGTGGAGAGTTTGGCATAACCGCTTTAAACAACTACATTAAAGACAACAAGGTAGGAGAGGAAAACGCAAGAATTCTTATAGCTGGTTATGAAGATGGTAATTTCGCTGCCAACGATGGCAACAATATATTATTGTTTACGGAAAATGTTGACAATGCTTTGAATCAAACTTCTGGAACTAGAGCTAAAATAGCTGCTGTTTCAGCATTTCACGAAGTAGGTCATGTACAGTCTAGAGAAGCTGGTATAGTTAAAAATGGTAGAATTGTTGGAGACGCTAATGCTATGGTGGATGGGATATTTGCTGATATAGAGTCTCGTAGAAATACTGGTGAAATATCACAGAAAGACTATGATTTCTTTTTAGAAAGAATAGATCAATATACTAACGAGTTAGACTCTAGGGGGAGAATTATATTTAATGAAACAAAAGGTGTAAATGTAGATGAATTAATACAGCTAGTTGGAGATTTAACTAACGCTGGTGTACTAAAGAAGAGTTCTTACGGCAAGGTATTTGAAATTAAAAACTTTATAAACAGTTTTTACAAAAGTAAAAATGGAGATGCTTTTAAATTCTTCAAGCTAGACACTTCTAGTGATATATTTGATTTCGTTGCTAGTTGGACAACTAAAGCTAAAGAAGGCAAAATTAAAGTTAGCTCTTCTGACGAAGAAGAAAAAACAATTAGTCCATCTAAGTCACTTTTAGAGCTTAATACTGAGCTAGAGGATTTAATAGACAGAGAGTTTGAGATGGATGAAGGAGACTTTGATGCTCAAAAATCTAACTTAGAATTAAAAATAAGACAAGCTAAAAAGCCTAGTGTTAAAAAAGAAACTTCAAAAAAGGAAATTTCAACTAAAGAGAAATCAGCTCCTAAAAAAGTATACGATAACGAAGGTTTAATAGAAATTATAAAATCAAAAGACACTTCTATCAAAGAAAAAGCAAAAGCTGAAGCTGATTTAGTTGAGTCTTTCGATAACATGGCTTTAAGAGCTATAAAGTACGATACTAGAAAAGGAGATTATGATAGAGACGAAATTAAAGATTATTTAAGAGAATTTCTACCTAGAATAATAGAGTCTTATAAACCTGGAGATTCTAAGTTTTCAACCTGGGTGTATAATAACATAGCACCCAAAGCTCAGCAGACTTACGAAAAGTTTAGAAAGATAGCTGATAAAAGTCTTGATGTAGAAGCTGGTGATGTTGGATCTGTAAAAGAAATGTCAGGTGATGTTAATACCCTATATGGAAGCGATAGCAAACCTAGCGATTTAAAAGACTCTACTCAGAAGATGATAAAGGCTACAAGCTTTGGTCCTATAACTGATCCTGGTGTCCTAGAAGCTGTAGAGAATATAATAGATATAAAAGAAGGTGAAAGACCTAATTTCAAAAGTTTAAATAATAAGAACTTTGACAAAGTGTCTGAGGCTATATTTGGTATAAGCGGTAAGAAAGCTAGAGGTAATGCTACATTAAAATACGATAAAAGCGGTGGGTCTTCAGAGGCTAATTCTCTGCAGAACGTATTTAAGAACGATAGTGATGTTAGAAAGTTTATAAAAACAATGCCAGATTACAATATAGCTACTAAAGAGACAGTTGTAAATGAGCAAGGTGAAACTATAGATGTATCTAGAGATACTTATGGAAGATCAATAGGTATCAACCCTAAGGTTTTAGCAATATTTTACGATAAAGTAGATGGTGCTATTCCGGGTATATCTAGTCCAAACGGAAGAAGTCTTGGTAAAACTACTCAGACAGATGTTTATAAATTAAAACCTGAATTTACAGGTAATATATCACCTAGCTCTGTAGCTAAACTACAAAGCTTAATTGGAATAAACAAAGGAACTTTAAGTATACCTATTAAAGGTGAAGCTAGAACTGAGTTTGGAAG
>Ga0115550_1002573_pt1 | contig 12319 bp, 10 predicted proteins | sample COGITO_mtgs_1005_FD_87177 | JGI IMG/M metagenome (GOLD analysis project Ga0115550, IMG submission 87177) | Pelagic marine microbial communities from North Sea - COGITO_mtgs_100511 | ecosystem: Environmental > Aquatic > Marine > Epipelagic | place: Germany:Helgoland, sampling site Kabeltonne... | reverse complement strand
CCTATTAAAAAATAGATACAGTAATATCTGTGAGCAAATACAAGCATTGCAGGCTGAGTTAGTTTCTCATGTTAAATTTTGATTTTATTATTTGAGACACAATATTAGTAGACTAGCAAAAGTTATTTGTTTAAACATTGCGGCTGTAACTGTCAGGCTATAGTTAGCTTTAGTAACACGATAGGTAACATAAGCGAGTGTTTAAAAATACAAAAGATATATTTTTCAGGGAGTTATAGCTTATATTCAGCTTCTCTATGCTCCATCAAACAAGCAATTTAGGAGGCACTTCGCAAAATTAAGTACCTGCTAAATGCCCATACAGGCGTATATATTTGGCCATGTATGGGTCATTGAAGTTGTTTACAAAAGCTCCAGTTGGAAATCAAAGCTCAAAACTAAAGCCCATTAGGAACTGCGTATTACCTCCGTGTTCACCTTCAGCGTGGGTGAAATCGCTTGTTTTGCCGTAGGGTCTTCCCCAAGCTATCCCGACATAAGGGGAGAATGTAGGAGTGGCCTGGTAAGCGAGACGCAGTCCAATTTCTAACTCAGATAAACCTGAACCGATACCGGTTTGAATATTAATCTTACTGTGTAAATTTGCTTTTCCCGTCCCTATGGTTAGGGGGCAAACTGGAGGCAACTTTCTCCCTGTCCCTAAAGACAACAAGTCTGCTAGCATCTATAGGTTGTTGCTTGGTCCAAACCAATCCAATGCGACTAAGAGTCTCTGCCAGCTGACCAGAGGCATGGGCTCTTGTGTATCCTTTGTATGTGTTGCCTAGCGATACCTGTATCCATTTGAGCTCAACTAATGCCTCATAGACATTGGTAGCATATCGATAAGAGTAATTAACTTTCGTTGAATCGCTGCTGTTTTTTGCATAAGACTCTTTAGCCCTCGGTATGACTATGGGCGTTGGTGAACTACCTGAAGTGATGCTGGAGTATGCGTGGTAGAGAGAGCCAATGAGATGCTTGGCGATTAATTGCTCTTCTTCGGCTCGGGCAATGGCTTGCTTCAAAAAAGTTAAGTATTTACGTTTAATACGTTCGTTATTTTCGTTGTACTTTTTCATGTTTGAACTCGTTAGTTGAAGTCACTGATTAAGAGAGGTTTGTTTGTATCACTTAATAAGGGAAATCCAGGCCGTAGGTGGGCAGGCGAATAACTGCGGTGGAAAACCCATCGACACAAATTTCAATAGTTGGATCCGTTTGTCTCTAGCCAGATGTACGCGGTGAAGTGGTGACCTAACTGGTTTGCAATTGATTCATATTTCTGATCGACCCGTAGAATAAACGCGATTCTCTGGCAGAACGAGTTAGGCTAGTCTTATGTGAAAGTATGTTGTGTTATAACCCGCTCTAGGAGCATCAATCATCGCTTGCCCTTAAAAAAATAGATCAGGCATTCGACCGTGAGGAGAATAAGTATATGAAAGCGAATGGCAAGAATAAACTGCGTTTTATGTGTTTAGCTGTAGTGTATCTTGGTCTAGTCCAGACTCAGGCCACTCAGGCCCAAGTACTAGAAGAAGTCATTGTAACCGCGAACAAAAAACAAGAGAGCCTGAGTGACGTAGGCATGACGGTAAATGTGCTGTCTTCCGGCCAAATGTTACGCCAGGGCATCGATTCCATGGAGGACATCGCGGTCGCTACGCCTTCTCTGGTTTATGCACGCTCAGCCAGCAACACTCCGATCTATGCACTTCGAGGGATCGGCTTTAACGAGACAAGCATCGGTGTCTATCCAGCAGTGAGTGTCTACCTGGATGAAGCCCCATTGACTTTCCCTATTTATGGTTTTCATTCCGCTTTTGATTTAGACCGCGTTGAGGTGTTAAAAGGCCCTCAGGGAACATTGTTTGGACAAAACTCCACTGGTGGAGCTGTAAACTTTATTGCCGCCAAGCCAACTGATGAGCTTTCGGGCAGCCTGGGCGGGAGCTTCGGCAGCTATGACGCCATCGATTTGCATGGTCATATCAGTGGTCCTATTTCGGAAAACATGAACGCCCGTTTGGCTTTCAAGACTCACAAAATGGACGAGTGGCAAGAAAGCCAAACTAGTGGGCGCGAGAATGGGAAGGAAAAGTACACCACTGCCAGGGCAATGCTGGATTGGCAGCCCGACGATCGTGCGCGTGTGGTAATCAACTTGAACGGATGGCAGGATAAGACGGAGCCACAGGCCACGCAGCTGATTGGCGTTATTCCAAAAATCCCCGAATTTGCAGATCCAGGCTTGCTATCGGCACCGTTTCCTGATGACAACGAAGATGCTGACTGGACCCCCGGGAGCAATTCATCTGACCGGAAGATGTATCAAGGCACGCTGCGGGTTGAGTACGAAGTCAACGACAATTTGTTGTTAACCTCGCTGTCATCGTTTGTAGACTTTGACCAGAAACAGGATAGTGACACAGATGGCGTCCCCGCAGTAGTATTTGATTTCGCGAAAATGGATGCGTCCGCGGAGACTTTCACGCAGGAAATACGTCTTGAAAATGTTAATGTTGAGAAATACCGCTGGGTAACAGGTGCATATTATGAGTCAAGCGAAGCCAGCGAAGATCAGATCCTCATCTACAGCGATAACTCCACCAGTAATCCCAACAACCTGGGCATCTTCAATAACACAGTTGAAGTTCGCAATGAAATGGAGAACTGGGCGGTTTTCGCAAATTTGGATTATTATCTGACGGAAGCGCTAAAGCTCAAGGTTGGCGCGCGGTACACTGATGCGGAATTCGAAAACTCAAGCTGCAACGCCGATGTAGGCGATGGCGCCAATGCGGCGCTGTTCAATTTTCTTGGGAACATTTTTAGCGGCCCGGGCACCTTCGAGCCGGTCGGTACCGGTGATTGCTTCTCGCTCAATTATCAGGGTCAACCCGGAGATCAGTGGATTGAAACGCTGTCGGAAGATAATGTGTCCTGGCGTGTCGGGCTTGATTATCACTACTCAGATACCGGACTGCTTTATGGCAACATCTCGCAGGGTTACAAGCAGGGCAGCTTCCCGACCTTGACGGCCGCCACTTGGCGTGCCTTTGAGCCCGTCACTCAGGAGTCCGTGTTGGCCTACGAGGCCGGCATCAAAGAAACTTTGATGAATGGAAGGCTATCCTTCAGAGCTGCGGCTTTCTACTACGAGTATGAGGACAAGCAGATCAAGGGAAATATCAGTGACCCAGTGTTCGGCATTCTCGAAGCGCTGCGCAACATCCCCGAGGTGGAAGTGTATGGCGCCGAGTTTGAGGTGTCACTGGCTCCGGTTGAGGGGTTGACACTCTCTCTTGCGGCCACCGCACTGGAACACGAAATTACCCAGTCTTCTGATGAATCGATCGATATTCTAGGTCATTTTCGGAATTTGGAAGGAGATGCCGTTCCCTATACGGCCGACCTGACCGTTAGATTCAATGCAGAGTACCGATGGAGCACAGGCAATATCGAGCCCTTCATCGGTCTCACCTACCTTTATGAGGATGAGAAAAGCACTTCAATCGGCGGCGAAGATATCACCATATCCCAAGCCCCAACCAATAAGTTGATTCCCGGATGGAACCATCCCTTCCTGTTGGATGAGATCAACTTGCTCAACGTACGAGCCGGATTTACTAGCATGGATGGAAAATGGACAGCGTTCGTGTGGGGTAGAAACGTCACAGATGAATACTACTGGTCTAATTCGACGGTTAACGACGATACTATTGTTCGGCTTGCTGCAAAACCGAGGACCTATGGTTTGACGGTCAATTACCAGTTTTAGTGAGTGAAAATCGAGCGCCTGGATAAAGGGAGCATACTATCTTTCTGTTCGTACGAGATGTGTAAGCTTCTTTCATGGGTTACCTAGTCGTAGAAGGTACGAATAAAAAACGAATTAGAAGGGAAGTATTGACTTTTATGCTCCCGACGCCTGCTCATTCTAGATAGACTTGAAGGATGTCACTATGACAACCCATATTGCCCCGCACATTGACGACCCTGTTGCAGCTCGCAGTAGCTGGGCCTTGGCAATGCTAATGGTCGTCTATATCTTGAATTTCGTCGATCGCCAGGTTATTGGCATCCTCGCGGTGCCTATCAAAGCAGACTTGGGTCTTACCGACACGCAGCTTGGTCTGGGTATAGGTAAGTTTTAATAGCAGCATAAACCAGCACCGGTCAGCTGGCCGGTACCAGGAGGCAAGATGAAACTGATTAATAATGGACCCAGTCCTTTTGGACGCAAGGTGATGATCGCGCTGAGTGAAAAAGGCGTGGCTTTCGACATTGAATGGGATATCCCCTGGCACAAAGATACAACTGTACCTCACTATAATCCCCTAGAACAGCTGCCTATATTAATCAGCGACAACGGTGAAAAGGTCTATGAATCTTCTTACATATTGGCGTGGCTGGAGCGACATTATCCGTTGCCTGCGCTGCTGCCGGCCGATGAAGATGACCTGTTACGCGTAAAGTTGTTGCAGGTATTAAGCGTTGGTGTAATGGATGCCATGGTTAAAATGACTTTCGAGCTGGCCCGGCCCATAAAATACCAAAGCACGGAGTGGGTTGACCGACAAAAAAGAAAGGTAGGCGGCGGCATTAAGGAATTAAGCAAACTCATCGGCGAGCGGGAATATGCGGTGGGCGATGCGCTGAGTCATGCGGATCTCGAAATTGGTTCTGTGTTGGGGCATCTGGATTTTCTCTCTCGCAACGTACCCTTCTTACGTGATTTTGTTGAAAACGATATTCGCTGGCGCAGTTGCTATCCCAATTTGAGCCGCTATATCGATAAGTTGGAATCCAGGCCATCTTTTCAGCAGGCGTCACCATTCATGGTCGAGGTAGACTTTGACTCCGTCATCGCTTGATCGCTGTAATTGTATTTAAAAAGGGAGAGTGCAAGCATGACTATGCCAGCCTTCAGACTCGAATTTATCGTTATATCTTTCGCCGGCCATAATGACCTCCTGTGGTTTGGTATTGTAACCATTAGGAGTGTCTAGTGGAGTGGGTGCGATTCACATGAATGTCTGGCGTCAACTATCCTGGCCGATTCGTATTGCCTGTGGTGTGCATATTGCTAAATTTACCACTCGAACACCAGCATATGCGAACTTGTGTTTAAATTTCACCGCATTAAAATATCGTCATCCCTGAAGCTATCGAGCTACTAATCCATTTTTTTGTCTCTGCCATAAAATTGCTAAGGCCTGGTGGTGTAAAGGCCGTAATGGCAGAATCGATTGCGATGACACAACAACTCATTGTCATGAACCGAGGCAGGAAAAGATCGCCCGTACTCACTACATCAGATCGGTTTATATTCGGGATATGGTTAAACTCGAAGATATAAAAATCGATGCTCAGGTTCGAGGAATGCAGGGCGACGAGGTAGTCCGTATTATACAAGTTGCTCTCATTGGTGAATGGGAATCTCGGAAAGCAGATAGATCAATATTCCAGAATGAACCATTAGCTTAATTTACTTATCTAACATCCAGTTTTCGCATAGATTGTAAGGCTTATCGTTGCAAAATAATCCGCGGAGAGTTATATGAAAGCGTCAGTATTTCAGAGTGGGAAGTTTTCGATTCAAGATCTCCCCTCCCCAACACCGGGACCTGGCGAGGTTTTGGTAAGGCCTCTAGTGTGCGGTATCTGTGGCAGCGATCTCCATACTCGACATCACGCACACAGCCTTGCCGAGTTGTTTCAGCGGGGGGGCTTCCAAAAGTTTATGGACCCGGAAAAACCGACGGTAATGGGCCATGAATTCTGTTGTGAGGTGTTGGACTTCGGCCCCGGCTGCGAGAAGAAGTTTGAGAGAGGGACGCGCATTGTCGGCCTGCCCTTCCTGGAAGGAGCCAACGGCATCGAACTGGTTGGCTATTCCAACCATTACTACGGTGCATTTGCAGAGGAAATGGTACTGCAGGAAAAGAGTATGTTTAGTGTTCCGGATCACGTGGAGAGCGATGTCGCGGCTCTGGCTGAACCTCTATCCGTCGCTGTTCGCGCTGTACGCGCCGCCGAGCCGACGAAGGACACCGCTTTTACTATCTACGGCTGTGGTCCCGTGGGGCTGTTCATTATCGCGCGCTTGCGTCACCTGGGCTTCGGACCGATTCTTGCAATAGACCCAGATCCCCAGCGTCGTGTCCTGGCCGAAATGATGGGCGCCGACGAGGTGATGGAACCCTCGACGGAGAAGGTCGAACAGTGGTGGAATCGCCATGGGCAGACTCTATCCAAATGGACGGTGTCTACCTCACGTAATAATGTTCCAGCAAAAAGGCCCGTAATCTTTGAGTGTGTCGGAAAGGTGGGGATGATTCAAAGTATCGCTGAGGAAGCACCCGTAGAATGCCTGATTGTAGTGGTCGGCCTGTGTATGCAGACCGATAAATTCGAACCTGGCTTCATGTTGCAAAAAGATCTCCAGCTACGTTTTGTTCTGGCCTACAGCCCGGAAGATTTCGTCAAAGCCAACCAGATGATTTCCGACGCTCCACAGCGTCTTGCACCACTAGTGACGGGCCACGTGACTCTCGATGACGTCGAAAAAGCATTCGATAGGCTAGAGCGTGGAGGCTCAGATGCCAAGGTAATGGTTAGCCCTACTGACTTGCTAGGCTGAGGTTCTCCTAGGCGCCCAGTCACTTAAACCTGCAGATTCCATTACTCTCAAGCACTACTGAAATGCAATCCGAGCTATCCCTTCTCTCATGGTCTGCGTCCAATTAATAAGAAATTCTGCATAAGCCTTCTGCTTAAATAGCTTATGCATATATTGTTCTCCATGTTAAATTTCTTGTAAGAATCTAAATTCTCGGCGGGTCTGCTAGAGAATCTCTATCTCCCGATAATAATAATAGTTGTCACTAAATGAGAGGCACTAAAAATGGCAAAGAGTACACTTGAAGTTGACGCAAAAATAATCGCTATGGCACTGGCTGCCTTAGTATCCCTCCCAACGGCCGCACAGATCTCCACTAGCATCCTGGAAGAGGTCGTAGTGACGGCTACCAAGCGCGAGCAGGGCCTGTCGGATATTGGCATTTCAGTTACATCAATTAGCGGTCGCGAAATGAGCGCGTTGGGCCTGAATGAAACTATCGAAATAGTGGCGGCTGTTCCCAATCTGGTTAACGCATCCGTCTTTGGCCCCGGTTCCAATACCAACTTTTCGATCAGAGGTGTGGCTCAGAACGACTTCAACGATGGCACCGAATCGCCCAACGCTCTCTACGTGGATGAAGTCTACCTGGTACCCACCGGTGCTGGATCGTTTCCGTTGTATGATATGGACCGAGTGGAAGTTCTTAGAGGGCCACAGGGTACTTTCTTCGGACGCAACAGCACGGGGGGCTTGATCCATTTCATCTCTCAGAAGCCAACCGACGAGTTTGCCGGTTCCATCTCTACGTCCTACGGTTCCCACGAGGAATACACCTTTGAAGGCATGTTAAATATTCCGCTAGGTGATGCAGGAGCATTGCGAATTTCCGGCAAATTGAAGGACAACGATGGCTGGAGCGACAACATCTCAGGCAATCAACCTGACGGCGGACAGATCAAAACCGAGTCGTTACGCGCGCAACTACTGCTGACTCCCAGTGATACATTCGACACGCTTTTCAAAGTTTCCTATGACGAAGTTTCTGGCTTCTCCAGCAACATTGCTCGCGAGCCCATCGGCATTAGCTCGGGAACCGGTGATCAGTTCGTACTTGGACCGCAAGATAATTTTTATGGCACAGGCCCGGGGCTGGATGCAGTGGGGCTGGGCGCAGTCGGTGATGAAAATAGCTCGGATAACGGTCAGAACCGGGAACTGATCGGCACTGAGAGTTTAATCATACAAAACACCTCCAACTGGGAGATCGGTGACACCACGATAACCTCTGTAGCAGCCTTTAACCGCTATGAGCGTGAGCAGACCGAGGACTGCGACGGTACGCAAACTCGTATCTGTACAACCCACTACGATAATGAGAGTGAGCAGTTCACTCTGGAAGTACGGGCTTTTATGGACAAGGGCGGTTTCAGGCTCACCTACGGCGGTTATTACCTTGACCATGAAATCGAACTGGACGTGATCGCGCCTTTCTTCCAGGACTTCCCCAGTGCAATCATGCTTGATGCGGAGGCAAAACAGGAAGCCGAGGGGCTCGCGGCATTCGCTAATATAGAATACGACCTCTCCGACGAATGGACGTTAATTGTGGGTGCACGAGTATCCCGAGACGAAAAGGAGATCGATCAAATCAACGGCTTTTTCCTCCCTCTCGACCCAGCGAACCCGTTTCCGGGCAACGAAGATACCACCAATGTTCCAGTGGGTGGATTTGCAGGTGGCAATGAATTTACCGATGCAACTATCGGTAGCCTAAGGGAGTTCACTGAAAATACCTGGTCCGGCAAGTTGGAACTCGATTACAAGCCCGATGCAGACACCCTGATCTATGGCTCTATCTCCCGCGGAATCAAGTCTGCTGGGTTCAATAACGGTTTCATTACCGTGCCCCTGCCCCCTGAAGAACTACCTTTCGATTCCGAAGAGCTTTTAGCCTTTGAACTAGGCTACAAGACCCTTTTCTGGGATCAAAAAGCCAGTGTTAGCATGGCGGCGTTCTACTACGATTACTCCGACTTCCAAACCGTGAATTTTGTCGGCGCCGGTTCCTTTATCACAAACAAGGATGGTGAACTCTATGGGGCCGAGGCTGAATTAACTCTGTTGCCCATTGAGGGGCTAACAATTCGGCTAAGTGGCGGCACAGTGGAGACCGAACTTCGCGATGTCAGCAACTCCGGCGGCGTGGAAGAAGACCGCGAAATGGCCCTGGCTCCCAGCTGGACCTTGAGTGGCATGGCCCGCTATGAGTTCCAGTTGCAAGACAGTGACAAGCTTCTAGGCTTTCAGATTGATGGAAACGCGAGAGACAGTTTCTTTAATGATCCAGGCAATAACAGCGCGGCAGAAGTGCCCAGCTTCCACGTCTTCAATGCACATGTAACGCTGTCAGACGCTGCAGAGCGTTTCCGGGTAACCGCTTCGGTTAAGAACCTGACCGACAAACAGGAAATCAACTCAATTTTCCTACTACAAAGTCTGGGCGGATATCGGGCCCTCTATCACAACCGCCCTCGCTGGTACTCCATCGACTTCACTTATAACTTCTGATAAGCGGCAGAACTGAACTTAGAAGCTGAATATGCGTTTTCTTAGGCGCTCCCGATAAGGTAGCGCTTTTGACCGGCCTATTTCCTGGATGCTTTTCTCAAAAATAAAAATTACTCGCCTTCGCCGCCACCGAGTCCTCCCCACCAGAGGGTCGACTTGGGACAACGGTGTGATATCCCCGTTTCTGGCTAGTTCATCACTGCTGAATTGGACTGTAACTCTGCGGCATTCAAAGAATGTAAATTAGAGGTAAGTCTGGTACACTTTTTTTATTTGACGGAATTACCTTGACGCTTGGATTCAAGATTCTTCTACCGTTTTTCTACCACTTTGGTGAAATTTTGGACGCAAGTTTAAATTCATTTGTTTAATATCAACGAATCCCTTGGTGGAAATCTGCGATGCTCCTTAACAATATAAATCTGAAATCTATCCATTTTTTTGTAGTTGTAGCCGAAAATCTCAGCTTTCGCAAAGCGGCGCAAATCCTCTGCCGATCTCAATCGGCGGTAAGCACACAGGTGCGTGTACTGGAAAGCCAACTCTCCATCACCCTCTTTCATCGCACAACCCGAAACGTCGAATTAACACCTGAAGGCGCTATGCTACTAGTACAGGCACAGAGAGCGATGGCTTCGCTGAATCTCGGTCTGCGCCAGATTGGTGAGTCAACCAGTAAAACCGTCGGCCATGTATCCTTTGCCTGTGTTCCCAGCCTGGCAGCCACTATTCTTCCCGATATACTAGTCGATTTTCGAGAAAAGCGCCCCGGGATTCAGCTGGAGCTGCACGAACTCGACTCTGCTCGATTGCTTCGCTTTATTCAGCGACGGGCTGTCGCTTTTGGTATCGGTCCGCAAGTGGAAAGTGAGAGCGACTTTGATTTCAAAGAGATCGTTAGCGAACCTATCTATGCGCTGATTCCTAAACCTTATTGGTTGCCCAGCATGAGAAAAACGATCGCATTAAAAGAGCTAATAAACTTTCCACTCATATTATCTTCCTCTTCCTCTTCATTGCGTAAAACACTTGATAGCTACCTTTCAGAAGAAGGGCTCGAAATAAAAAACGTAATGGAAGTAGATCAGGTAGGCACTATGCTGCCACTCGCGAAAGCCGGGCTCGGAATTGCCTTAGTACCGGGGATGATGCTTCCGGATAATGTGGGTGAATACTTCCAGGTGCTTCCCATCGTGCAGCCGCAGTTCATGAGAACCATTTGTCTGATCACTCTAAAAGGCTACGCTCTTTCTCCCTCCGCTCTGGAACTCACCAATGCTATCTGTAGTCGATTGCAAGACACTTGCGCGCTCAAAGGAGAGCCCCGGCTAGCGGTATTGGACAGCATTGATCACAATTACTAATCAGTATTTCGGATAAATCTATTTGCTAGATTGCTAAGCAGGCACTACAGTAAAAAAACAAACGATCTAACGGCCGCTATACTCTAAAACAGAAGAAATTGAGCCATGGAACACTACGATAATTACATCAACGGCGCCTGGATTCCTGCATTCGACGGTCGGTTGATAGAGTCTGAAAACCCGTATACCAGACAACCATGGGCAACCATCGCGCGTAGTGGCATGGCTGATGTCCACGCAGCGGTTAACGCCGCAGTACAGGCATTTGAAAGCGGCTCGTGGGGGACTATGACCTCGACTGAACGTGGCAAGCTCCTTTGGCGAATGGGCGATCTACTCGAAGCAAATGCTGATCGGCTGGCCAAACTTGAGACCAGTGACAATGGTCGCGCGATTGTTGATGTAACCAATGCGGTGGTCTATCTTTCCGAGTTCTTCAGATACTATGGTGGCCTGGCGGACAAAATTGAAGGCGCCGTGCCGCCTTTGGAAAAACAGGATTTTTTCAATTTCACTCAACACGAACCCTACGGTGTCGTCGCAGCGATAATACCCTGGAACGCGCCTCTGCTACTGTTAATCTGGAAGCTCGCACCGGGACTTGCCGCAGGTAATACCTTTGTCATCAAACCGCATGAGTCAGCGTCAGTAGCATCGCTTGAACTGGCAGCTTTGTTCATGGAGGCAGGGTTTCCTTCAGGTGTTGTCAATGTTATTACGGGTACCGGGCCAGAGGTTGGTGAACCGTTGGTAGGACACGCAGGCATTAGCAAAGTCGCTTTTACCGGCGGTGGAAAGGCCGGTGAAGCGGTCTACAAAGCTGCCGCAGCCGGTTTTAAACCGGTCACCTTGGAACTCGGCGGCAAATCACCGGCGCTTGTCTTCGAAGACGCCGACTTGGAAAAGGCTGCGATCAATTTGGTCATGGGGCTTTTTACTGCGTCTGGACAAGCCTGTGTGTCCTGCTCTCGTATTCTAATTCAGGAGGGTGTTTACGATAAGTTTGTCGAACTATTGATAAAGCACGTGTCGACCGCAAGACTGGGTGACCCCGCTGACCCGGAGACCGATATAGGACCCATGGGAGGGCAGTCCCAGTATGACAACGCCATGAAGTATCTGGATCTTGCTCGGCAAGAAGGCGCTAGTGTTCTTTTGGGCGGGGAGGCTTCCGCGCGCCCAGGCTGCGACAACGGCTATTTTATCGAACCGACAATACTTGGCGAAGTGACCAATACCATGCAGATTGCCCGCGAAGAGATCTTCGGTCCTGTCATGTGCTGTATCCGCTTCAAGGACGAGGAAGAGGCAGTTAAGATCGCCAACGACACGCGCTATGGGCTGGGAGCCGGTATTTTCACTGAAAATCTGCGCCGCGGTATCCGCATATCAAAACAAATCCAGGCGGGAATAGTGTACATAAATACCTACCGGCAAGTCAGCTATATGTCTCCTTTTGGGGGCTACAAACAAAGCGGCGTTGGCAGGGAAAACGGGCTGGAAGCAATCAGAGAATATATGCAGACAAAAAGCGTCTGGATATCCCTGAGCGAAGAAACCCCCCAGGCCTTTGGAAAACCATACGGGTAAACGAATGTCTTCATCGATCGAGCGTATACTCGACATATTTGAAGCCTTCCAGGCCAGTCAGCGACCATTGTCGTTGACCGCACTAGCCGCCGCGGCGGGTATGCCAAAAAGCAGCTGCCACGCATTGGTTAGCACACTCTCAAGGCGCGGTTACCTGTACTCTCTG
>Ga0115550_1002571_pt1 | contig 12328 bp, 8 predicted proteins | sample COGITO_mtgs_1005_FD_87177 | JGI IMG/M metagenome (GOLD analysis project Ga0115550, IMG submission 87177) | Pelagic marine microbial communities from North Sea - COGITO_mtgs_100511 | ecosystem: Environmental > Aquatic > Marine > Epipelagic | place: Germany:Helgoland, sampling site Kabeltonne... | reverse complement strand
ACTCTTTCTGTTTGGCTTCAAAATCGTCCCCTAAAATAGCAACCGAGTAGGGGGGACTCACAAACCAACTCATCAAAACATCCCAATTGGAGTAATAGGTGCCGCCCTTTAGTGTGTTTTCTTTCACATTATTGAGCATTTTTCTGGAGCGCGCTACATAATCACTGTCGTAGTAATACTGTCCAAGAACGAATAGGTTTTTGGCCATTTGAGAGTTTGATGCGGGCATCACATTATCCGATAGTTCCATTTTTCGAACTATCAATTTTTGATCCACATCCGACGTGTAAAAGAACATACCTGAGGATGAATCATAGAAATGCGCGATTGCATAGTCTGTTAGTTGTTTGGCAGAGTCCAACCATGTTTCATCAAACGTACTTTGGTATAAAGTAATAAAGGCTTCAATTGTAAAGGCATAATCATCTAAAAACCCGTTTATGGATGCTCTACCATTTTTATAACTTCTAGACAGTCGATTATCTGAAGATCGAACATTTTTATTAATGAAATTCGCATTTTTAAGCGCAGTATCTAAATACGTTTTGTCATCAAAAACAGTATAGGCATCTACATATGCTTTCAGCATTAAGGCATTCCATGAAGTGATAATTTTATCATCTAATGCTGGTTTGATACGGGTTTCTCTTTCAATAAGTAGTTGTTTTTTTGCGCTTAGTACAATTGTTTTTAAGTCTTTTTCAGAAAGTTTATAGCGGTCTGCAATCGTTTTGTCGGATTCAGACTTAAATAATATATTGATACCATTTTCCCAATTCCCATTGGCTTCGGCGTTGTAATAATCCATTATTAGTTTTGCATGAACTCCCAAAACTTGCTGTAATTCTTCCTGTGACCAGACATAATATTTTCCTTCTTCACCTTCGCTGTCGGCATCTAGAGAGGCATAAAACCCACCGTCTTTAGATGTTAATTCTCGCTGAATAAACTCTAAGGTTTCAGTAATAATTGTTTTATAGGTTTCATTTTTTGTTTGTTGGTAAGCCGCTGCATAGAGGCTGACAAGTTGTGAATTGTCATAAAGCATTTTTTCGAAATGGGGGATATTCCAAAGTTCATCTGTGGCATATCGAGAAAAACCGCCGCCAATTTGGTCATAAATGCCACCACTGGCCATTTTATTGAGAGTGCGTGTTACTGCTTCTAACACCTCTGGGTTCGGATTCAAGTAATTGTAATGCAATAAAAATTGATAACCAACGGGCAAAGGAAATTTTGGTGCGCCTTTGTAACCGCCGTTTTTTGAATCGATGCTTGTTTTCCAATTCTCAAAAATAAGGTCTAAATCTGCCATTGAGACGTCCTTTTCTTCAGAATTCAAAAAGGTCAATTCATTGGCTTGAATTCCTTCTGTGAGTTGCTGTGCTTGTTTCTCTGTCTTTTCGGGATTGTTTTTTACGTACTCTGAGATTTTAGAAAGTACATCTAACCATTGTTTTTTCTGGAAATAGGTGCCGCCATAAATAGGGCGCCCATCCGGTAATGCAATACAATTTAAAGGCCAACCGCCACTCCCTGTAATCAGTTGAACCGCATCCATATAAATCTGGTCAATGTCTGGTCGTTCCTCGCGATCAACTTTGATAGCAATAAAATGTTCGTTCATAAAATCAGCAACTTCTTCATCTTCGAAACTTTCATGTTCCATCACATGACACCAATGACAAGCTGCATAGCCAACACTAATAATAATTAATTTGTTTTCTTTTTTTGCTTTATCTAAGGCTTCTTGTCCCCATGGATACCAATTGACAGGGTTATGGGCATGCTGTAATAAATAGGGGCTGGACTCATTTATAAGTTCATTTGTAAATGGATGGTCGATTGTTTTTGTCATTTTTTTATTTTGTCCGCATGAAACTAGATACATAAAAGTAACGATTAAAAAGAATGAATTTAGTTTCATAGGTTGGTAATATAGTAGCTATAATCAACACAGCTAGGAGTTAATAAACAATATTATTTTTTAATTCGTTATGAATTAAAGCCAAGTTAATCCCTAGGTATAAATATAATAAAAAAAAGCATCCCGACGTGGAATGCTTATAGTTGATGGATTTATTTTTTTATTAGCTATTGAGCATCACTGGCATTACGAGCATTGTTACCATTTCTCCTTCGTCTAATCCGTCAATAGGCGTTAGAATCCCGGCGCGGTTTGGCATGCTCATTTCCAGCTGGACATCATCGGCATTAAGGTTGTTTAACATTTCAGATAAGAAACGTGAATTAAACCCAATTTGCATATCATCGCCTTGATAATCACAAGTCAAACGTTCTTCGGCTTTATTGCTATAATCAATATCTTCAGCAGAAATATTTAGTTCTGCACCAGCGATTTTTAGGCGAATTTGATGTGTTGTTTTATTTGAAAATATAGAAACACGACGAACGGAGTTTAAAAATTGATTTCTACTAATGGTTAAATGGTTTGGGTTTTCTTTTGGGATCACCGCTTCATAGTTTGGATATTTACCATCAATTAATCTACAGATTAGCTCTGAGTTTTCAAACGAAAATTTAGCATTAGAATCATTATATTCAATGGTTACATCATCATCACTTCCTGCTAAAATTCCTTTTAATAAGTTTAAAGGTTTTTTAGGCATGATGAATTCGGCGGTTTCATTAGCCGTCACATCGGTACGAGAATATTTAACCAGTTTATGAGCGTCGGTAGCCACAAAGGTTAGACTTTCTGTTGAAAACTGAAAAAAGACACCACTCATTACGGGACGTAAATCGTCGTTACCAGCGGCAAAAATTGTTTTAGAAATGGCTGTGGCCAAAATATCGGCACTTATGACCGTAGTACTTGGGCTGTCCAAAGAAATCGCTTTTGGAAACTCGTCAGCACTGGCATAGGCCAACGCATATTTCCCGTGATTTGAACTAATTTCTATGGTGTTGTTCTCTTCAATCACAAACGTTAACGGTTGCTCAGGAAAGGTTTTAAGCGTTTCTAACAAGAGTTTTGCAGGAATAGCAACACTGCCTTCACTATCACTTTCGACTTCGAGCTTAGAAGCCATAGTCGTTTCTAAATCACTTGCGGATACTGTGAGCTTTGAATGGTCTAATTCAAACAAAAAATTATCTAATATTGGTAGTGTGTTGGAATTATTAATTACGCCACCTAAGACTTGAAGTTGTTTTAATAAATAAGTACTGGAAACTATAAATTTCATCTGTGATGTATATTATAAATTTAAATAATGGGTTGTTACAAATATATCTTTTTGAGACTAATTATTAAAAGAAACTTATTAACATTAGGTTGATGGTTTTTTTAGAGATTAGAGTCTGTATATTTTTCATTAATCTTTTAAGAAATCGATAGAGATAGTATCCATCATATCTAACCCCAACAGGGAAGAAGCACTGCCAACAGTAGCTAAGTTACTTCGATACACGGCAATTTCTAGATAGTCAGAAGAATTAAATACAACGAGTCCTTGACCCTCATTATTACGTAGTTCTGATGCAATGTTAAAATCAACAATATCACTATAATGGTCATAAATCCGTTTGAATTTATGATTTCGTGCCGAAATTTCGAAACGCCGCCCTTTTTGTACCGATTCAAAAAAGCGTTTTTTTATATTGGTAACAACGTTCCCATAATGATCTACATAAATCACATTTCCAATCAGCTGATCTGAACCCGCTTTTACAATGGGTACGATATTTTTGATTGGTTTTATTTCTGTAATAACTTTCCCTATGACTTCTAAGGTGCCCCGAGCAATGTGTGCAGCGACTTTGACAAACACATCCAATACAGGGAAGCTTGTAGAAATTTTATCATGAATATTTATTTCTACAATTTTTTGTGGATTGATATCGGAGCAAATCATACTCATAATTCCATTGTTAGCACACACAAAATAATGATCATTCAGTTGGACTACAATGTGTTTGTTTTCTTCACTTAGTTCAGAATCTACGCCAATAATATGGATGCTTCCAACGGGAAAGCTACTAAAAGCGTTTTGAATCACATACGCAGCTTCCAAAATACTAAACGGCGAAATGTTATGTGAAACATCAACGACTTTGGCTTCCAGAATTTCAGATAACAACGCTCCTTTTACAGCAGCTGTAAAATGATCTTTTGTTCCAAAATCGGTCGTTAAAGTGATGATGGCCATGTACGCAGTGACTTATTTTAGTGAAAATTACCTCTAAATAATTTGGATAATTTGTGTTATACAAACCTACACAATTTTTGTTTTAAATTTTTATTAACACTCTTAAAAATTACACTAAATTGTGACTACATTTATAGCATAGAATAGAATCCATAAATCTCTAAACATAGCAACCCTTTGAATGAACTAATTATAGAGTTAATAGATATTACGCCCAAACAGTTTTTTGGGGCTCAAAATAAAAACATCGAATTATTAAAAATGTATTTTCCAAAGCTAAAAATAGTAGCTAGGGGTACAAAAATCACTGCTTTTGGAGATGAAGATTTGTTATCTGAATTTGATAAACGTATGAAAATGTTGTTAAGTCATTTTCAAAAATTCAATAAACTCGATGAAAATATGATTGAACGTGTTCTTACAAGTGATTCTAAAGAAGATTATGATTCCTCTTCTAAAAGTGGGGATGTGATTGTTCATGGCGTAAACGGTCGTTTGATTAAAGCGCAAACGGCAAATCAACGTAAACTAGTTGATAGTGTTCAAAAAAATGATATGGTTTTTGCCATCGGTCCTGCCGGAACTGGTAAAACCTACACAGGGGTTGCCTTAGCCGTTAGAGCACTCAAAAATAAAGAAGTGAAACGCATCATTTTAACGCGACCGGCTGTAGAAGCTGGAGAGAACTTAGGGTTTTTACCAGGGGATTTAAAAGAAAAGCTAGATCCATATATGCAACCTTTATATGATGCCTTAAGAGATATGATTCCCCCTGAGAAATTAGAAAGTTATATAGAAAATGGCACCATTCAAATTGCACCTTTAGCATTTATGAGAGGTCGTACGTTAGATCATGCTTTTGTGATTCTTGATGAAGGACAAAACACAACACACGCGCAGATGAAAATGTTTTTAACGCGCATGGGAAAAGATGCGAAATTTCTTTTAACAGGAGATCCCGGCCAAATTGATTTGCCGCGTCGAACGATTTCTGGATTAAAAGAAGCCCTTTTAATATTGAAAGATATAGATGGTGTGGGCATGATATTTTTAGATGATAAAGATGTTATACGTCATAAATTGGTCAAAAAAGTAATAGAAGCCTATAAACATATTGAAAATAGAGATTAAAACTACCACATGAGTCATACCATTACTGATACAAATTTTGAATTCCCAGGGCAATCCAATCTATATAAAGGAAAAGTTAGAGAAGTCTATAACATCAACAACGACCTTTTGGTAATGGTAGCGACGGATCGCTTATCGGCTTTTGATGTCGTAATGCCAAAAGGAATTCCTTTCAAAGGTCAAATACTAAATCAAATTGCCACTAAAATGATGGCGGCTACTGCAGATATTGTTCCAAACTGGTTGATAGCCACCCCAGATCCTAATGTAGCGGTTGGTCATTTATGTGAGCCATTCAAGGTAGAGATGGTTATTAGGGGCTATATGTCTGGCCATGCTGCTCGTGTGTATACACTAGGAAAGCGAGAGCTTTGTGGCGTCTCAATGCCAGATGGGCTTAAAGAAAATGATGCCTTTCCAACCCCTATTATTACGCCAGCTACAAAAGCAGAAATGGGTGATCATGATGAAGATATATCTAGAGAAGACATTATAAAACGTGGCATTGTTTCTGAAGCGGATTATCTTGTTTTGGAAGATTACACGCGAAAACTATTTCAAAGAGGATCTGAAATTGCTGCCTCTAGAGGGTTGATTTTAGTAGATACAAAGTATGAATTTGGAAAAACTAAAGATGGAAAAATAGTACTCATCGATGAAATTCACACCCCCGATTCTTCACGGTATTTTTATGCAGAGGGCTATGAAGAACGCCAAAATAAGAATGAATCGCAAAAACAACTGTCGAAAGAATTTGTGCGTCAGTGGCTTATAAGTAATAACTTTCAAGGTTTAGAAGGTCAAACCGTCCCTTTGATGAGTGACGATTATATTGCAACGGTGAGCGAGCGCTATATAGAATTGTATGAAAACATCACAGGGGAGACTTTTGTTAAAGCGGACGTTACAAACATTCAGTCACGTATAGAAACCAATGTTCTTAAGTATTTAAAGACTGAATAAACGTTTTTATTTTGTAGGCTTTTACTCTAAAGAACCCATACACTTGCGTGTTTGGTTTAATAATATAAATTGATATTAAACTCACCACCACTAAAAAACAAAAGGCGCCTAAAATAGCTTCAATTGGGTTCAGGTTTTTATCAAAAAACCTTTTCAGACCCCAACCTGTAAAACTACCATAAAGAAGAATAAAATGCACTATATAAATGGATAGTGTTTTTTGTCCAATTTTTAAAATAACAGGATGTTTCAAATACGCTTCTAAAGCATAAAATATCCCAAATAAAATTAAGACATTCCCTAGTCGTAAAAATAAATAATTATAATTAGCAACTTCTGAAAAGAGCGTGATATCAGTCTCAATTGTAAGCCAGTTTAGAAAAGTGGAAGACCCATAAATTAGCAGAAATCCTATGCTAAAAAATCCTGTTACAATAATAGCTTTAAAACGTGGACGTACTAAATTCCTATAAAATAAAGTTGCAATAAAAGCACCATAGGCTACGTATCCAAACCAAGGAGTGATGGTAAATACAGAGCCATTAGCTTTGGTAATGTAATTGGCAAAAAACAGTGGGATTGTATCAGTTTCGAAGGTTCTGTAAAGTGGTTCACAAAGGAAAATTAAGGTTCCTAAACAAAGCATAAGCATCGAGAATAATAGAGTCTTTTTTTGACTTATTTCATAAAGACCTACAATAAGAATTAAGGACGTTCCTATAATTTGCAGCACATCAATCACCATAAAATAGCTGCCAAAAGACCCATTTAACCACCTAAAAATTGGAACTCGGAGTGCATACCCAATGCCAATCAACATTAACCCTCGAAGGATGCCGCGCCGCATCCTGTAGTAGGATTGTTGTTTTTCTTTAGCTTTCATTAAAAGGTAGGTGAAAATCAGCCCCGAAACTGTAAAAAATATGGGTGCGGTGATGCCTCTAAAATACTGCCATGTATTATAAATTAAGTTACTAGGATCTCTGTATTCAGTAGCTAATAAGCTATCAATAAAATGACCTTGAAGCATCATTAAAATGGCAAATGCTCTTAGTGCGTCAATGAAATATAGACGATTTATTTGCAAAGTTAAATTGGTTAGACTGCGAAGTTAGGTTATAATTTTAACATAGAAATTATTAAATCTGTGAACTTTATTTCTTGAAATTTCATAACTTCACCTCTTAAATTTAATAAAATGGCAGTATACCAAATTAAAAATTTCGAAGCCTATACGAATAGTTATAAAAATTCAGTAGAGAACCCCGAAGTCTTTTGGGATGAAATTGCGAAAAATAATTTTGAATGGAAACGCCCCTGGTCTAAGGTTTTAGATTGGGATTTTTCTATTCCAAAAATTAGTTGGTTTGAGGGGGCTCAACTAAATATAACAGAAAACTGTATTGATCGCCACTTAGAACATAACGGCAATAAAACGGCAATTTTATTTGAACCCAACAATCCTAAAGAACCATCTGAAGCAATTACATATACTGATTTACACAAACGTGTCAATCAGTTTGCAAATGTATTAAAGTCAAAAGGCATTCAAAAAGGGGATCGGGTTTGTGTGTATTTACCTATGATTCCTGAATTAGCGATATCAGTTCTTGCATGTGCACGAATTGGCGCGATCCACTCTGTTGTATTTGCTGGGTTTTCAGCAAATGCTTTGTCGTCACGTATAAATGATAGTGATTGTAAACTGCTTATTACAAGTGACGGTGGTTATCGTGGAGCAAAAACAATTGATTTAAAATCGATTGTGGACACGGCACTTTTAGACTGTAATGGGATAGAATCGGTACTTGTTGCAAAGCGTATACACACAGATATTTCGATGGTTTCGGGAAGAGATTTTTGGCTACAGCCGCTTTTAGACGGCGCTTCAAACAGCTGCGAAGCGACCGTGATGGATGCTGAAGATCCTTTATTTATATTATATACATCCGGCTCTACTGGGCAACCAAAAGGGATGGTACATACGACGGCGGGCTATATGGTTTATACGGCCTATACGTTTAAAAATATTTTTCAATACGAACAAAATGATGTGTATTGGTGCACGGCCGATATTGGATGGATTACGGGGCACAGCTACATTGTATATGGGCCTCTTTTAAATGCTGCTACAACGCTGATGTTTGAAGGCGTTCCTAGTTATCCAGATTATGGCCGTTTTTGGTCGATTGTAGAAAAACACAAGGTCACTCAATTTTATACAGCACCCACGGCCATTCGCGCTTTAGCAAAACAAGGATTAGATCTCGTGACTCCATACGACTTGTCTTCTTTAAAGGTATTAGGTACTGTCGGAGAACCTATTAACGAAGAAGCTTGGCAGTGGTATAACGATCATATTGGAAATCGAAAATGTCCAATTGTAGATACATGGTGGCAAACAGAGACGGGCGGTATTATGATTTCTCCAATTCCAAATAGTTTTGAAGGAAAACCAGCCTTTGCAACTTTACCATTTGTTGGTGTTCAACCTGCATTAATGGACGATAAAGGTGTAGAAATTGAAGGCAATTCTGTGGAAGGACGTTTGTGTGTCAAATTCCCTTGGCCTTCTATGGCGCGTACGATTTGGGGTAACCACCAACGCTATAAAGAGACGTATTTTTCCGCTTATGATAATATGTACTTTACGGGAGATGGTGCACTGAGAGACGAAAATGGCCACTACCGAATTACTGGTCGAGTGGATGATGTGATTATTGTCTCTGGTCATAACTTAGGAACAGCACCCATTGAAGACGCTATTAACGAGCATCCAAACGTTTCTGAATCTGCTATCGTAGGCTATCCGCATGACATTAAAGGCAGCGCTTTATACGGCTATGTAACGCTTAAAAACTCAGCCGACATGAACGACGCTCTAAAAGCTGAAATCAATCAACTCATTAGTAAACAAATAGGTCCCATAGCGAAGCTCGATAAAATTCAGTTTACATCGGGGTTACCAAAAACACGCTCTGGAAAAATTATGCGCCGTATTCTTAGGAAAATCGCGAGTAATGACACCTCTAATTTAGGAGATATTAGTACGTTATTAAATCCCGAAGTCGTAGAAACAATCATAAAAAACTCACTTTAAATAAATATATACACATGAAACATCCATGACTAAAACTTGATACCCAAGGAACTGATTATATGGATGTACCATGTGACCGATAAAAAACAATAAAACTAAACACATGAAAACTAATTTAATATATATTTTTATTCTAGCAGTACTTTTTACGGCTTGTAAAACAGAAATAAAAACATCTATATCTACTTCACAATCGGATTATTTAGACAGTTCCGAAAAAGAGGATCAGTATTTAGGTGGTATAAAAATGATTCCAATTTCAACACCAAAAGGCGAATTTAATGTGTGGACCAAACGCATTGGAAATAACCCAACCATGAAAGTTTTATTGCTACATGGTGGGCCAGGAATGACACATGAAATTTATGAATCTTTTGATGGCTATTTTCCCAATGAAGGTATCGAATATTATTACTACGATCAGTTAGGGTCTTACTACAGCGATCAACCTAAGGATTTATCTCTTTGGGATTTAGATCGTTTTGTGGAAGAAGTAGAACAAGTGCGCATTGCTTTAGGCCTCACCAATGATAACTTCTATTTGTATGGACAATCGTGGGGTGGCATTTTAGGGATGCAATATGCATTAAAATATCAACAGCATTTAAAAGGGTTGATTATTTCTAATATGGTACCGTCAATTCCTGATTATCAAAAATATTCGGATGAAGTTTTAGCGCCTAAATTAGACCCAGAGGTGTTAAAAGAAATCATGTTTTATGAAGACAAGGAAGACTATACCAACGAACGTTATATGGAGTTGGTGGTTAATAATTATTATACCGAACACATCATTCGTTTGCCCGTTGCCGAATGGCCAGAGCCTCTAAATAGAAGTTTTAAGCACACAAATTTCGACGTATATGTCACCATGCAAGGGCCTAGTGAATTTGGAATTAAAGGGGATGCGAACTTAAAATACTGGGATGTGAAGGCCGATTTACATAAAATAACAGTACCGACTTTGAGTATTGGTGCGACCCATGATACGATGGATCCAGCACAAATGGAGTTTATATCAGAAGAAGTTCAGAATGGGCGGTTTTTATTATGCCCTAATGGGAGTCACCTTTCACAATTTGACGATCAAAAAATCTATTTTGAAGGCTTGATAAAATTCATTAAAGATGTAGATAACGGCGATTTTTAAATCGTACGTTCCAAGGGTTTGTTCAAAAGAAAAATCGCCATAGAAGCAAATCCACAAACTGTAAACCCTAAAAATAGCGGCCATGCCGTATCGTTTACATAAGCGCCTATAACACTCGCAATACCAACACCCATGACGGTGGAAATAAATCCATTAATGGCTGCGCCAACGCCGGCGATATGCCCTATGGGCTGCATGGCGAGTGCTCGAAGATTTCCAAACAAAAATCCAACAGCGGTGAATTGTAATGCAAAAAACGTTAGTAGAACCCAAAGGGGAGGATTGGGTTGGTTATAATATAAAACCACATAGATTAAAGAACTCAAACTATAGGCTGCTAAAGACACTAAAGCAATGCGTTTCATGCCCACACGTACCACATAAACGCCATTAAGGTAAGTGGCAAAGCCAACGCCCACCGCCAAACTCGCAAAAATTAAGGGGAAGTCATCTCCTAAGTTGTATTGGATTTCAAAAATATGTTGGGTGGTACTTAAATACACCATAAACGAGCCTGTAATAAACCCCGCAATTAACGTAAAAGCCACCGCTTGTTTGTGTTTAAAAAATTCTTTGAATCCAGAAATTAAAACAGCACCTCTAAAAGGAATTCGTTTATCCTTTGGCAAGGTTTCTGGTTGCCGTTTCCAAAACCAAAATATCACTAAAATGCCGAGTCCTAACTGTACATTAAAAATGGCTTGCCAGTTATAAGTAATCAGTAAATACTGTCCAAGGGTGGGAGCGATGATGGGAATAAGGATAAATATCATGACAATAAACGACATCACTTTTGCCATATAATCACCTTCATACGAATCGCGAATCATAGCAATACTCAAAGTACGTGGCGATGCCAATCCAATGCCTTGCAGAATCCGCCCCGCAATTAGCACTTCATAACTATTTGTATTTACACAAATGAGACTCGCAATAACGAATACTAAAAACCCCACATATATAATTGGTTTCCGTCCATAACTATCGGATAAAGGGCCAAAAATCAGTTGCCCAAATCCCAATCCAAGAAAAATCATGGTAATTAATAATTGATGGTCTTGTGTGTCAGTAACCCCTAAGTCTGTACCGATTACAGCGAGGGCAGGGAGGATGCCATCAATTGACAAGGCCACTAAAGACATAAGCAACGCCATGATGGCTATAAATTCAATTTTAAGAGCAGGTTGATTTTGCATTCGGCAAAACTACTGCAAATTATAGGATTTTCAACAGCAAACCAAAACTAAACAATGTAGCTGTTTGAAATCTTAAACGTTTACTCACTAGGTAGATTCTATAGAGCGTTCTATGAGTCACCTAAACTTTTAAAAATGACGTGTTTTTTGGAAATACGTCATTTTTTTCATACTATTACCATTGATTTTGACCCCAAATCTAAATCTTCATAAGCAGCCTAACCCGTTGTAAGCATTTATTTTAGTTTAATTTTAGATAGGGGGCAAGCAGGATGCTTGTATATTTTAATTTTGGATAAAGAAACCAAAAGTTCCTGTTATCCGGAAGTATAGGCGTATAAACAGGAGGTTTGTTCTCCATATAACGAGTTGGCAAACATTAAAGAGAAACCTACATTCATAAAATAGTTCACAAATGAAAAATAAAATCGCAATCATTTTTTTAGCTTTTAATCTAATCTTTTTTAGTTGTAGCGAAGATGAAACTCCATTACCGCAAGAATTAGAAATAGAAATATTAAATGTAGACCTTGCTGAAGGAAAAATAGAATTACGAGGGACTCCATTAATACAAGGACAAACTGGAGAATGGGAAATTTCATCAAACAATCAAGTT
>Ga0115550_1002561_pt1 | contig 12351 bp, 9 predicted proteins | sample COGITO_mtgs_1005_FD_87177 | JGI IMG/M metagenome (GOLD analysis project Ga0115550, IMG submission 87177) | Pelagic marine microbial communities from North Sea - COGITO_mtgs_100511 | ecosystem: Environmental > Aquatic > Marine > Epipelagic | place: Germany:Helgoland, sampling site Kabeltonne... | reverse complement strand
GAATGACCAGGTGTCTTCACCCGGAATACCAACGGGCCGTTTTACTAATAGTTGTTGTTTGTTTTCCATGGGTTAAAGCTATTAAAAAGCTTTGGCTTCACCGAATTCAAATGTTAATTTTCCATCCTTTTTTTTATGAATCAAAGAAAGAAAGTACCTTTTGAAAAATGGAATCTATGGACATTCTTGGCTGGAAGGGAGTAATCATCAATAAACATTGATTTCTTGGAGTTCAATTGAAATTTCTTTGGAGAATAGGTGTTCTTTTTCTGCAACAATTAGTGTCTTTTCAGCATCGGAATCTACTTCACAGTAAAATGTATTTTGCCCCATTGTTATAGAGTAAATATGGTCCCTAAAATTAATTTTAAACGAAAGTTTATCCCAAGCCTTTGGCAGTCGAGGCGAAAAAGCAAGGCTGTCGTTTTTAACACGCATTCCAGCAAATCCCTCCACAATACTCATCCATGTACCTGCCATAGAGGTAATATGTAAACCTTCTTCAACTTCGGCATTATAGTCGTCTAAATCCAAGCGAGCAGTTCGTAAGTAAAAGGCATAAGCGGCCTCGTCTTCTTTTAGTTTGGCGGCAATAATAGAATGAACACAAGGCGATAGCGAAGATTCATGCACTGTAAAGGGCTCGTAAAAAGCATAATTTCTTCGGACTGTATCCTCATCAAAGTCTTCTTCAAAGAAGTACATACCCTGTAAAACATCTGCTTGTTTAATGTAGGGAGAGCGTAAAATTCGATCCCAAGACCAATGCTGATTAATGGGGCGTTCGCTAGGATTTAAATCAGCTACTTTCACTAATTCTTTGTCTAAGAATCCATCTTGCTGAAGGACAACATTAAGCTTTTCGTCCTGGGGCAAGTACATGTTTTCTGAAGCCTCTTTCCACAGCGCTAATTCTTCTTGTTGGAAGCTTGTTTTCTGTTCAATACGCGCAGCCTCTTTTGGAGAAGACAATCGCAATGCAGCTAGCTGATCGGCTGCATAGGACATACACCATCGCGCACTGTAGTTAGTATACCAATTGTTATTGACATTATTTTCATATTCATTAGGTCCAGTTACACCCAGAATTACATATTTATTTTTGGCGGAAGAAAAATTAATGCGTTGACGCCAAAAGCGCGCAATACCAATAAGAACTTCCATTCCCATTTCAGGAATATATGACAGGTCGCCCGTATAGCGAGTGTAATTAAAAATGGCAAAGGCAATGGCACTGTTTCGGTGAATTTCTTCAAAGGTAATTTCCCATTCATTATGGCATTCTTCCCCATTCATGGTTACCATTGGGTAGAGTGCAGCACCTTTAGAAAAGCCAAGTTTTTCGGCGTTTTCTATGGCGCGATCCAATTGGTTGTAACGATAGGTCAATAAATTTCTGGCAACGGTTTGATTTTTGGTTGCCATATAAAAAGGTATACAATAAGCTTCGGTGTCCCAGTAAGTGCTTCCTCCATATTTCTCGCCTGTAAAACCTTTGGGTCCAATGTTAAGTCCAGCATCCTCACCCGTATAGGTTTGGTTGAGTTGAAAAATATTGAACCGAATGGCTTGCTGTGCTTTTATGTCTCCCTCAATGTTAATGTCTGCACTTTTCCATATGTTCGCCCATGCTTTTTTTTGTTCGTCAAAAAGAGCAGAGAACGAAAGTTTAGTTGCCTCGTCTATAAGCTGTTTCGCTTCTTTTTCAAGCGAAGTTTTAGGGAAATTTCGACTACTTACATAGCCTCCAAGTTTAACTAATGTGAGGGGGGTATTCGCTTTTAGTTTATGGATAAATTGTTGACCCACTTTTTGCTCTTCTATTTTTTGAGTAGTTGAAGAATCAAGTAGGGCACCTGCCTCAAAGAGTTTTGCTTCCATAAAGGTGCCCACACTAAAATTAGTTTTAAGTGTATGGGCTTCTATATAAACACGATTGTTTTCAGCTATTTTTTGATCGATGGCCCAGAATTGGTCATCCCAATTGCTATCATGATTTTTTATACCAGCATCGACATAGGGTTGAAGGTCTATAGTGACAGCTCGATCGGTGGTAATACTGTACTCAATGACACCGAGTTTGGGTCGAGCCAAAGACAAGAAGCGCTTGCTTTCTATGGAAACATTAACACCATTGAATAGCGCCTTGAATCGGCGGAGATATAGACCCGTTTCCATATCGAGTTCACGATAAAACTGTTCTATTTTGGTGGCCTTGTTGAGGTCAAATAATTCACCATTAATTTGTAGATGTAGCCCAATCCAATTGGGAGCATTCAAGACCTTTGCAAAGTACTCAGGATAGCCGTTTTTCCACCAACCAACACGTGTTTTATCGGGATAATAGACTCCGCCAACATAGCTTCCTTGAAAGCTATCTCCACTGAAGTCTTCTTCAAAGTTAGCTCGCTGTCCCATGGCACCATTGCCTAAACTAAAAAGACTTTCTGAAGCTTTTGTATTTTCTATATTCCATCCTTCTTCTATAATTTTCCAAGGATGTTGTGGGTAATTGTCAATATTCATTCGCTTAGAGTGTGGTGATAAATTCTTTAGTTATTGCGGTCATAGAGGTAAAACAGTGGTCAGCAGTTTTTACTTCTTCTGTCCCCCCCATGCCAATGGAAATCATTCCGGCGGCTTTTGCCGCTTGAATTCCTGCTGCGGCATCTTCAAAAACAATGCAGTTGTTTGGTTCTTGTTTGAGTAATTCAGCTCCTTTTAAAAAGACTTCAGGGTTGGGTTTTGAAGCGGTAACATTATTTCCGTCGACGATGGCATTGAAGAGATGGTCTATCGCTAATTTTTTAAGGATACGGGTGGCGTTTTTACTGGCGGAGCCCAAGGATACGGGGATGTTGTTTTTTTGCGCAAAATGCAGTAGGTCGAGAACACCGGGAAGAATTTCTTCTTGCCCCATTCCTTCAATTTGCTGAAGATAATCTTCGTTTTTTTCAATCAAAAGCATCTCCTTTTCTTCTTCCGAAAGGCGCACATTTGCCCAGTCTAAAATGCGCTCCAAAGATTCCTTACGACTCACGCCTTTAAGGGATTCATTTTGGTCATGGGTGAGGGAGAAACCAACTTTTTCGCCAATGCGTTTCCAGGCCAGATAATGGTATTTTGCGGTGTCCACAATTACACCATCAAGGTCAAAAATAAAAGCTTTCATGGAGGAATACTGATTTATTTGCAGTGATAGTCTGCAGCTCTTGTGGCAATTTGTCCATGTGGTTTTATATTTACTTTATAACCCAGCGAATTGGCCCAGCCACGTGAAGCATTGACAAGTTTATTAGATTTAAAATTTTCATCTTCGTTATAATCCATATCGATTTCTGCGCGAACATCTAGGGCCTGATTGATCCATTCAGCGACATCAATGCTCATTTCGGTTTCTTTCCATAAACGTGTCCACAAATCTTTGATCTTTGGCATTCCGCTTTTTTTCAAAATATAGTGAACACCTCTATTTCCATAACGATAGGCAATTACGGTTGTATAACGTGTATGTTTAGCAATACTTTGCGAATCTGTTCCCACATGGATATCTACGGTGGGATTGTTGGCCAAAATTTTTCGGGTATGATCAATAGGATCAATTTGATTTCCCTGTATGTCTCTAAAACCCATTGTTTGGTTCATTATCTAAAGATAAAATTTTTCTTTTGAAAATATGAAAATGTTTTGGGAAAGAATTCAGGAGGAAGTTTTAATGGAATTGTATTATTTTTTTGGGCGTATTAACCATAGCGGAAGAACTAAAAACAAAGCAAAAACATTGAAGTATAAGCCAATTAATGGAACAAGAATCATAACCAAAAGCAAGTATTGTTTTTGTGTCATACTAGGGTGCTTTTTTTAAACGGACTATGCGTTCTTTCACTTGAGAAGAGAGGTAAAGAAGTGCGATCATGTTTGGAATACACATGAGCGCAAAAGACAAGTCAATGATCCCAATAACAACATCTACCGTGGCAATAGCCGAAAACACTATACTTCCTAAATAGACATAATTATAAATGTGTCCCCATTTTTTATTGGTTAAAAAATTGAGGCATTTTACACCGTAATAGGAATAGGTCAACAAGGTTGAAATCCCAAAAACCAAAACCATGAGCAGTAATAACTTATCTCCAATTCCAAAGAAAAGTAGATTGAAAGCTTGTAGTGTTAGGGAAATTCCGTTGAGGTCGCTTCCTAAATAGGCTCCACTAATAATAATGATGACACCCGTAATTGAGCAAACCAAAACGGTATCCAACAATGGGCCCAAAGCAGCGACAAGACCTTCGTGTACAGGTTCTTTGGTAGAAGACTGGCCGTGGTACATGGGCGCATTTCCAACTCCACTCTCGTTGGAAAAAACCGCTCGTCTAACCCCCAAGAGAATCAATCCCCAAAAGCCACCAGTAACAGCAGTATTTAGATTAAAAGCCTCGGAGAAAATTGACGACAAGGCAGGAAGTACAAGGGAGTAGTTGTTTAGTAAAATAAAAACACCCATGCTGAAATAGAGCATCACCATGATGGGGACTAGCTTAGAAGTGACAGTCACAATTTTTTTTAATCCACCCAAAATAACCCAGCCACTTATAAGGACAAAGAGTACACCTAGGAGAATTTTCCAATAAAAATCACCGATTGAAATGTATTGATTAGGCTGCACTACCGTCATGACAGTTTGGGTTAACTGATTTGCAGTAAAAGCGGGAAGTACCCCAAATAAGCCTGCAATTGAAAACCAAATAGCCAAGGGTTTTCCCCAACGAGGAATACCTGTGGTCATATAATACATGGGTCCACCCAGAGGGCTTCCATCGGCTTCTTTTTCGCGTAATAAAACAGCCAAAGTGCTACTGTAAAACTTGATGACCGCACCCACTGCTGCCGTAATCCACATCCAAACCAGTACACCTGGTCCTCCCATATAAATAGCAATGGCTACTCCTGAAATATTTCCAAGACCTACCGTTGAGGCTAAAACAGCAGACAATGCCTCGAAGCGAGAAATTCCTTTGTCGTTTTCTTTTTTGAAAAGCAATTTCCACGCTTGCTTTAGATTGAGTAGAGCATAACCCTTTGACTGAAGCAGTAAGAAAACACCTCCCCCAAGAATAAGGCTTAGCATAACCCACTCTAATGAACCAATAAGCGATTGAAGTAGTGAAGAAAATGCTTCCATAGGATTATAATAGAAAAGGCTGTCTGAATAAAGGTAAAATTTGTCATGCCGAATTTATTTCAGCATGACAAATGACTGTTTTTCAATGTGTTTTCGAACCTAAAATGAGTTCAGATTGATAAAAATATGACTTTTTAGACAGTTCCTTCTAAAATAATTCAACTACTTTACCAAATATAGACGCGATCTTCTTTGGGGAGATACATTTTATCGCCTTCTTGAACATTGAAGGTGGCGTAGAAGGCATCCATATTTTTAAGCGGTTGATTTGCACGATTATATCCTGGGGAATGCGGGTCAGTTCGCACTTGATTTTTTAGGGCCTCATCGCGAATTTTAGCACGCCAAATGGTTCCCCATGAAAGGAAAAAACGTTCTTCTGCAGTATATCCATCAATGGGTTCAGGTTTTCCATTTTCTTGATGATGGATGGCTAAGGCATCAAAAGCAGCATGAATACCCCCAACATCACCAATGTTTTCCCCAAGGGTAAACTTCCCGTTGATGAAGGTTTCTGGCAATACTTCAATGGCACTGTATTGATTAGCAAGCTTATCACCCAAAGCGTTGAACTCATCTAGATCTTTTTCTGTCCACCAATTGACTAAGTTTCCATAGGCATCGTAGTCGGCACCAGAATCGTCAAAACCATGCGAAATTTCATGTCCAATCACTCCACCAATTCCACCATAGTTTACAGCAGCGTCTGCTGTAAAATCGAAGAATGGGGGTTGAAGGATGGCGGCAGGAAACACAATTTCATTGTAGGCCGGATTGTAATATGCGTTCACCGTTTGAGGCGACATAAACCATTTGGTTTTGTCTACAGCTTGTCCAAGTTCAGCCAAATTTTCAGCAAAGTTATAGGTACCAACATTCAGCATTGCATCAAAATAATTCAACTCCCCTGCGTCGTTGACCAACGAAAGATCTGAATAGTCTTCCCACTGATCGGGATAACCTACTTTAACGGTTGTCAATTCTAATTTTTTGATGGCCTTTGCCTTTGTTTCATCATCCATCCAAGCCAGTGCATTGATTCTGTTGGTATAGGCTTTCACTAGGTTCCCAACCAATTCTTTCATTTGTGCTTTGGCCTCAGGCGGAAATTTTTCTCCAACATACAATTTACCCAATGCTTCTCCAAGGGTTCCATTTACGGTTCGTATGGAGCGTTTTTCCAAGGGTTCTTGTGCAATTGCCCCGCGAAGGGTTTTACTGTAAAAATCCCAATTTGCACGATCAATTTCCATACTTAATCGACTGGCTGTACCGTCGATTAAAGTCCACAATAAATAAGTTTTTAGGGCAGAAATAGAATTTTCATTGAGGATTGTATCTAAGGAAGAAAAGAAGCCTAGATCTGTTACCACAAGATTTTCTACCCCTTCTGTTCCAATTCCTGCTAAATAGGCAGGCCAATCAATTTGCTGCGCAATATTTCCTAACTCATCAGTGGTTCTTGGGTTATAGCGTTTGGCCGGATTGCGTCGTTCGACCTTGTCCATGCGTGCATTAGCTAATTGGCTTTCTATGGCAACAACTTCTGCGGCAAGAGTTTCAGCTTCTTTGGCTGTTTTGCCAATGAATCCAAACATCCGTGCAACATGTTTCTGATAGGCCGTCTTTATTTTTTTTGAATCTTCGTCGTCTTTTAAATAATAATCCCGTTCGATTCCAAGTGCACCAGGATATAATTGTGCAACATTTTTGTTGCTGTCTTTTGCGTCAGCAGAAACACCAAAACCAAAGAGTGCATAGCCACCTAGACGAATATTTTCTTCTAAATAAGGCTGAAGATCAGCTTTAGATTGTATTGCATTAATTCGCTCGATATGGGGTAGAAGAGGTGTTATACCCAATTCATTTCGTTTAATTGTATCGTTGATTAATTGAAAAACGGTGACGGCTTTTGATTCGTCTGAACTTGTATCTAAGTTTGGATCATTTGCTGCTTTTTTCAGGATTGCTAGGACATCGGCATCGGTGTTTTCGCGTAATTCATTGAAACTCCCCCAACGGGTTTTATCGTCAGGAATTTCAGTATTTTTCATCCATGTACCATTGACATAGTTATAAAAGTCGTCTTGAGGACGAATTTCTTTGTCGATTAAGCTAAGATCAATTCCTATTGCTTTTTTTGTAGGAACATTACAGCCAATGAACCCAAGAAGGAGTCCACCAAGAAGCAATGCTGATTGTGTTTTTTTGTTCATAATATTAAGATTTACGGCTTACAAAGTACAACTTTAGCCAATTGTAGTTTAAAAATTTAATAAAATTTTATTCTTCTCGAACCACAATAAAAGTGGCTTTTGAACCAGTGGCTAAATTCCATCGATTGGCCATCATTAATTTCCCTTGTTCATCATAGACCCTCACCTCGGCAGTATTTGGCCCAGATTCTCCTTGGTTTAAGGCGACAAAATCAATTTTATTGAAGCCAAGAGTAAGATCAACATCAAGTTTTTTATAGCTTTCAACCAATAAGATATTGGGAGAAAACACATTGTCATTTAATCGAACTTGTATTCGATCTCCATCCGGTTGTTGATGATCACGAAACACAATGCGTACACGTTCAGCATTGCTCTTAAAATCGCCTAAGTATTGATCGACCTTAAATTCTCCGGGATTTTTTTCTGATTCGGGGGATTGTAGACGTTTGAGGTATTCTTCTCCTGGATCCAAAAAATCTTCTTTAAGGCCCATTTGAATGTCTTGCTCAAAACTTTTTGGAGCAGCAGTAGGATTTGGGGTTTTGGATAAAAAATCTTTTTTGAGAAAATCAGGCAAAGGGTTTTTTTCGGGGAGCTTGAGTAATGACTTTGACTTTGGGTCAATATCGAATTTTTTTTGCACGGGTTTATTTTCGTTTTGCCCCCAAAGGGCAGCCGACAGTAAAAAAACGCCCAATAAAGCACCAAGCCGAATGTTCATGATTCAAACCTACGTAATATCTCTAGTTTTTAAAAAGCTTTAACAGGAATTTAATCGATATGAACCCCTTTTATCATGCTGAAGATGATGCTTGATATTATCGCGTAAACAGTTGGAGTAATTCCCTTTACTGCGGATCCTGATAAACTAGCGATAGCGTTACTGATAGACCCGAATATAATCCACAATAAATTCTTGTGGAAAAATGTCGTCGTCTACTTCTGGGCCGCCAAAGTGCCCTCCAATGGCTAGATTGAGTAAAAGATAAAAGGGTTGATCAAACGGCCATATAGCCGCAGTTCTTTCTTTGGGAGCAAAGGTATATACTTTGACACCATCTACAAAAAAAGCGATGCTTTCGGCATCCCATTCTGCAGCATAGACATGAAAACCTTCCTCAATTTTTGGAATATGTGTCGTCTTAGTATTGGCAAAATCGCCGTTTTTATCTTGGGTATGTAGGGTGGTGAAAATTTCTTGTGGTGCTCGTCCTACATATTCCAGTACGTCAATCTCTCCACTCATTGGCCAACCTACTTCGTCTATATTGCTACCTAAGAGCCAAAATGCTGGCCATACACCCTCGCCAACAGCCAATTTTGCGCGGATTTCAAAACGGCCATATTGGAATTCTTTTTTTCCTTTGGAAGAAATTCGCATGGAGGTATAGCGATCATTTTCTTTTCTTGCTTGTATGAAGAGCATGCCGTTTTCCAGCCTGTGATTGCGCTTGGTGTATATCTGCCTTTCTTTGTTTCCCCATCCACAAAGAGCAGGACAGCCATCGCCAAGTTGAAAAGACCAATCCTTTTCGTTTAGTTCAGTTCCATTAAATTCATCTGCCCAGACCAAACTACGCTCCTGTGCATTAAGCATGAAGAAACTAAAAAGTAGTCCGAAAAGTAACAAAATGTTTTTCATTCTTAACCGTGGTTTATTCTTCTCCTCGTTTTATTTTTAATTGAGCAGAAATTTCTTTTGCACGTTCTTCTGATATCTCATAATTACGCATAATATACATGGCTGCCAAGGTGCCTAAAATAGGTAAACCGGAAAAGAACATTCGCAGTCCAGTAATTGCTGTTTCTGACTGTGTTTCTAAACTTGCATCAAAGCCGATTAGGGAGAAAATAGCACCACTAAGTCCACCAGCAATTGCAAATCCAAACTTAACCATCCACCAGTAGATTGCTCCGAAAATTCCTTCACGACGTTTTCCTGATGTCAATTCATCCAAATCGATCACATCAGCGGTCATCGACATCATTATGGTAAAGAGGCCACCAATTCCGAAAGAGAAAAAGGGAAGTGCGATTAAGAACAAATAGGGTTTTCCGGGAACAAATAAAAACCAAAGCAAGAGATATCCAAAAACAGAAATGGATTGAGAAATTAAAAAGGCTTTCTTTTTTCCCATCAATTTTGACATGCGAGCAACAGTAGGAATGACTAAAAAAGTGGTTGATAAAGCACCTATACTCCCAAAAAGCGTAGGCCATATTCCTGCAGCACCTGCATCTCCACTAAATAGATAGTAGACAATGATAAAAAAGGTAAAAGCAGCAACGGTATTGAAGGCATTGAAGATTAAAAAGGTTGCAAAACAAAGCTTTCTAAAAGGGGAAGATTTAAATGCTTCTACAAAACTGTACCAGATTTCTTTTAGACTTCCTCCCACATTTTTTAGGTTAAGGGGCGAGTAATCTTCGTTTAAGGTCGATTTACCTTTTATAAAGATTGCAGGCGTAATGGCAAATAAGGCGCAAACGACACCAACCCATACTGCTAAATCTCTTACAGCAATATCTGCAGTTGCATACCATTCGGTATCGTACATAATGACCCAAAACCAGGGAGCGATTACCCATGCCCATTGCCCGATCCATTGAGCAACGGCCATTATGCTTGTTCGTTCATGAAAATCATCGCTCATTTCGTAACCCATGGCCACATAGGGAACGCTGAAAATGGTTAGACCGAGGTAAAAAACAAACGACCAAAAAAGAAAATAAGCAAAGTTATAGTCGATGGGATTATCTCTAAAGAGTTGCCACATGATGATGAATGAAATCCCCATGATAATTGCTCCAATGAAAACGTACTGTCTTCTTCTTCCCCATTTTGATTTTGTGTTGTCAGAGATAAACCCCATAATAGGGTCAGTGACCGAGTCAAAAATTCGTGGAGCTAAAGACACAACTCCCCACATCCAGCCTGGAAAGCCTAAGTCCTGAACAAGCACAACGATAAAAATACTGATGGCTGCTGGGAACATTTGATTGGCCAGCATCCCCACGCCAAAAGCAATCTTTTGACCCATAGGGATTTTTGATGTGGAAGATTGAATTGACATATGCTTTGTTTTTAGTTTAATTGCTTATATTTTTTTTGGAGGACATAAAAAGCTTCTTTTTTGTTTCGCTCTATGTCCACGATTCCCCAATATTCTTCGTTGGGTGCACCATCATAGGGGACGCCAGAACTGTTTGGTGCCCATCCACCAACATCTTGTTGATTGGGATTTCCAGCCTTCCACCATCCATCGGTAAAAGAAAAGAGGGTAACACCACTTACAATTTCGGGATCTTCAAAGAGTTGATTTAAAATTGTTTCGGTGGCGTCTGCCTGTGCTTTTTGGTTTTCTCCTGCGGCATAGCCGTCTTTTTCGATTGTCATATAGCTGTCGGCACCTGCTTCAGAAAAATACAATGGTTTGGTCGATCGGGATTTCCATTCCTCTATTAGGCTTGCGGGTAAATCCCAGCGGTATACATTTACTCCCCAAACGTCTATGGAAGGGTTTTCATTGAGAACCTCTTGGGTTGGGATTTCACCATGTGCTGTTGATACTGGGTGATTTGCATCCAAGGCGTTGATCAACTGTGCCGTTTTTTCTAAAGCAGTATACCAGTTGTTTATATCGCCATCAAACCATTCGGGATGATAGTTGTATTCGTTACCTAGTTCCCAAAATAAAATGGCGGGATGTGTTTTATATTTCGTCACATAATCGAGGAGACTCCCAGAGGCAATATCAAAAACTCCTCCCTGATTATAGCCAAAACCAACGATAAGCTTTATGCCTGCCGCATGAATTTTATCGAGAATAGCCACATCATCAATGGGAGCATAGACGCGAATGGTGTTGATGCCAGCTTCTATCATCAAAGATAAATCTTGGTCAATTGATACAAAGCTTCGTTCGTTTGATCCTTTTGGAACAGGATGATAACAGATCCCCTTAATTAAATAGGGACGATCATTCACCACTATTTTTTGTGCATCAATCCGAACAGTGTTATTCGTAGTCTTTTCGCAAGCCAAAAGGGATACAGTAACTAATACGAATAGAATGGAGTAATGCTTCATGCTTAATCGTTAAGTTCGTTTGTTGTTGCCCAAATGGCTGATTCACTCCCCCCATAGGTTTTTTCTATAGGCATTCCGTTTTCTTCCCTACTGAGTCCCTCAAATATTCCTTGATCAACCAAAGGCCAAAGAGCGTATTTTGCTTTTCCATCAATGGTAAATAAGCCAAAGTTGTTTTCGGAAGCATCGGGACTATTGCCGTCTTTCCAAGATTCATCGAAGGCAGAAAAATAGACCACGGTGATATTATTTTTGGTAGACCAATCTAGTATTTTGTCGTAGTACAAGGCCTGTTTGTATTCATCTGCTGCACGAGAACCTTTAGCTCCATATAAGCCATTCGATTTTGTTGCCCAGCCAGTTTCCCCAACATGAATGGGTTTGTCAATACCCAAGGAGAGCATATGCTTTTTAACATTGGTGTATTGCCCAATAGCAAAATTCAGCGCACGGCTCATCGCAGCTTCAATTCGATCCTGTTTATTCTTCGTTTCTAATGCAGGGGTTGTTTCTTCCCAAAAACGAGGATTGTAGTGTGTATTGTGAAAAGGATAGGTATGTATAGAAATATAATCGACTGCTTTCATTAAGTCACTTAATTCTTTGGTGTGGTATTCAGTACCTCCCCCTCCCCATGAAGCAAAATCATCAGAGCTTGTGATCCACAATTCTTTTGGAAGCTTATGCTCTACTTTTAATTGTTGTAAATAATTTACCCACTTAAGAATAAATTTAGGAGCAAGATGGTAGGACGAAGCCCAATGAATCATGGCTTCATTTCCTACAGCGATTATTTTAATGATATCGGGGTATTTGTTGGCTAAAACGATAGCTTTTTCTATTTCACTGGTGTTGTT
>Ga0115550_1002551_pt1 | contig 12371 bp, 12 predicted proteins | sample COGITO_mtgs_1005_FD_87177 | JGI IMG/M metagenome (GOLD analysis project Ga0115550, IMG submission 87177) | Pelagic marine microbial communities from North Sea - COGITO_mtgs_100511 | ecosystem: Environmental > Aquatic > Marine > Epipelagic | place: Germany:Helgoland, sampling site Kabeltonne... | reverse complement strand
TTCTTCCTCTTCTTCCTCTTCTTCCTCTTCTTCCTTTTCTTCCTCTAACAAACCTTTACCTAATTCTTCCTCTTCTTCCTCTTCTTCCTCTTCTTCCTTTTCTTCCTCTAACAAACCTTTACCTAATTCTTCCTTTTCTTCCTCTTCTTCCTTTTCTTCCTCTAACAAACCTTTACCTAATTCTTCCTTTTCTTCCTCTTCTTCCTCTTCTTCCTTTTCTTCTTCATTGGAAGATACATCGCCTCCCTTATAATCCTCATCCTCATCCTCATCCTCATCATAGTCATCAAATCCTAAAATATCTAATAAATCATCCATATATTCTCCCTTTTCTTCTCCTCTTTGTTCTGAATAAGTAGGTGATTCATCTTTAATATCAGGAATTACATTATTATTATTTAACGATTGTTCAGAGCTTGCGGTGATATTTACAAATTCAGGGTCTTCAATTTCTTTTCCAGAACAAAGATTCTCAATTTCAGTATCAATAGTACTACTACTCTTCATATCTTGGGTTATTCTAACCATAGTGTTAAGATAAATAGGAATTGTATTAAGATAATAAATATCATTAATGCCACTAACCTCAATAGTTAATTCGCTAGTAATCAAATTAACATTCATTGATGTGCGAAACCCAGGATTTATTTTTATCATTAACGACCTTCGTTTGTTAGTTCCTCGGGTAACTTCTAGTTCGGAACGAATTTTAATTATTAAATCGGTTGCCATTTCTTCATCTAAGTCGTCAAATTGTTTCAATAGCGCTTCAATTAATTCGTCTATTTTAATACCTTGGTCTATTTTTTCAATGATAAATGCTTCTTGACTATCACGTTTATTAAAATTAGATACTCGCTTATAACGGAGCTGAATACCTTTCTTAAAGTCACCCGATTCAATCACAAAAACACTAGAAATACAACCATTAATATTATCAATGTCTATTGGTGTAGTAATATTATACATTATTTGGAATTTCATATCCCTTACTTCAATATTAGTTGATGCTATTGATTTAAATAATGGAATTTCTAACCCACTTTGTTCAAAAAAAGGTCTTATTTGTTCAATTAACGGATTAACGGTTAATTTTATTATCTCGTCAATTTCTTGAAAAATATTATCACCACTACTCAATAAAATTGGATTGTCAAAATCATACAATGGATAAATAGTTATATTTCCATTATCTTGAAATTCACACGTCATATAAAATTGCATTCCTTTATATTCAATATTAGTGTATACTGAAACAGATCTTGTTTTCCCGATGGTTCTTAACAATTTTAATATATTTGCTTTAGGTAAATAAGGTATTTTTCTACCATCACTTGTTAGTTCCGGAGCAAAAAGACGATATATATTTTCTTGTCGTGTTTCTGGATTATATTTTATTAATGGGAAATTTGTTGTTGCATGGATTAACTTAAAAATAACATCAATTGGGATTTTTATTTTAAATTCTGGATAAATAATTACCTTTAATGATTTTATTCCAGTAAACCTAGAATTTTCTGAAAATTTATCAGTTGGTTTTTGTGTGCGAAATACATTGTAAAACATATCTACATTTTTAAAGCTTCTTTCTGTTTCTGGCGACAATTTTTCACTGCTTGTAGCAATTAATTTTGATTGATTACTTACTAATGCATCTACTGTATCAATCTTATCTTGATATAAAAATGGGAAATATATTTTACTTGTATATTCTGTTGAAATATCGTTTAAATATACGGTATCAAATACATCTTTTGCAAAACATAAATAAATTGTATTTTGAAATATAGGCCCGGTTTCTAAAAGCAAATTGGAACTAAGAGTAGAAACATCTCTTCTTGAACTTTCAAGTAGGGTATCATACTCTGTTACTAAAAATGGATCTGTTATAATTGGATATTCAGTTGAAAACACAAATTTTTGACCAAGAGGCTTACCAACCAAATATGTTTGTTCGTTCAAATCTAATTTCAAAATATCATCGTAATTATATTGTAACTTATCCTCTAAATCAAATACCATAGAGTCGCCATTTTCATCATATAAATTGGATAATAATTGGTTCAATCGTACCTTTGTTAGTGGTAACTTATCATTCTGTGTCAAATTTTGATAAACTGTTATTGGATTAATTTTTTCGGATTTTAAACAATAAAGATACAATTCTTGCATAGACGCTTTTTTTGAAATAGCTTCAAATATTTTTAATTTTATTATTCCAATACTATCGTCAATATGGATGCTTTTATTTATAAATATTATATTTATTTTATTTTTTTCTATCGTATCTAACTCGTCTTTACTAAAAATATCGGCGAATAATTTATTTCCTGGTTCTTCGTCAAATATATCAATTAGGTCTTCGCTAAAACGAGAGCCACAAAATACATATATAGTATCAGTAACGTTTTTATCAGTTAAATTATTAACTTTAAATATAGGAAATAATGACATATATATAAAGCATCTATTATTTTAATTTAATAATTCCTAGTATTTAATTATTTAAAATCATAAAACGGATTATCTGTTATATCCATCCCACAATATGGTTGGGGAGTTTTTTTGTAATCAATTGGGTTATATATTCCTGCTTCTTTTGATTGTTCCAACAAAAATTTAAAGTTTTGCCAAAATTCTTGTTTATGACCTTCTGTTTTTGTCATTATATGTGATAGTTCATGGATTGCTACAAATATTAACGTATTCATATCTATTAACTCAGTTTCATTCTTTTTTTTATTTAAACAAAACGCCAGTTTTTCTCCCTTATTTTCACTATATGCCGTATATTCGCTTGTTGGTAATGTTTCTGTTATTTTTTTTGGATTGAATTTTTGTACTAAACGATGTACATTATCGTCGTCTGGAAATTTTTTCCCACAATAAACAACTAATTCTTTACATTTTTTCGTCACGTTTGCTAATAGATCTGCAGATTCTTCCATTCTTACACGCTCTCTCACACAATATCTTTCGCCATCTACGCCCGAAATAATACATTTTAAGTTATATGCGTCAGATTCACTATAAATTTTTAGACATACAAATATAACAAATGCTATAATTATGTAAATTATTATACTATGCTTATATTGCATATTTGTAAAATCAAACATATATATATTATATTACTATTATTTTATACGAATAAATAAAAGATTACATATTTAATATGATTCTAATCTATTTATTGACTTTTATTTTTATTTTTATTTTTATTTTTATTTTTGGGGATGTAAAAATAAGCATTGGAAAAAATTGAAATTCTATTTCGATACCTCATATCATATCATATCATATCAAATCAAATCAAATCAAATCATTTCGTGTCTAGAATTAAATATAATTATTTTCAACATGGAACAATGTTTAATCTGTTGCGAGGACTACGACAAATCCAACCATGCGTCGGTCTCTTGTCCTTGGTGCCAGTTTTCCGCATGCCGAACTTGCTGCCAAACCTATATCCTGGACCAAGACGCAACCATTTGTATGAACAGAGGTAAGAATCCTAATGGCAGTTACATCTGTCAAAAAAACTGGACTAGAAAATTTGTAACGGATACTTTTCCAAAAACCTGGGTTAATAAAGAGTGGAAAGATATGAACTCTCGAGTCTGCGTTGAGCGTGAAAAGGCTTTGCTGCCGGCTACTATGTCCGTTGTGGAGAATCGTAAAGAAATCGAGTTAATGGAGGAAGAGTGTAAAACCATATTGCGTCAAATTAATATCCTTTACGAACGCCGTAATAATTTGTTGGCTCAAATAGCTGCTGGAGGTCCCGTTATTACCACTAATGTCGAACGTGTTGGTAAGAAGTGTCCGGATGACCGATGCCGCGGCTACCTCTCAACCCAATGGAAGTGTGGTATGTGTGACATGTGGACCTGTCCGGATTGCAATGTGATCAAAGGTACGAGTCGTGACACAGAACATACTTGTGATCCTGACCTCAAGGCTACTGCACAGCTCTTAGCCAATGACACTAAATCTTGCCCCAAGTGCTATACTCTTATCCACAAGATTGACGGATGTGACCAAATGTGGTGTACTCAATGCCATACGGCTTTTAGTTGGCGTATGGGTACGATTGAAACACGGATCCACAACCCCCACTTTTATGAGTGGGAAAGACAAAATAACAGAGGCGATGTGACAAGGAACATTGGCGACTTTGAGTGTGGACGCGACCTTGCTGACCGACAAGTTATAAATTTCATCACGTTAATGTTAACAACTCCAAAAATTTTTGAGCAATTGAGTAGTGAGGAAACACTGAAAATGAAAAACATCGCCGAAGATATTCCCGATATTATTCGCAAGACCATTCATCTTCAAGACGATGATGGACGTCGTTTTAGAACAGACAACGTGGTCGATAATTTGGAATTAAGGGTTCTGTACTTGAACAATAAAATTGACGAGAAACATTTTGCTTCCCAGATCCACACCAGTTACAAAGCTCACGAAAAGAAGAAGGCTATCGCAGACGTAATCCAACTTCAAGTTCAAGGCGTAACTGATATCATCTACCGGATTGCTGACGTCTTGAAAACGGATTGTCCAATAAGAGGCACCGAAAGAAGGGAGGTTGATATGATGGCTTCGTCTACGTGTGAAAAGGTATGTTGTATGGTGGAAGAAATAAACCAACTAACGGATTATTCCAACAAAATCTTGAAAGAGCATGCGAAGACATATGGTTGTAAGACATGGTGTATGAAATATAGCCCCGACGACTACAGAGTACTTACCTAAATAAAAAAATAAATAAAAAAATAAATAAAAAAAATATTTTTTATATCACAATATATCCAAGTCTCATTTACTTGTAATTTTGCATCTGCGTTTGCTTGAAGACAGTGTGTTAAAAATTCATTGAACGTTTTTTTCAATGAATTTTTATTGTTATGCATTTTTATTGTTATTGTTATGAATTTTTATTGTTATTGTTATGAATTTTTATTGTTATTGTTATGCATTTTTATTGACTACCTCCGCCTTGACCCAATTCTAAAGTTGGGCGCATGAAGTCAGGTTCGATCGTGCTCAAATTCCACGGACCAACGTTCGCCTGTGGGTTTGGTGGCTCGGAACGAATTTGTAAATTACCATTGCGTAAAGTTTGACCTACAGTGTCAATGCCAATATGATACCCTGCTTTTAACAAATTAATATTTGCCAAGTCACCCTTTCCCGAAGGGTTTAATTGTGCCCACTGACTATTGCTATCCTTGGGTAAAAGGTCGTCGGGGTTTTGCGGGGACCCCTTATTACATGAGGATGGAAGTCCCATACCAGAATCCTGTGACGCACCGCCTACTGAAGAAAAAACCTCATTACCTGATTCTTGGGCAGGTTGGGGACCAGATGGGGATGAATTATTATTGTATGCCTTTTTGCGACCCTGTGACATCATTTCGCTACCATAAGAGCCCTTAGAATTTAATTTTAGATATAACGTATATAGACCATAGCATACAATTATAGAGATTAAAACGCCCCCAGCACCATAGTCATTCCAGAGTTTTTTGAAAGAAACACTCATTATATAAAATTAGCGATAAAATATTTTTTTGATTTATTATTAATTAAAATAATACTTAATAAAGATAAGAATAGAATAAACGTTTTTGTGATTTGCTTCTAAATCATTATTATTTACTAATTTTCTTCTATTTCTTCTATTTCTTCTAAACATTCGTCATCCATATCGTTATCGCTATCACTATCACTATCACTATCATCCAACGAATCTAACATATAAGTTTTTTTAATATTTTTCATTTCAAGATGTGCTCTAATTGCTGTTTTTTTTGCTTCTTTTGCCTTTTCTCTCGCCTTTTGATAAATATCAATATATACTTGATTTGGTTTTTTTAGTATGATTGGTTCTAAATTATTTGCTAAAGTTAATTCAACTTCTTTTAATTCGTCTAATTCTTCTTTATTTGCTTTATTTTCTGGTGTTAAATCCTCAAAATCAAACATAATACCAACATCTTCTATATTATTACACATACCTTCGTTTTTGTTTAAACTATCAATCTGTACTGAATCATATTTTTCTAAAGTATTTATATTTTCCATTAATCCTTTTGCTGAATTATTAATAAAGTCGTCTAGATTATCATTATCATTATCCTTATCATTATCATTAAAATTATTATCATTATCATTATCATTATCATTATCCTTATCATTAAAATTATTATCTTTATCATTAAAATTATTATCTTTATCTTTATCTTTATCTTTATCTTTATCGTCGCCTACATACTCGCCTACATATTCAACAACATCATTATATTTATCATCGCCTACATCAGCATCGCCTACATCTTTAAGATCTTGCCTTTTTTTCATTGGTTTTTTGATAAAACATGCATCTAAAAATGGGTCTGGACTAACAACCATAGATTGCTTAAGTTCAAAATCTATTTGAAAATTTCTGGATGTAAATTTTATTCCTTGTATTTCTAAAATAGAAATTATTGTTTTTTCGGGTGTAATGTCCTCAATGTTAATTATATTGTCAGTTTCATCGTACGTTTTTATATTTTGTTTTATATTTACTCTTAATAAATAATATTTACCAGATTTAAATATTTTAAATGGAGACGTAAATGCAGATTCAATATCGTCTTGTTCTAATTTGGTTTCAAACCAATTTTGTCCTTTGTTAAATATTAGATTCTGGCATTGAGACTCTAAATTTTCAATCCAATTAATAAATACAGTATCATTATTATCAAACATTAAATCTGTATACATTCTTTTCCCACTTTTAACAAATCCTTGTTTGGTTAAACACTTTGGGGTTTGGATAAATAATGATTTATTGGAGCTATACATAATTCTAGTAAAATATGCGCCCCCGGCTAAAGTTGTTGGAGGTCCTAAATATAACTTTGAAAAATCATAATCGATCGTTGGTTCGATAATATTATCCATTTATGTATTGAAATATAGAAAATTTTTATTATGTTAACACGCAAATAATTAAACGTAATTTTCTATCAATATTTTTATTGATAGATATAAACAAATGAAAAATTCTCTGATTAAACAATGTTTAGACATATTACAAACAGAAGACGTTCGTAATGAAATTAAGGTTATTTTTTCTCCAGTAACAGACCTTATATTATACGAAATTTATCCCTATATATATGTAATCATATTTCTTGTTTTTTTAATATTTATTTTAATTTTAGCAATTTTAACAATTCTACTAACAATAATGCGTAATAAATACATTTGATTAGTATTTTTTCTTGTTTAATTATATAATGTCGTTATACCAAAATTCATCTTTTGGACTTATGTCTGGATCAGCTCCTAGTTTGTGGTCTCAATTTATGAATACAGTAGTGCCATCACAATCAGGTGGCAAAAAGAGCAGAAGCAAAAAAAGCGGAAGCAAAAAGAGCAGAAGCAAAAAAAGCAGAAGCAAAAAAAGCGGAAGCAAAAAGAGCAGAAGCAAAAAAAGCAAGGGTGGTGCTTGGGGAGCTGTAGCAGTACAGGCTTCTGTGCCTGCTATTTTATTGGCTGCTCAACAAACATTTGGTAATAATCACACACATACCGACGCAAAGAGAAGACATAATAATAAAAGTCGCAAAAATAAGAGCCGTAGAGTCAGATTCTAAATAAACCTTTTGTTAAATATTATTTGTTGAATATTATTTGTTAAATATTAATATTATTTTTGTAATATAGTAGTATGAGCTTTGAACAACAAATTCAACAATGGATTTCCATTGATAATCAACTTAAAATTATTGGAGATAGGACGAAAGAATTACGTGATAAAAAAAATAATATTACTGAAAAAATAAACCAGTATGTCGAAACAAGTAATTTATCAAATACTTCTGTTAAACTTAGTGATGGTTCACTAAAATTTGTCAATACTAAAGAATCTCAACCATTAACATATAAATATTTAGAAACGTGTCTTTCTGAAATTATTAAGAACGAAGAACAGGTTAATAAAATTATTGATTATATTAAACAAAAAAGAGAAGTTAATTATGTTCCCGAAATAAAGCGATTTTATAGAAAATAATTTATATCGTCGTATTATATAATAATGACTACTACAAGCCAATTTGGAGGACATGAACTAACATTTACACAATCAGGTGGTGCAGATAATGTGTTTATAGGTGGAGGATATAAAATAAATTCCTTTTTTTTAAACGAGAATATACCAATAATGACAACTTTTAATAAACCAAATACAAACGAAAATACAGACACAGAAACAGAACAAGTATCGGGGGTTTTTGAGAATTTAGCTGTTCCAGCAGGATTATTTTACATTAATCAACAAACTAAAAACAAGACGAATGATAATGTTCAATATTTTTATCAGCAACACGAAACAGCAACGGATGAATTATTTGATAAATTGTTTGGATTAGTCGAGTTTGACAAAAAAAAGAAAAGGAAAACTCGCAAACATCTTGATAAATCAATAGCAACAAAAACAAAAACAAAAACAAGAAAACAATAGAAACGAATTATACATATACTGACAATATATATATGTATAATAAATTAGTACTATAAGTTATTTTTTATTTTCTATAATTTGGACCAAGTATTATTGTTAAATGGAGATACTAAAATGCTCGATAACTTGTCTTTCCAATAATTTACTCTATTTTCCATTGCTATATCCTTCAATGTTTTGGGATAAATCGGCTGGTTAGCCATCAAATCTTCTTCTAATGCGGTAATTTTTGGCTTATATCCATAACAATTTACACCGAATTTTATCGCCGGATTCGCAATATATCCTCCGTTTATACCAGGTCTTCCACAATCATTTTCGTGTCCCTCTATTTTTTGTAGCTTATCATATGTTTTTTTCTGTGTTGGGAATAATGCCATTTGACCCTCAGACCATCCATAATTACACCACTCGCCTCCATTTTTATATCCATCTTCTACCTCTGAATATGTTGCCAATCTTGCTCCATATGCACTACATAACGCCTTTGCATCTGGATAAACGTAATCATTTCCTGGCACATTAAATACTTGCTCTTTCAATAATATTTCTTGAATTGGAGCATTCACTATATCAATAATTGTATCAACTTCGGCGTTACCAGTTAATATATTTCTTAAAAATGCTACAATATCTAATCCAAAAAAGTACTGTAAAACATTTATCATAAGTAATATCATTAAAAATGCTACAATTATGGCAGTTAATGTATTAGAACCATAATTTGACACGGGAACCGTCGATATATTTGGAGAACTATCTCCACCAGACATAAATACAAATATATATATAAGTATAACTATCAGCATTATGAACATAAATAACGGATTTGTTAGTATATTATTAAGATAATCATATGTGTCGTCAGCCACTGTTCCTAAACCGGTGCTTATTGAATCGGTCATATATAATATATATCAATATATTTCATTTTTTTACCTTTTCATTTTTTACCTTTTCATTTTTTACCTTTTCATTTTTTACCTTTTCATTTTTTACCTTTTCATTTTTTACCTTTTCATTTTTCTATAAAAGAAACAATATGCCTTTGGGGTAATTATTTGCTCTTCATTTACAATATGTGTTACATTTGTATCGTTGTAATGATACCATTTTTCATTTGCATTTTTAACAAATGATGTATAATGCCCTCCCATAAACGACCCACTGTGATTACAAACACCATAAAGCTCGTATATATACGAGTCTTTTTTATACCCTATCACATATTTAGACAAATTTAAATTTTTTAAAGGGAAAGTTACCATTATTTGATTTTTATTATTCTTATTCATTGGATTAAATCTTTTTATATCTATAACCAATATATCTGGAAAATTCCAAAACATCATATTCTTTTTTACAGCTACCTTTTCTCCAATTTCATCGTCTGTAACACAATTTTCTCCATCTAAAAGTTCGCTTTCGACATATAAATCAAAACAATCCATTAATGAAGGAGATTTGTTATTTTGGGGGATTGGTAAATTAATAATAAAATATGGCTCGGGAACCATACTTATTTTTTTCCCATTTTTTTCATTTTCTAGCATAGAAACCTGAATACCGTAAAACATTGACCAAATTTCAGAATAATCATTTTCATACATTTGCTTAATTTTTTCAAAACATTTTACCGCCATTTTATCTTTTTCGTCTTTGATATGACCTTCAATGGTCATATTTACCTCCCTTGATAAAGCATTATGAAAACAATCTATAACAAATATCAAAAACTCCGGTAAATCATTTTGTTCAAAACCCGAAAACATTGATTGACCTTTTAATTTTGAAATTTTTTGGACCGTTTTTACAAATTTAAATGGAGATACTACACAATTTTCGTTCCACAAAATAGTCCTTAGTTCATCCCATTCACTTAACAAAACAGAATCGTATTTATTATTTAATCGTTTTTTATATGTATTTATTTTTAGAAAATTATTCAATTCATATGTATGAGATAATACTTGCATTGTAGAATTTAAAAAACATGTATTTCCTAAATTGGTTAATCCTGATAGACCCTTGTTTTTGTACTCTTCGTTATCCATTTCAAATATATATATTATTGGTTTGTATTTAAACATATTTTATAATATATTTTATAATATATTTAATAATTATGAATACAAATACAAATACAAATACAAATACAAATACAAATACAAATACAAATTCTTTCAGTAATTTAAACAACGAACAACAACAGTTAATTGATTTATATATACACCAATACAATCAAACCAATGAACAAATTGAACAATTACTTGATTTAATTGATATTATTAGAGACAATATATTAAATGTAATTATTAATAACAATAACAATAACAATCGTAACAATAACAATAACTATAACTATAACTATAACTATCGTAACAATCGTAACAATAACAATAACAATAACTATAACAATAACTATAACAATAATAATAACAATAACAATAACTATAACAATAATAATAACAATAACAATAACTATAACAATAACAATAACAATAACTATAACAATAACTATAATCGTTTGTTTGCTACTCCTGCTCCTGCTGCTCCTGCTGCTCCTGCTGCTGCTGCTGCTGCTGCTGCTACTGCTGCTCATGTTGCAAGACCAATATTAAATTTTAATAGCGAGACATCATCATCTTTATTGAATAGTTTTTTAAACACTACTGTTCCAATCCGAGCAACCCCCGAGCAGATACAATATGCTTCTCAAAATATCTTATATAGCGATATTATATTGCCAATAAACGAGAGATGTCCTATTTCATTAGAAAATTTTACACCAGATGAAATGGTAACGCAGATAATTCATTGTGGTCATCTATTTTGTAATTCTTCTTTTCAACAATGGTTCGAAAATAATGTAGTTTGTCCTATCTGTAGATATGATATTCGTTATTATATTAACGATAACGATAACGATAACGATAACGATACCGATAACGATACCGATAACGATAACGATAACAATATGGATATACAGGATACAGGGGTTTTAAATAATATATCTAATCGCATTATGGAATCTGTTATGAATAATATCATTGAACCTTCAACTCATTATACAAGTGATAGAGTTACATTCGACCCATCTAATAATTACATACTTTATGAAGCATTTTTAACACCAACTGCAAATACAACTGCAAATGCAAATACAACTGCAAATGCAAATACAACTGCAAATGCAAATACAACTGCAAATGCAAATACAACTGCAACTGCAACTGCAACTGCAAATACAACTGCAAATACAAATACAAATACAACTGCAAATACAAATACAAATACAACTGCAAATACAAATGCAAATACAAATACAACTGCAAATACAACTGCAACTGCAAATACAAATACAACTGCAACTGCAAATACAAATACAACTGCAACTGCAAATACAAATACAACTGCAAATACAAATTAATAGTAATATAAAGATAATTTACTTACGTATATGTATATGATTACAAGACATGGGAAGAAATGGACAGTTACTGAATGTCTCAGGTTACAAAGAGAATTTGAGTTGTTAAAATTAAATATTCGTAAAATTTCACTTCTTCATCAAAGAAGTAGAAGATCCATTATATTTAAGTTAGTTAAAGAGGGGATTGTTAATTATAATGATGCCTGGAGTTCCTCAACCGACGATGATAGTGACAGTGACAGAGACAGAGACAGAGACAGAGACAGAGACAGAGACAGAGACAGAGACAGTGACAGAGACAGAGACAGAGACAGAGACAGAGACAGAGACAGAGACAGAGACAGAGACAGAGACAGAGACAGAGACAGAGACAGAGACAGAGACAGAGACAGAGACAGAGACAGAGACAGAGAC
>Ga0115550_1002541_pt1 | contig 12399 bp, 9 predicted proteins | sample COGITO_mtgs_1005_FD_87177 | JGI IMG/M metagenome (GOLD analysis project Ga0115550, IMG submission 87177) | Pelagic marine microbial communities from North Sea - COGITO_mtgs_100511 | ecosystem: Environmental > Aquatic > Marine > Epipelagic | place: Germany:Helgoland, sampling site Kabeltonne... | reverse complement strand
CAACCAATAACAAGCATCCACACTATTTTTACCCTCGTCTGTTAAATTATAAGCAAACTCATTTGCTGCAATAAACAGCTCCTTTGGGTCATCTTTTAAATATATATCTTCTGCAAAATTTATATTTGGGGCTTTAAATCTATCCGTCATATGTGTTAAATCAAAATCTTCCCTTTTAACCTTTACCCCGGAAAAACAATGTTTTTTTCTTGCTTCACACAATACACACATTACTTCACAAAATAATTTTCGCATTTTATCATTATTTCTTAATCTTAATTCTTGGTCTATGTAACCATTATTTACTATGTCTTTAAAATTGTTTATTCTCAGTTCTAAATACGTTATTAATTTAGGATTACCAATATGTATATGTTTTGTGTAAAATTCAATTATTATATCCCATACAACAGAATAATGTCCCGCGCATATCATCTCTGCACACCAATAACAAGCGGGTTCTATTTTTGAATTATATAAGTTTTTTAGCAACTCTTTCTTCGCATCTATTTTTTTGAATTCGGAAAAGGTGATGCCTTTGAAATCTTTTTGTCCACGTATATCATTTATTTCACTTTCATTCATTTTTACCTTTTAAAAGACAAAGGTTATAATGTATGATTACTAACTTATTCATTTTATTTATTTTATTTATTTTATTTTATTTATTTATATATTCATTTTATTTATTTATATATTCATTTTATTTATTTTATTTATTTTATTTATTTTATTTATTTTATTTATTTTATTTATTCATTTTATTTATTTATTCATTTTATTTATTTATATATTCATTTTATTTATTTATATATTCATTTTATTTATGATTTTTTAAAAAATAGTTAATATATAGAACTGATGTCTTTTAAATTTAACAATACATTACGTTCTTTTACTACGACTTATAACAAATCTTCGTCGTGGTGTAAAGTTCTTATTTTTGTTTCTCTATTGCTATTATTAATTTTGGGATTTAAAGGAATTGACAACAAGGGATTATTAGAAGGATTTGATCAAAATGACCAATTCTTGCTCAAAACTGGTACCGCGATTTATGACGATTTTTATGTAACCGTATATGATTATTTAGTTTTTAACAATGTAAAAGATGATTATGAAGTGGGACAAATTATGAAACTTACTACCCCAACCAGTAAAAGTAGAATGTTAGATATCGGGTGTGGAACTGGTCATCACGTTTCTTCTTTAGCATCTAAAGGATTTGATGTTTTAGGCATTGATAATTCACCTGCTATGATAAATAAAGCAATTGAAAATTTTCCTGATTATAAATTTGAGATTGGAGATGGTTTACAAAATAACCAATTTGAACCAGACTCTTTCACGCATATTTTATGCATGTATTTTACTATTTACTATTTTAAGGATAAAAAACAATTCTTTGAAAATTGTTATAAATGGTTGCTTCCTGGCGGATATTTATGCGTCCATATTGTTGACAGAAAACAATTTGACCCTATTTTACCTCCCGGCAACCCATTGCTATATGTTTCTCCCCAACGTTATGCTAAGGAACGAATAACATCAACCAAAGTTAAATTCACCGACTTTTCTTACAGCGCAGACTTTCAATTTAACGAACAAAATGATACCGCAATATTTATTGAAAAATTCAAAAATGACAGCGATGGAAAGGTTAGAAAAAATGAACTTACAATGTATATGCCCGATACCCAGACAATTATCGATGAAGCTCAGGCTTGCGGGTTTATTGTTCAATCAAAAATTGATTTATTACAATGCCAATACGAATATCAATATATTTATATGTTTGTTAAACCAAATTAAGAGTTTGTTTATTTTTATAATTTATCAAAAAATTGATTTTGATACATTATTACTTGTACAACTAACTATTTTACAGCTTTGAATACAATGGATATTCGCGTGTCATTTAAAAAAATATGGACTACACATATATTTGATATATATGTCAATCAACAATGCACAGTTACACAATTTATAGATTATATTACTCCCATATTATCCAGAGAATTTGATATGGTATTATTAGAGATCGTTGAAACTGGGCAATCGCATTCTCCAGCCGAGTTAGCACCAAAACTGGAAACAAGTGATATGACATTGGCTTCAAAATGGGAAAATCAAGAGAATATATCGTTTTATATAAGAAATTATGAATAACATTACCATTTTCTAAACGAGGATTTGTATTTTTGTATTTTTGTATTTTTGTTTAAGTAATGTAAAAAAGCAAATCTCAAAAAGTAATTAGGTTTTGGAAAATGGACATTTATAAATGTCCAAAAACGAAAAGCTGGATAAAGTCTTGAAAAAGAGTTTTGAAAAAGCGACTGTGATGATAATGGTCTAAAAAATAAAAAAACGTAAAAATAGTTGACACGCTAAAAATTTACATTTTTAGCGAAAACAATTTAGGGGATTTTTCTATTAGTCTAATATACTAATGAATGCTACTAAATTTGTCCCAAAAAATCCCCAAATATTTTCTTGTTTTATTTGTGATTATAATACGTGTAATAGTAAAGATTATAAGAAGCATTGTCGAACTGTAAAACATAAAAGACTAACAAATACTACAAATTTGTCCCATTTGTCCCCAGACCAAAAATATAGTAAATCAGTGTGTATATGTATGTGTGGCAATACATATAAGCATATGCCATCATTATATAAGCATAAAAAAACGTGTAATTTTATAAAAACAACGGAATACGAAATGTGTAAAAAATTTAAAGAAGACGATGAAGGTATAAAGTATCAAGAAAACTTGGATAAGTTAACAACGGTAGTTTTGGATGTTGTAAGTAAAAATAGTGAGTTAACAAAACAGATAATGGAGTTGTCATTAAAGCCGCATATGAATATATGTAATAATAACAATACATTTAATTTGCATTTTTTTCTAAACGAGAGATGTAAAAACGCATTAAACATTAGGGAGTTTGTAGAGTCAATTCAAGTACAGTTGCAAGATTTAGAAAACACGGGTAGGATAGGATATGTGGAAGGAATTTCAAAAATATTCATAAATAATTTGGAGCAATTAGATACACATGAAAGACCGATTCACTGTAGTGATTCAAAAAGAGAAACCTTATATATAAAAAACGATAATAAATGGAACAAGGATGACGATAAAAAGAGTGGTTTAACAAGGGCAATAAAAGAGGTGGCGAATAAAAATATAATGCAAATAAGTGAATGGCAAAAAAAAAATCCGGATTATAATGATCCAGAGTCAAAAAAGAATGATAAATACATGAAAATAGTATTAAATTCAATGTCGGGTTCGACCCAAGAAGAACAAAGCACAAATATAAATAAAATAATAAAAAATGTGGCAAAGGAAGTAGTGATAGAAAAGCAGTGATATAAGTATAATTAATATAAATTAAATATACGAATGAGTTAATGATATTGTATATATTAGGAACGATAACATTATGTATAATGTTATGTTTTATGTATATACGAATAAAGTATCGTTTTTGGGCTTTACAGCCGGTGTTTCATTATTACGATCTGTATTATTGGATAGTAAATGTAGGTATAATACGAAAAGAGTTGCCGGAAAAGAATCGTTATGTAAATTTAAAAAATATAACAACAAGTGAAATAGAAAAGGTAGATAATGATATGTTAAAGAGGATAGTAATATTAATAAGATTAAATTATTTAAGAAATAACGAGAATAGGTTTAGTCCAAAAAAGGATAATATACTGCCTTATTTTGCGGGACATAATTCGTCGTCATTTTTGTCTTATTTTATGGAGCCGGAAATATTACTGGATAATAAAACAGGATTAACGATAGAGGATAATAATATAGTGGGTGTAATAACGAGTAGACCGTTGCATGTAATAATAAATAGTACTCGTAAAGACGCGTCATTTGATGTATATTACGTGGATTATTTATGTGTAGGAAATAGATGGAGAAAAAGGGGAATAGCTCCAGAGTTAATTCAGTCACACGAATATAATCAATCGTTAAAAAATAGAAATATATGTGTTAGTTTGTTTAAGAGAGAAGAAGAGCTGACAGGTATAATTCCGCTGACAGTTTACAAAACATATTGTTTTCATATGAAAAACTGGATAATTCCGGAAAGGATACAGGGAAGGATAACATTTTTGGAAGGAGATAGCCAAAATATGCATTATTTATATAATTTTATGAAGGAAACGTCAAAAAAATGGGATATAACAATTTATCCCGAGATAACAAATTTGATAGAATTGGTAAGAACAAAAAACATGTTTATAATAATGTTAGTAATAGATGGAAATATAGAAGGTGTCTATATGTTTAGAAAAACATGTACGTTTATAGAAACAGGAAAAGAAATAATCGCATGTATTGGTTCAATAAAAGGAAAAAACATATTGGAAACCGAGTTTATCAAATGTTTCAAATCGGCGGTATGGTCAGTTGTAAATAAAAATAGAAATTTCGCTTATTTAACCGTGGAAGATATAAGTGACAACAAGTGTATAATAGATAATTTGTGTATAAAAACAGAACCGATAGTGGTATCTCCATCGGCATATTTTTTCTATAATTTTGCATATACTCCGTTTAATTCGTGTAAATGTTTGATAATAAATTGACAATATATATATATTTGAAATGGGCTTAAAGAGCCTTTAAGTTGTTTTCATATATATATATTTGAAATGGGCTTAAAGAACCTTTAAAGAGCCTTTAATTGGCAATGGGTTTCCACAATACATACAGCATTGTGTATTTGTTGTATTTGTTGTATTTGTTGTATTTGTTGTATTTGTTGTATTTAATTTTCTACATTTCATACACTTTGTTATATACGGTAAACTCGCGATGCCTTTGTTAGTTTCGTCTTTATAATAGAGATGATTTTTGTATCCTTTGTACATAATATAATAATATGTATATTATTTACGGTATATGTTTTAACGAACATATTTTCCTACTCTTGCAAAACTATCTACAATAAAAATAATAAATACTCCTAAAAATGAATATAATACTACTTCTTCGGTTACTGAATCTGTTTTTTGATCTTGTTGTTCCTCCAACAAATTTATCATATAATTTAGCTTTTCGATTAATACATTATTGGTCTCCCCAGTGTCCTGTCCATGTCCCTGAGATTGGTTTGTAGAATAATAGTTTTTATTGTTTTCAGTCTTGTTATATTTAGAATGATTATAATTTGGGACTAATTTTCTATAATAGTCTCTAACTTGAGAATCATTCATATGAGCGCTTTGTAAATCTTGAAGATCTAAATCAGTATTATCTATAGGTGTTGGGACTAATTTTTCATCTATATTAGCCATTCCTTCTTTTTGGGTTCGTTCGCCTCCCATCGAAATTGGTTTCGCCGGAAAATCAAATTGATTTATCGGTTTAAAATTATCAGAGTGTTTAGCACTAACAGCGGTGCCTTTATTATAATTATCTAAATCATTGTCGTCGTCTGGTGTAGAATTATGTATAGATTGCAAAACCGAATTGACCTTTTGCGGATCAAATTCGCTAGAGTTCATCGGCTGCCGAAACTTTTGGGTTTTACTATGGATTTGGCGTTTATTGTTTATTGGGGTATCGCTACTATAATTTTGAGTATTTTCATTTGTATCTATTGGTGCTGCAGACATTGCTAAATAAGACATCCTCTTAATAAAAAATAAGATAATTATTTATCAAACAAACTGAAAATAAGATAAAGTTAATATAAAGTTAAGATAAAGTTAATATAAAGTTAATATAAAGTTAATAAAAATATTATATAATTTATATAGAATGACCATAAAAACAAATAGTGTTATTTCTATTTTTGTTGCATTAGTTATTATTTTAGCGGTAAATCCCAAATTGTTAAATAATATATATAGTTCGGCTTTAGGAAGACTGTTTTTAATTGCTATAATTATATTTATGTCATTAAATAATATTGCTTTTGGATTGTTAAGTGTATTGTTTATTATCTCAGCGTCAAATGATTTTGGTTCTTTTACTGAAGGTTCTTTTAGCGAAGGGTTTGGTTCTATAGGGCAAAATAACAGTCAACAACAAGTATTAACTCGTACGGAAACAATAAAACGAGAACTTGCTAAACAAAATACAAGTGTTCCTGAACTTGGGGTTGATAAGGAAACAATTAAAGAAACAATTCGGGCAAAAGATTCTAATACAATTACAGTAGACCCAAATATGAATAAAAATGACGAAGTTATGGCACATAACAGCATCACACTGTCAAATACATCGTCTCTCACAGAAGGATTTGCATATTAATTATTTATTTGCCTATTAATTATTTATTTTTATTTTTATTTTAGACTATATATATGAGTATAAATTATTTTTTTATTATAATTATAACAATAATAATTACATTGGTTATTTTGATTGATGGTCGTTATTTTACCGGAACAGAAGAAGGATTTACTGCTAATCTTGGTACAACTTATAGACCACAAATAAGAAAATTAAGAACAAGTTATGATAACATTGTAAATAATTATGGAGCCGATGCTATAGCACATAAATTCAATAAATGGAACATGTTTTAATGATTATATTTTAATGATTATATTTTAATGATTATATTTTAATGATTATATTTTATGTTGCTTTAATATAACTAACAATGTTTTATAAATCGATTGATTTTTTTCACAATCATATCATGTTCCTAAACAACAGCAAGTTTTTCGCTGGAGTTATTATGATTCTATTAAATGTCGGTTCTAAATTTATTGCTATCCAATTTAGTAAATCAACCGAGGAATACCTTAAAATGAATATTACCAAACAATTGTTAGTATTTTCTATGGCTTGGATGGGTACTCGTGATATTTATACTGCGTTAATTTTAACCGCTGTATTTACTGTTCTTTCAGAACATCTCTTTAATGAAGAGAGTCCATATTGTTGTGTTCCAAAAAAATATAGAATATTGACCACCATAATGGACAAAAATAATGATGGGATAATTTCAGAACAAGAAATTAACAATGCTATCTCTATTTTGGAAAAATCTAGAAAAGATAAAATAAAATTAAAACAAAGACAGACTTTTACATTATTTGGAGATTATATTACTGATGGCATTAATAGCATTAATTAATTTTATGTAAATATTATTATAATTAATATATAATTAAATATTATATCTTAATTATACAATGAACACGGACCCTAATTATAACGATATTTACCTGAATGATGACCCTAAAACATATAATATTGGTAATAACCCATTAAATAAAGTCATTCCTGATGAGAAGGATGGTTTAAAAGAAGAAAAAGTAGTAGAAGAAGAAGAGGCAAAAGGAGAAGAAGACAACGACAAGTTGGATGAAATACGAGACGCGGATTCAAAAGAGGATTCAAAAGCAGAAAAAGCAGAAGCAGAAGCAAAAGCAAAAGCAAAAGCAAAAGCAGAAAAAGCAGAAGCAGCAGCAAAAGCAAAAGCAGAAAAAGCAGAAGCAGCAGCAAAAGCAAAAGCAGAAAAAGCAGAAGCAGCAAAAGCAGAAGCAGCAAAAGCAGAAGCAGCAAAAGCAGAAGCAGCAAAAGCAGCAGTGAAAGCAAAATCAGCAGCAGTATTACAAAAACAAAGAACCATCGATGTAAAATCAGCAGCAACAGTGAAAGCAGCAGCAACAGTGGCAGCAGCAGAAAAAGAAAAAAAGGCAGCAGCAGAAAAAGAAAAAGAAGAAAAGGCAGCAGAAGAAAAGGCAGAAAAAGAAAAGGCAGAAAAAGAAAAGGCAGAAAAAGCAGTGGCAGAAAAAGAAGAAAAAGAAAAGGCAGATTATATTTTAAAAATAACAAAAAATTATATTATTGATATTGAAAAAACCTCTGCTGCTATTAAGAATATTAACAGTAATGATGATTTTATCAAAGAATTAGCAGTGCTTAAATTAAAACATGAGAACCAAGTAACAGAATTACAAAAAAAAACAGAAGGCTCAAATTCAAATTCAAATAAAATAGAGTTAAATGTAAATAATAAAGAAGAAATATATACACCGACACCGACACCGACATCTCCATCTACGGCTAAAGGTGTAAGCAATGACCCCAATTGGATTACTATAGAAAAATCGAAACCAGTTGAAACTGTGAAAAGTACAGCAAAAATACCAAATTCGTTAATAATATATATAAAAACAAGAATTCCTAATTTCTATAAATTAAATTACGAACCGTATATGAGTGTACCGAATGAAAAAAGTCAAACAGTTTACATTGACCCGTTAATAAAATATCACGATGGACCGATTAAAAATATACCGAGTTCCGATGCTTTGGATACCCAATTTTTCCAAGCATCGGAGTTTGATAGTATGATTAATAGAATCCTTAGTGATTTTAGATATATGCAAGCCCCAAACACTTTAGAAAAAGCATACGAGGAAGGTGTGATTCATAATAATATAAATATAACACTACGTAGTTTGTTTAAACCCAATAAATTATTTTATATAAATAAAAAGCCCTATACGATCGTATCGTCTCATTGGAATGATGTGGATTGGCAGCTTGAGAACAAGCCGTTAGAAAAGCTATTAACACAATTTTCACATTTAACTCCGGAAGAAGTAATGAATCAAGCGAATGAAGAGAAAGACGATATACCTGAAATTTTGCGACAGGGTAACTTAGCATCAGTTGATTTAGTACAAACCCATAATACAGATGCGTCTGTAACAGGGCTAGGTGTAACGCAATCGACGCTCGAAACAGTCGCTTTACAGCCACGACTTTTCCAGGATTCGGTTATTAAAGATGCAAATATCTCTACAAACCAAAAAAAAAGATATGATTGTATGACGGATAATAATCCAATTACTGAGATTCAACATATACCATTAACACTGTCTTTGCTAATAAATGCAGAGCATATTGAGAAAGTAAAAAAAAAAGAGATAAATATATATCAACTATATGAAGAATTTATGGCACATAAGAAAATAATAGAAACTGAAAATAACAAATATATTGACACTATTGTAAATATTGTGAAGTTTAAAAGTGATAATATAATTACTAGCAAAGATGCAAAACGTGCTGTGACTAATGTGACTAATGCGACTAATGTGACTAATGCGACTAATGCGACTAATGCGACTAATGGTACGTTAAGCTTACTACAAAAAATAAAGAATTTAAAAACCATGAAAACGTCTGCGGAAACAAATGCAGTTGTAAAAGAGATTATCCAATATAAGAATAATTATATTACCAATATATCCAATATATCAGAAACCATTAATAATATATATACATTTCAAAAAAAATATTTTAGTTGTGCAAAGGAACTGATGAAAGGTTTTAAAAATGTTTATGCTGATTTAATAAGCTATCCTGAAATCCCAGAATTGGCGATGGTGTGTATAGATACAGATATAAAGTTGTTTAATTTATTAATAAGCGAAGACGCAAATAGTATATATTCGAGCGCATATTTTGAAAATTATAACAATTTTCAAACAATATATTCACAGATAAAAGATAAAAAAGAATCTTTATTAACAGAACGTATTAATTATGGAGATGAAAAACAAAAATATATGGATTATCCGGAGTTAATAGTTATTGAAAAATATCAATACGAGTTATATGAATTTAAGTTACAAATGATTTATTTATACAATCAGTTGAATATTTGGACAATGTTATTTATTACAGTTAAAACGCTGGCTAAAAGCGTTGCGGAAAAAACTAATGAAAATTTAAAAATACAAGAAAAATTAAAAGATATAAAAGATATAAAAGATATTAAAGATATAAAAGAAGAAAAGTCGTATTTACTTAAACAAGTTAAAATATATGATGGTGTAATTTTATACATTAAATTGCTTGAAATTATGTGTTTAAGACAATATAGTCTTTTACTGGCAGAAGAAAATTTCAATTGTTTAAATATGGCGTATAATGAAACAAACAAAAAATACATTACCAAAATAAAAACAATGATTGAATCAAATAAAGAATTTATACCAGATGATTTATTTTTGGATGAAATTGGTATTAAAGAAGATAAAGAAGATAAAGAAGATAATATATATAAACTATCTAAAAAATTAGAAATAATTCAAAAGCAATATATTGTTTATAGAGCAAGAAGAAAAGGTATAAAAGAATCAAGAGAGATTTTAACGCAAAAATGTGAAGAATTAACGCAATATATAAACCCAAATATAAGTATTCCAAAATTTATAACGGTTTGTAATAACTTGCTATCCCCAGAGAAAATCTTGCCACCTCATATATTTAGAAGCAATTATTGGTTGAGCAAAACAATGAATTTGTATGATATACGCGTAACAGAAGATTATATCTATAATATAGAGAACATTATAAAAGATTATGTAAGGGATCATGACTCCCAAAACGAAGGCGATATACTTGATGATTGGATGGTGTATACAAATAAAGAAACAAATCAAAACGATAGTTTATATAACGCAATTGCAACCGGATTAAATGAGCATTTAGAATTAACAAAATTGAAAACAATAGATACAACAAATACAGTTGAAATAGATGAATCTGGGATAAAAATAAACCGTTTTACAAAAGAATCGTTGAAACGAATTGTAGAAACAAATGACGATACAAATATAACAGAAAACGATATAATTAATAGAATACAAAAACAACTTGGGATAATTTTTATTATATTTGAGGTTAAACCAAATGAATATAGCAAAATAATAAATGTAGGGGATATAGTAAGTTTAGATGAAGATGAAAACGAACAAATACAAATGCGTGTTATAAATGTAAATCAAATCGGTAAAGATATTACATACACATTATTAGACGAAGTAACAAATAAAACGCGTACAGAAACACTCGTAACAAAAATAGCAACAAATCCAACAAATACATTCAATATAAATTGTTCTAATTTATTTAATGTTGAAGCTGAAGTCGATGATTATATGTATCTATTATGTTCAAAAGAGATGATAGATAATAAGTTGATTAATAAATATAAAAATGTTAAAAAATTACAGGTTCCTCGCATTGTAATTAAAATAAAAGACATTCCAATTTATATACGTTATTTTATTTATAATTGTTGTTTTAGATTCATTACTGAAAGCGATGGTAAAAATATGTCTAATCTAGGGATAGAATTAATGAGTGAATTTAAACAAATAATTGATATCATCCCGGGACCGATAAACCAATTAATGAAAATAATTAATACGTCAAATATAAATATAAATAATTTGTCAAATATAAATAATCAAAACAGTAAACTAGAAAAAAACAAAATAGAAATAGTAAAAGAAAGAGAAAAAATCCACAAGTTAAATGTAGTTGTAAATAAATATATACATGCACAAAAAGCATTAGAAAATGCAAAGGCAACAAAATCAGCAAAATCAGCAAAATCAGCAAAATCAGCAAAATCAGCAAAATCAGCAAAATCAGCAAAATCAGCAAAATCAGCAAAATCAGCAGCATCAGCAGCATCAGCAGCATCAGCAGCATCAGCAGCATCAGCATCAGCAGCATCAGCAGCATCAGCCACATTAAGTTTATTATTTGAAGAACCAACTACATCATCATTATTAGCAGGAGAACTAACAACAGCAGCAGTAGAACCAAAAATATCATTAATAGCATCACTAAACAAAGGAGACGGAAAAGTAGAAGCAAAAGCACTAGAAAAAGGAGTAGAATCACTAGCAAAAGGACTAGAAACGCTAGCAAAAGGCGAAAAATCTGTAGGAGCAGATGTAGTAGATGAAGCGCTAAACAAAGCATCAAAGGCAGCAGAAGTGGCCCTAGCAGCAGAAGCGATACAATCAACAGAAGCACAACTACAAAAAGCAGAAAATTACTTAAACCAAACACTAGACGAAGCAAGAAAATACTTACAAGACGAGGCAATCGTTATACAGACATCAAAAGGAGGAGGACCTACTAATCCTACAGAAGAATATTCCAATAATGTATATTCGTCTGAGTTACAATATCCATATAATAACCAATATAATAACCAATATAATAACCAATATAATAACCAATATAATAACCCATATACTATCCAATATAATAATCTACCAAGAATGTCATATAATTTGTCTCAAAACAAAGCAAGAGATTCAAAATCAAAATTGTCTTATTATATTACTGTAGAATTAGAATTATTTCCAGGAAAATCAATAAATCCATTTCAAAAATCAGTAGTTAAATGCCAAAGTACATTTGAAAGAATTCGCGAATCATATGCCGAAATTTTCGGGTATCAATATAGACCAGCTCCTATGAAGGAAGTTTATGGATATAATAATAATAATAATAATAATAGTAAAAAAAATAGAAATAGAAATAATAATAATAATAATAGTAAAAAAAATAGAAATAGAAATAAT
>Ga0115550_1002535_pt1 | contig 12415 bp, 7 predicted proteins | sample COGITO_mtgs_1005_FD_87177 | JGI IMG/M metagenome (GOLD analysis project Ga0115550, IMG submission 87177) | Pelagic marine microbial communities from North Sea - COGITO_mtgs_100511 | ecosystem: Environmental > Aquatic > Marine > Epipelagic | place: Germany:Helgoland, sampling site Kabeltonne... | reverse complement strand
CTGTAACAATACGTTCTATAGCCGTATTGGCTATGCCCATTTCATATACTGCAGAACCATTGTTTAAAAAAGAGGTCAGCATAGAGGACACTGCTGTAATAGGCGCCGGTGGGGCTACTTGGTGTCCTATGTATTTGGGTTGGTGTACGTGTATGGACCGGTCAATAAGGTCTTGAGCTAAGGTTTGGAAATCTTGCTTTTCTGGATATTGTTCCCAGAATTTTTTTTCTATTTCAGGGTCTGTGTATGGGATGGTTTTGCGGGTAGCCTTTTGAGCCGCTTTTAAGTGTTTAGCCAATAGATCTACCATTTGGTGTCCATGAGTTTGAAAGGCTTCTACTGCGTAAACATCTGCTAAAAGGGGTGTTTTCATAGGAATTTCTAAAGCCTCTAAATTAAACTAAAACGCTTAATAATTAGGGGTGCAGGGCTAAAAAAAAGCGCCACCCGAAGGGTGGCGCGCTACATACATAAAATATAAAAACCAGTAATAAGTATGTATTTATTTTAAGAATGTTTAGTCAAAACTGTATCCGTTGTCTGCTGCCACTTTATCTGCAATGAGATGGGTGAGGGCTACAATGTTTGGATAGTTGGTGTACTTGGTGAAACGTTTAAGTCCCATGAGCATCATGCGCTGTTCGTCTCCTTCTGCAAAAGAAATAACAGCTTCTTTTCCCCTAGATTGAACAATTTCTACCGCCCTATAAAGATACAGTTGCGTCATGGCAATCTGTGTCTTTTGAGCGTCTTCTCCAAAACGTTTGGCGTTTTTCTCTGTCCTGAGTAGGGTAGATTCCGCCATATATACTTCAATAAGGATGTCTGCTGCAGCCATTAACAATTGCTGATGTGACTCTAGATCTGGTCCAAATTTTTGTACGGCAGATCCTGCCACCATTAAGAACACTTTTTTAAGTCTCTTGATAATGTCTTTTTCCTCTGCAAACAGTTTGCTGTAGTCAGGTGTGTCAAAAGAAGGAATGCCCATAAGTTCTTCACCAACTGCAGTAGCTGGGCCCAATAGATCTACATGCCCTTTCATGGCTTTTTTTACAAGCATGCCAACGGCTAACATTCTATTGATTTCATTGGTTCCCTCGTAGATTCTAGATATTCTAGCATCTCTCCAGGCAGACTCCATAGGGGTGTCTGCACTAAAGCCCATACCGCCAAAAATTTGAATCCCTTCATCTGCACACGCCTGAACATCTTCAGATACGGCTACTTTTAAGATAGAACACTCAATGGCATATTCTTCTACGCCTTTTAATTCTGCATCTTGGTGTGAGCTACCTGCCGCTTCTCTGAGCGCAATTCTGTCTTCAATATTTTTAGCTGCCCTGTACGAGGCAGCCTCATCTGCATAGGTATTGGTAGCCATAGCGGCAATTTTGGTCTTAATAGCACCAAAGTTTACGATAGGGGTCTTAAACTGAACACGCTCGTTGGCGTAGTTTACGGCCTCTTTAATAATCCTTCTTTGCGCGTCCAAACAAGCTGCTGCTAATTTAATTCTACCTACATTCAGTGCATTCATGGCAATTTTAAAGCCATTTCCTCTTTCAGACAGCATGTTTTCTGCAGGCACTTTGGTGTCTGTAAAAAACACCTGACGGGTAGAGGAGGAGTGAATTCCTAACTTCTTCTCTTCATCTCCCATGGTAATTCCATTGGAGGGATCATTTTCTACAATGAAACCAGTAATATTTTTGTCATTTTCTATACGAGCAAAAACAATAAACATATTACAGAAGCCCGCATTGGAAATCCACATTTTTTGTCCTGATATAAGGTAGTGGCTTCCATCCTCAGACAACACTGCTTTGGTTTTACCAGAGTTTGCGTCTGATCCTGCGCCTGGTTCTGTAAGGCAGTAGGCACCAAACCATTCTCCAGTAGCCAATCTAGGCACGTATTTTTGTTTTTGCGCTTCAGTACCATACAGCGTAATGGGCATGGTGCCAATTCCAGTATGTGCTCCAAAAGCGGTACTAAAAGATCCTGTAGCTCCAGAGATGTAATCACACACCAGCATGGTAGACACAAAACCCATTCCTAAACCACCGTATTGCTCTGGTACCGCAACACCTAAAAGACCCATTTCACCTGCTTTACGCATGGTTTCTTCTGTAAAGGCGTAGTCTTTCTTTTCAAACCTTTCCCAATGTGCCCATAGCTCCTTGTCTACAAACTCTTTGGTACTATCACGCATCATTTTTTGCTCTTCACTTAGATCTTCTAAGGTAAAAACATCTTCACAGGCCGTTTCTTTTACTAAGAACTGTCCTCCGCGTAACAATTCATTTTGTTCTGTTGCACTCATAATAGGAAGTTTATTAATGTTTTAATTTAAAAATTCAAATATTCCAGCAGCGCCTTGCCCAGTTCCCACACACATGGTTACCATACCGTATTTACCCTGCATATTTCTGGCCCTCATCTCACTGAAGAGTTGTACCGAAAGCTTTGCTCCAGTACAGCCCAATGGGTGTCCTAATGCAATGGCACCACCATTGACATTGATCATATCTGGATTCAAGTCTAGTGCTCTAATCACGGCTAGTGACTGAGAAGCAAAAGCTTCATTTAATTCAATTAGTTCTATATTATTTTGAGACAATCCAGCTTGTTTTAAGGCTTTAGGAATGGCTTTTACAGGACCAATACCCATAATTCTTGGCGGCACACCTGCCGCTGCGTAATTGACCATTCTTGCAATAGGCTCTAGTCCAAGTTCTTTAACCATGTCTTCACCCATCACCAATACAAAGGCAGCTCCGTCACTCATTTGTGAGGAGTTTCCAGCGGTCACCGATCCGTCTGCAGCAAATACAGGCCTCAATTTAGACAGTGCCCCTACATTAGTTCCTTTCCTAGGCCCTTCATCTTGGGTAACGGTATAAGATCTTATTGATTTTTTACCGGATTCATCTAAAAAGGTTTCTTCAATATTGATCGGGACAATCTGATCCTTAAACTTTCCTTCTGCCTGTGCTTTTAAGGCTTTTTCGTGAGAAGAAAATGCAAAGGCATCTTGGTCTTCACGAGATATATTAAATTCATTGGCTACCGCTTCTGCAGTTAAGCCCATTCCCCAATAATAGTCTTCATGACCGTCTTTGGCTAAGGCGTAGTCTGGAGTAGGTTTATACCCCCCCATAGGTATGTAACTCATACTTTCTGCACCACCAGCAATAATACATTCTGCCATTCCAGATTGAATTTTTGCTGTAGCCATGCCTATGGTTTCTATACCAGAGGCACAATATCTATTTACTGTTACCCCAGGGACATCTTCAATCTTAAGTCCCATTAAAGAAATGAGTCTGGCCATATTTAAGCCTTGTTCTGCCTCAGGCATGGCGTTACCCACCATGACGTCGTCTATTCTAGTTTTATCTAATTCTGGCAATTCCTTGAACATATATTCCAAGGTTTCTGCCGCTAATTCATCAGGTCTTTTGAATCTGAATACGCCTTTAGGTGCTTTACCCACTGCCGTTCTAAACGCTTTAACTATATATGCTGTTTTCATAAGTCTGATTAGTTTCTTAAAGGTTTTCCTACTTTGAGCATGTGTTGAATACGCTCTAGTGTTTTTCTTTCTGTACAAAGAGATAAGAAAGCTTCTCTTTCTAAGTCTAATAAATACTGTTCGTTTACCAAAGTGGGTTCAGAAAGATCTCCACCAGCCATCACATAAGCCAATTTATTGGCCATTTTTTGGTCATGCGCTGAAATATATTTACCTGCTTGCATGGCATCTGTTCCCACTAGAAACATTCCAAGGGCTTGTTTTCCTAGTACTTTTATATCATTTCTTTTTGGGGGTTGAGAATACCCAGATTCTGCCATTAATTTGGCATGAGCTTTCGCTGTGGCAATCTGTCTGTCTTTGTTCACCACAACAATGTCTTTTCCTTTTTGTAAAATGCCACTGTCAAAAGCTTCATAAGCAGAGGTAGCTACTTTGGCCATACCAATGGTTAAGAAATACTCTTGAAGTACATTGAGTTCTACGTCGTTCTTCTTAAAGGTATCTGAAGCCCTTAAGGTCATTTCTTTGGTTCCACCTCCTCCGGGAATGACACCAATACCAAACTCTACCAAACCTATATAGGTTTCTGCGGCAGCAACTACTTTATCTGCATGAAGCGACAATTCACAGCCACCACCAAATGTCATGCCATGGGGTGCAGCCACAGTCGGTATAGCCGAGTAACGCATTCTCATCATGGTGTCCTGAAACATTAATAGCCATATTCAGCTCATCGTATTCTTGTTCTACAGCCATCATGAAAATCATGCCAATATTAGCCCCCACTGAAAAGTTAGGTCCTTGGTTTCCGATCACCAATCCTTGAAAATTCTTTTCCGCAATGTCTACGGCAGTGTTTAATCCTTGGAGTACTTCTCCTCCAATAGTGTTCATTTTTGATCTGAACTCAAGATTTAAAATACCCTCTCCAATGTCGTGAAGTACCACACCAGCATTTTTATATACCGCCGGTTTTTCTCTTATATTATCTAAAATAATAAAGGCGTCTTGACCTGGTTTTTTCTCAAAGGCCTTTGCCCCAATTTCATAATAAAAGGTGGCACCGTTTTTCACTTCATAGAAACTTGCTTTTCCGTCTGAAACCATGTCGTGAACCCATTGGGCTACTTTTTGTCCTGAAGCCTCAGCAAGTTCAATTCCTTTGGCCAAACCAACTGCATCCCAAATTTCAAAAGGACCGTGTTCCCAACCAAAACCAGCTTTCATGGCGTCGTCTATTTTGTATAGGCTATCAGATATTTCAGGAATCCTCTGAGACACATATGCAAATAGAGCGCCAAAGGATTGTCTGTAAAAATCTCCAGCTTTGTCTGTGCCGGCAATTAGGATAGGAAATCTGTCGGCCACATGATCAATAGTCTTGGTCCCTTCTAAAGTGGCAAAAGAAGCCCTCTTTTTTGATCGGTATGCTAGGGTATCTAAATCTAGTGTGAGTATTTCTGAACTGCCGTCTGCCTTACTTTCTTTTTTATAAAAGCCCTGTCCTGTTTTGCTTCCCAACCATTTGTTGGTCATCATTGTTTCTACAAAACCTGGCAATTCAAATAATGCATGCTGTTCGTCATTGGGGCAATTGTCTTTAATTCCATTGGCTACATGAACCAAAGTATCTAATCCTACAACGTCTACCGTTCTGAAAGTGGCAGATTTAGGTCTACCAATTACGGGTCCAGTAAGTTTGTCTACCTCTTCAACAGTCATTCCCATTTTTTTAACCGTATGGAATAAACTTTGAATACTGAAAATTCCAATTCTATTTCCAATAAAAGCAGGAGTATCTTTAGCAACAACAGCTGTTTTACCTAGAAATTGTTCTCCGTAATTTTCTAAGAAATCCAATACATGGGCATGTGTTTTTGGGCCAGGTATAATTTCAAAAAGCTTTAAATAACGTGCTGGATTAAAAAAGTGGGTGCCACAAAAATGGGCTTGGAAGTCTTCCGAACGTCCTTCACTCATAAATGATATGGGTATACCAGAGGTATTAGATGTAATTAAAGTGCCTGGTTTTCTGTGCTTTTCTACGGCTTCGAATACTTGTTTCTTAATGTCAAGACGTTCCACCACCACTTCAATGATCCAATCTACAGAAGCAATTTTAGACAAGTCATCTTCTAAATTTCCTACGGTAATTCTATTGGCGAATTTTTGATCGTAAATAGGAGAAGGTTTGGATTTTAAAGAAGCCGCCAAAGCCTCTTTAACCAGTCTATTTCTAACTGTTTTGTCTTTAATTGTCAGACCAGCAGCGGTTTCTTTATCTGTTAATGTATTAGGAACAATATCTAATAGAAGGACCTCTACACCAATATTGGCAAAATGACAAGCAATACCGCTTCCCATAATTCCAGATCCAATCACTGCTACTTTTTTAATGTGTTTGTTCATATGTTATGCCTTAATACTGTTTTCTTCTTCTTGAAATACTTCTTTGTTTGCTATAAGCGAATTAATGCGATCCGCCACTTCAAAGAAGGCTTTTAGCTGTGATTTACTCACCGCATTTTCAACCACTTTATTAAACTGCAACACCACTTGTTTAGAGATATTTCTCTTTTCTATACCACTAGGTGTTAAGTGAATTAATACCCCCCTTCCATCTAAGGGATTGGGTTTTCTCACTATAAAATCGCGATCTTCCAGCGTCTTTAAAATTCTAGACAAACTTGTGGCCTCTATACCCATCATTGGACCTAGCGCCGTAGAAGGCGTGCCTGTTTTTGGATCAATGCTCAAAAGCGTAAACCCAAGTGTCATAGTAGTGCCAAAATTTTTAGCTTCTTCATTATACATCTTACTCACCGCTTGCCAAGTGGTTCTAAGCGTGTAATCTATGGTTTGTTCTTTACTCAAAATGTTTATTTATTTCAACCAAATATAGTAAAATATATTATGCATGCATAGTAAATTAGCAAAAATGTTTTTGTCTAAGTACGCGTGCATGACCGCTTATGATGGATAAGTTTTGCCAAAAAAAAGTCCCAACAATTTGCTGGGACGTTTCTAGATGCCTTAAGTTTTATTCAAAGTGAATTAATTACCCCCGGTAAATATTTTCGTAGAGGGCGCTATATTTTTCTTTGATTATTTTTCTTTTTAATTTAAGGGTAGGGGTTACATGACCCGCTTCTATACTCCAAATGTCTGGAGTTAGTCTAAACTGCTTTACTTTTTCCCATTTGGCAAATTGCGCATTGGCTTCATCTACCTCTTCTTGAATTCTAGCAATGACCAACGGGTCAGAAACTAATGCTTGGTTAGACTCAAAAGTTTTGTTGTGTTTGCGTTTGGCCCAATCTTTAATAAATTCAAAATTTGGTTGAATTAATGCTGCTGGCATTTTTTCTCCTTCTCCAACCACCATTAATTGTTCTACAAACCTAGATTGTTTAAAACGGTTTTCAAGTAGCTGAGGGGCCACATATTTACCTCCTGAGGTTTTAAACATTTCTTTTTTACGATCTGTAATTTTTAAAAAACCGTCTGCGTCAAATTCTCCAATGTCTCCTGTATGAAAGTAACCATCAATGATCACTTCTGCTGTTTTTTCAGGGTCTTTGTAATAGCCCATCATAACCTGAGGGCCTTTTACACAGATTTCACCATCTGCGGCAATCTTTACCTCTGTTTCTGCAATGAGTTTTCCAACAGTCCCTATTCTAAATAAACCGTTTCTCATGTCGTTAACGGTCACGACAGGTGAAGTCTCCGTAAGACCATAACCTTCCATAACACCCATCTCTGCGGCGTTAAATACCCTTGCTAACCTGGGCTGAAGGGCTGCACTTCCCGAGGCTATTACAGATAAATTCCCTCCCAAAGCTTCTTTCCATTTACTGAAAATAAGTTTTCTAGCGATCTTTAATTTAAATTCATACCAGGCACCATTTTCTCCGTAAGGCGCATAATTCAAGCCAACCTCAACCGCCCAAAAAAATAAGGCTTTTTTTATGCCGGTGAGCTGTGTTCCTTTAGCTATAATACTGTCGTATACCTTTTCCAGTAATCTAGGAACAGCCGTCATAACATGTGGCTTGTGTTCTTTTAAGTTGTCGGAAATAGTCTCCATAGATTCTGCAAAGTAAATACTCACTCCTTTAATCATATATAGGTACATAATAACCCTTTCGTATATATGACAAACAGGCAAGAAGCTCAAGGCTTTAGCCGTTCCTCCAGGAAGTGGAATTCTTTCAGAGGCATAGATGGCATTGCTCACCACATTGTGATGAGAAAGCATGACCCCTTTGGGTTTACCTGTGGTTCCTGAAGTATAAATGATGGTCGCTAGCATTTCGGGTAAAACGGCCTCTTTTCTGGCTTCAACTTCTGCTTGAATAGCGTTGTCTTCTCCTAACTTTTCTACTTTTGACCAGTGGTCGCAATCCTCAAGTTCGTCAAAGCTATATACCCCTTTTAAGGCAGTCTGATCCATGATTGCTTTTACTTTGGCGTACACAGTGGCACAAGAAACAAAGCAGTATGAAGCGCCAGAGTGGTTAAGTATATAAGCGTAATCTTCCTGAGATATGGTGGGGTAAATAGGTACATTCTGAGCACCCACTTGTAATACCCCCAAATCCATAATATTCCATTCCGTTCTATTGGTCAGTGAAATCACGGCAATCTTATCATTTGGAGCTACCCCTAATATAATAAGGCCCCTAGAAATGGCATTTCCTCTGTCTATAAATTCTTGTGTAGAAGTGGCCACCCATTCCCCCTTATACTTAGTTACAAAGGCCTTGTCTAAGTTATATTCCCTCAGTTGATAGTAAGGAAAATCAAACAAACGGGTAATGTCTTTCATAGCTATTTTTTTTAGTGTTGGAAAAATAGTGAAAGATTGCGATATTTTCAAATACTTCCCCTTATTTTCATGAAATTATGAATGAAAGGGGGCATTATTTTTAGTTCTTTTCAATAATCCAGTTTCTAGCATTGATAAATGCTTCAATCCATGGAGATACTTCATGCGCCATCTGATTTGGATAGTAGGCCCAATTCCAAGGAAATATGGAACGTTCAATATGTGGCATGGTTACAAGGTGACGCCCAGTAGCATCGGCCAGCATGGCTACATTATAATCACTGCCATTAGGATTGGCTGGATAGTCTTCATACCCATAGGTACCTACCACATGGTAGGCGTCTTGTTCCATAGGGAGTTGAAATTTCCCCTCACCATGCGAGATCCAAACCCCTAGAGTGGTGCCCACAAGGCTAGAAAGCATGACGGAATGATTCGCCTCAATTTTCACAGAAGTAAAATTACTCTCGTGCTTTTTAGAGTCATTATAGGTCATTTTTCCATGGGTGTGGTGCTCTGGGTGAATGAGTTCTAGCTCCATAAAGAGCTGACACCCGTTACAAATACCCACAGACAAAGTATCCGGTCTTTTAAAGAAGTTCTCAATGGCCTTTCTGGCGTTTTCATTGTATTTAATAGCACCTGCCCATCCTTTGGCAGACCCCAATACATCTGAATTAGAAAAACCTCCAACAGCACCAATGAATTGTATGTCTTCCAAATTTTCTCTACCACTCATGAGGTCGGTCATGTGAATGTCCTTCACATCAAAACCAGCTAGAAACATGGCGTTGGCCATTTCTCTCTCGGAATTACTTCCTTTTTCTCTAAGAATAGCCGCTTTGGGTCTAGCACCACAGAAAGGTGCTAAAATACCCGTGAAGTTATTAGGAAAACTGTAGTCTAAAGCTTGGTGTTTGTAATTTTCAAAACGAGCCAATCCACGACCGTTGGCAGTTTGCTTTTCATCTAATAAAGCGGAGGTACTCATCCAAGTATCTCTTAAAGAAGCCACCGGTAAGCCAATGGCTACACGGTCATTTTTAATCTCTAGGGTAGGGGTATTGGTCACCTTCCCTATTTTGTGATAGCTTATTGCGGCCGCATCTAAAATAGCCGTAGAAGCTTTTGCTTTTAATTGAAAAACTACGCCTGCATTTTCTGCAAATAAGAGTTTAATCGTATCGGATTCTCCCAGTGCACTGAGGTCTATAGAAGCCCCTAAGTTAAGATCTGCAAAACACATCTCTAATAGTGTGGTAATAAGCCCACCAGATCCAATATCGTGACCAGCTGCAATTTGATCTTTCGATATCATTTCTTGTAATGCATTAAAGGCATTTTTTACAAAAATGGGGTCTTTGATGTCTGGGGCAACGGCGCCAATTTTATTTAGGGTCTGGGCAAAAGAAGACCCGCCCAATTGGTAAGAATCTTGTGAGAAATTGATATAATAAATATCCCCTTCTTCTTTTTCAAGTACCGGTTCTACGACTTGTTTTATTTGATTACAGTGGCCTGCGGCCGATATTATAACGGTTCCAGGAGCCACCACATCTCCATCCGGATAGCGTTGCTTCATAGAGAGCGAGTCCTTACCTGTAGGAATGTTTATGCCTAAGGCTATAGCAAAGTCAGAAACTGCTTCTACGGCCTCGTATAACCTGGCGTCTTCTCCTTCATTGTTGCAAGGCCACATCCAGTTGGCAGAAAGGGATACTGCTTTTATTTGGTCTTCTAAAGGGGCCCAAACCAAATTGGTGAGTGCTTCTGTAATGGCATTCCTACTTCCTGCTGCTGCGTTAATAAGTGCCGCTACAGGGCTGTGTCCCATGGCAGTGGCTATGCCTTCTTTGCCTTTGAAATCTAAGGCCATTACCCCGCAATTATTTAGGGGCAATTGTAAAGGACCCACACACTGTTGTACAGCTACTTTACCGCCCACACAACGGTCTACCTTATTGGTGAGCCAATCTTTGGAGCCTACAGCTTCCAATTGAAGTACTTGGTCTAAATATTCTTGAAATTTCCCTAACTCGTATTTGAGCGATTCGTATTTTCTTGAAATGGTTTTGTCTACCATTTGGGTTTTTGGCGCACTGCCAAACATGTCTTCTAAATCCATGTCCATTGGTCGTTCTCCAGTTGTCTTGGATACAAAAGAAAACCTTTTGTCTGCGCTTACCTCTCCCACATTAAACATAGGAGCTCTTTCTCTTTCTGCTATGTCTTTGAGTAAGCTGAGGTCTTTTTCTGCTATCACAAGTCCCATGCGTTCTTGAGATTCATTTCCTATGATTTCTTTAGCAGATAGGGTAGGGTCTCCTACCGGTAATGCGTCTAGATCTATGTGACCTCCCGTGTCTTCTACCAATTCAGAAAGACAGTTGAGGTGTCCTCCAGCACCGTGGTCGTGAATGGATACAATTGGGTTGTGGTCAGATTCTACCAAGCCTCTAATGGCGTTGGCAGCTCTTTTCTGCATTTCAGGATTAGACCTTTGAATGGCGTTAAGTTCAATAGTGGATCCAAAAGCACCAGTGTCTGCGCTAGATACTGCAGCACCACCCATACCAATTCTGTAATTATCACCTCCTAGAATGACAATTCTGTCGCCTGCTTTAGGCGTATCTTTTAGGGCGTCTTTTTGTGTGCCATAGCCAATACCACCCGCTTGCATAATGACTTTGTCATAGCCCAATCTTCTATCTTGTTCCGTGTGCTCAAAAGTCAGCACAGACCCATTGATTAAGGGTTGTCCAAATTTGTTACCAAAGTCAGATGCTCCATTGGAAGCTTTGATGAGAATATCAATGGGATTTTGGTACAACCAAGGTCTTTCTGGCATGCTTGGTTGGAATCCTTTTTCCGCTTGAATTCTAGAGTAGGGCGTCATATACACTGCGGTACCTGCTAGTGGCAAAGAACCTTTTCCTCCTGCCAAACGGTCTCTGATTTCTCCACCTGATCCGGTAGCAGCCCCATTAAAAGGCTCTACAGTGGTAGGGAAATTATGCGTTTCTGCTTTAAGAGAAAGCACAGATGCCACTTCTTTTTCCTTATATTCACTTGCTATGTCTGCCCTTTGTGGTGCAAATTGCGTAATGGTAGGACCTTTGACAAAAGCCACATTGTCTTTGTAAGCAGACACCACAGTGTTAGGATGGGTTGCTGTTGTCTTTTTGATGAGTTTAAATAGCGAACTTGGTTTGGACGCTCCGTCAATGACAAATTCACCATTGAATATTTTGTGTCTACAGTGTTCAGAGTTTACTTGGCTGAATCCAAATACTTCTGCGTCTGTGAGTTTTCTGTCTATTTTCTTTGCTATGCTGTCCAAGTATTCTACTTCCTCAGCAGAAAGTGCCAAACCTTCTTGTTTGTTGTACGCGGCAATATCTTCAATCTCTAGGACAGGCTCAGGTGTTGCAGTTACTTTAAAAATAGCTTGATCTAATTGTGCATACTTAGCAGAAAGCATTGGATCAAATGTGTTGTTGTTTTCTTTGCAACTGGAGAAAGACTCTATTCTAACAATTCCAGAAACATCCATATTTTGTGTAATTTCTGTAGCATTGGTACTCCACGGCGTAACCATAGCAGCTCTTGGCCCAATAAAAAAGGCGTCTATAGACGCCGCATTTATTTTGGGAGCTCCCCCAAATAACCAAGATAACTTTTCGCTGTCTTGGGAAGAAATTTCGCCAATAGTTTGAAGGGCGTAAACAGTTGCTGTGGGGTGACCAAAAAAATGAATCATGGGCATTGTGCTATTAAAAATAATAAAGCCCAAATTTATGATTTTATGTCATAAAAACCCATGCTTTTTTTAATAGGATTCACATAGTTTTAAACACTATTCCTTAGTAACTTTTTTGACTTTAGTAGCTGGTTTTTTAACCACTTCTTCAGACACTTTTGACTTTGTTGTTTTGGCAGCTGTTTTAGGCGCTGCCTTAGTAGTCGTTTTAACCGCAGTTTTAGGCGATGCCTTAGCAGTCGTTTTGGCTTTTGGAGTTTTAGACGCTGCTTTAGTAGTCGTT
>Ga0115550_1002529_pt1 | contig 12452 bp, 11 predicted proteins | sample COGITO_mtgs_1005_FD_87177 | JGI IMG/M metagenome (GOLD analysis project Ga0115550, IMG submission 87177) | Pelagic marine microbial communities from North Sea - COGITO_mtgs_100511 | ecosystem: Environmental > Aquatic > Marine > Epipelagic | place: Germany:Helgoland, sampling site Kabeltonne... | reverse complement strand
TGCTTCTGCCAGCCCTTTTTCAACAGTTGTTCGCTCTGACTGGCGGCCTCGCCATACTGTTTGTTGTGGTAATAGAGGCCGGCAAGACGAAGGCGCAAGGCATCGTCGGGTTTGATCGCCAGTGCCGCCTTGTAGCTTGCGATGGCGCCAGACCAGTTGGATTGCTGGGCCTGGATATCGCCACGCAGGCGCAGCAGCTGGAGTTGTTGTTGCTCGGGCCACTCTTTATAGGTGAGAGCCTGCTCCACATAGCGGCTTGCCTGGGCGGTTTGCTGCAAATTGGCAGCCAGAGAAGCCTGCAACTGGGCCAGCCAGGCGCGCTCGGCATCGGTGTTTGGCTTGAGTACAGACGCCTTGCTCTGAGCCTGTTGCCACTGGCCGGACTGATAGAGCTTCATCACGGGTTCAAGCTGGCGGGAGAAGTGAGGGCTGACCTCCATGGCCAGACAGGCTTGGCTGACCAAGGCCAGCAGACAGATCCAGATCCGCAACATAGTTATGACTCCAGTTTGAATTTGAGCGTGATGACTTGCACCAGCTTGTCGGCAGCACCCGGTCTTGGTTGATAACGCCACTTGTTGATCGCCTGAATGGCCGCCCGCTCGAACTGACGCTTGGGCTTGGCCTCGATCACTTCCACATCCTGTACTCGCCCTTCAGCATCGACGCTGAAGCGCAGGGTCACGGCGCCTTCGATCCCCGCCTGCTGGGCGCGATAGGGGTAAACAGGTTCGATCCGTTGCAGCGGCATCAACATATCGCCGGCGCCGACACCGGCGCCTTGCTGCTGACCATGAAAGTTACCGCTCAGTACGGGAGCCGTGCTGGTCGCCACACCGGGGGCATAGACCTGCACAGCACTGAGGCTGGAGACCAGATCCAGGCTAGGTTGCACCGAAGGCAATGGCGCTGCAGCCGGCAACGGCATGGGAGTCGACGCCAGTGCTGCGGGAGGTTCCGGCAGGGGTTCCGGCTCTTGCGGCACCGGGCGCTCACGCACCTGCACCTCTGTCACTTCATTCTGCATGTTGATGACGATGGATTTTTGCTCACTCGCCACCTTCTCGCCTCGGGGCGGTTCAACCAGCGTGGCCATAAACAGCAGGATCCCCAGACTGAGGGCAATTCCCAGTCCCAGACTCATCAACTTGTATTTCATTTCGGTGCCACCGCCACGGCAATATTGGCAATGCCCGCCGCCTTGGCCTCATCCATCACCCGCACTACCTTGCCGTGCGGTACCCGTTCGTCGGCCTGGATCACCAGGCTGGCATCGGGCTGTTCCGCCAACAGGCGGGCAATACTGGCCTGTACCCGCTCCACGTCTATCTGCTTGCGGTCGAGGAAGATCTGACCCTGGGCACCTATCGCCAGCATGATGCTGGAGGATTTCTGCGCCTTGGCCTGACTGGCCTGGGGTCTGTGCACCTCGAGCCCGGCTTCACGCACAAAGGAGGTGGTGACAATAAAGAAGATCAACATGATGAACACGATATCCAGCATGGGGGTCATGTCGATCTGCACTTCGTCACGCTGACGTTTGGATTGCCGTCTCATTGCATTACCTTCTCTTCTCGCAGGCCGTCCCGAGTCTTGGCCAGCGCACGCTTGGCCTGGCTCTCGAGTCGGCTGAGTAACAAGACGCCGGAGAGGGCCACCACCATACCTGCCATGGTGGGGATGGTGGCGCGAGAAATACCGCCCGCCATGCTCTCCGGGTTAAAGCGGTTGGCCGCGGCCAACGCATCGAATACGCCTATCATGCCGGTCACTGTACCGAGCAGGCCCAGCATGGGGCAGAGCACCACCAGGGTGCGGATGAAGATCAGATGACGGTTGAGCTCAAGCTCGGCCTGGGCAAGCCAGCGACCACGAATGGCTCTGGCATGCCAGCTGTGACGCTCGCTGCGTGCCTGCCAGCGGCCAAGCAACTGTTGCTGCAAGGGACCAAAGCCCAGATTGAGGTAGAGCAGCCGCTCGATCATCAGAATCCACATCAGCACCAGCAGGGCCAGAATGACCCAGAGCACGGGGCCGCCACGCCCCATGAAGCTCTGCAACTGTTGCCAGATGTCGAGCATCATGCTGCCCGCTCCATCCCGTTGTTATTGCTCTCGGCGCGCTCGGCCAGGATGCCGGCGACTTGCTGCTCCAGCACATTGGAGAGCTCGGTGAAGCGGGACTGCAGCAGGCTGTGAGCCAGGATCAGCGGAATGGCAGCAACCAGACCCTGAACCGTGGTGATCAGCGCCATTGAGATGCCGCCCGCCATGATCTTGGGATCGCCGGTACCGAACTGGGTAATGGCCTGGAAGGTGCCGATCATGCCGGTCACAGTACCGAGCAGACCCAGCATGGGGGCGATGGCCGCGATCACCTTGACCATTCCTATGCCGCGCTCCATGCGGGGCGTCTCCTGCAGGATGGCCTCATCCAGTCTCAGCTCGAGGGTTTCCATGCTCAGCTCGGGATGTTGCTCCGCGACCGTCAGCACCCGACCGAGGGCATTGTCGGCGTGATATTCGCCGCTCTTGAGCTGGCGACGCACCAGAGTCAGCTCGCGGGAGAGGCTCCACAATCGCACAGCTGCGATCCCCAGACCGATGGCGGCCAGCAGCACTATGATGGCGCCAACCTGGCCACCCTGTTGAACTTGCTGCCAGAAAGTAGGCGCCTGTGCCAGCATCTCCAGCAGGGTGCCGTGGGAAGGATCCAGCGGCAGAGTTTCTCCCTCCTGACCCTGATAGGCCGCAACCTCGGAGAGCACGCCACCTGGCAGACCCAACACAGGGCTCAACCCCTCGGCAGTGGGCTGGAGGAAACCGTCACTACCAAACAGGGCAAAGCTGCCGACCCGGGTCAGCGGCTGCTCGCTGGCAGCGCCCTGGGCATCGAGCACCTTGCCGTCGAACTGGGCAATCCGGCCAGACTCGCGGATCTCTTGCAGCAGAGTCGCAGGCAACAGGGCGAGGGCGGCGCGATCCGGTACCTGCTTCTCCTGCGCCATGGCTTTCAACGGGGCGAGGCGATCGGGATATTGACCTTCTACCGCAGATTCGGCCAGCAGCTTGACCGCATCGCTGGCACCCTGACGGGTCACGGCAAAAATGTCATTCATGTCGCCGGAGGCCTGCTCCCACTGACCGTTGAGCTCGACCAGCTGCTTTTCATTGCTGGCGAACTGGCTGGCCAGCTCCTTGCTCAGACGCTGCGCCTCGGCCAGTTTGGCGCGGGCACTGTTGAGCTCTTTGGAGACGGTCGCCAGATCCTGCTGGGCCTGCTGTTCGCGAGCCTGCTCCTGCTGCTGCCAGGCCTCATCGGCGACAGCCACATTGGCACCCAGGGAGAGGGCGATAACGAGGGGGAACCATTTCATGACTGAGCCTCCTGGCTACGGCTGACCGACAGGGGCACATGAAGCAATTGCGGGACTTTCTTGTCGGTGGCCATCTCCAGTGCATCGGCGATGGGGGAGAGCCACTGACTGTCGAGGGCTTGCCACTGCTTTGCTTCCGCAGACCAACGCCATGCCTGACTGCGATCGGCGGTCATGGCCAGCAGGGAGACACGGCCCAGCGCCAGCACGTCGACCCGGCGCTGCGCACCATCCAGCGCCAGCTCGGCGGAATAACTGTCCATCCGGCTGCCGTATTCGGCTTCGATCTGATAGGCCTGCAGCAGCTGACGGAATTTCTCCGCTTCGCTCACATCGGCTCTGGCCAGAGTCGCTTTCAGCAGTTCAACCCGTGCCAGGCGATCTTCTTTGCGCAGCGGCAGATCATCTTGCACCAGCTGTTCCAGATCGGCTTGCATCTGCAACATCAGCGGGATCAGGCCCTGCCGGGTCTCTTGCACCGCCTCCAGCTGCTGGCTCAACTTGCCCAGCTCATTCTGCTGATCGGCCACCAAAGACTGCATGTAGCGGTTGTAGGCTTCCAGATCACGCAGTTGCAGCTGCGCATTTTGCAGCTCCAGTCTGGCGGCAACTGCCGCATCGGCGGCTTTTTCCACACGCTGCTGGGAGACTTTCCCGGCGGCTATGCTGTTCTTCAGTGCAGGCGCGACCAGATCATCGGCGCTGGCAGCGAAGTGGACTGACAATGGCAACAAGGCCAAACCCCAAAACTTGTTCATGATATAAATCTTAACAATGATAACTATTCTCATTGTCTCAAAGAGTGGGGTCAGTGGCAATCAGATGATTTTCTTGGCCTTCGGTGGAAAAAACAGGATAATTTTTAAGCAAGCACGGGAGTCACTGGCGTTGGTAGTCACAACACCAAATCAATAAATAAAAAATATCTTTTCGATCAATGTGATAGGGATCGAAAAAGGAGATGTACATGTTTAACGATGCGATCTGGGAACACATCGATCGATTCACCAAGGCCAAGAAGACCAGCGAGATCCAGCAGCAACTGGAGCGCTTCAGTCATCAAATGGGCTTTGATTACTTCCGTCTGCTGATTATTTTCCCCATCAGCATGCAGAAATCCCATGTGGCACTGTTCAACAACTGCCCCACCAGCTGGTTCGAAGCCTACAGCGAACGGCACTACCTGACCCAGGATCCAGTGGTGTTCCTGGGCCTGAAGCAGACCCAGCCCATCTTTTGGAACAAGCTCGACTGCGACTCACCCTGGCTACCCAGCGCCAGCCGGGAAGTCATGAATCTGGCCGCCGATTTCGGAGTGAGAAACGGCGTCTCCTTCCCGCTGCATACGCCGCAGGGGGAACACGGCATCCTCTCTTTCATCAGCAAGGAAAAATCCAATTCCGATCTGATGTTTGAAAACGTTCCCTTGCTGTCGTTCTGCGCCAGCTACATCTTCAATTCGGCGTTGCAGCTGATAAAGAGCAGACCGGATTTGATGAAGCACCTGACCGAGCTGTCGGATCGGGAGAAGGAGTGCCTGTTCTGGGCCAGTGAGGGCAAGACCTCCTGGGAGATCGCCACCATACTCGGCATCAGCGAACGCACAGTCAACTTCCACCTCAACCAGGTCACCAACAAGACCGACTCGAAGAACCGCAACCAGGCGATCGCCAAGAGCATCTCCAGCGGCATCATAGTGCCCTCGCTGGACGACGTGACCATCACCAACCTGCGGCTGTCATAGCGGCCACCCCGCCAGCTAGCCAAAAAAAAGAGCCGCAATGCGGCTCTTTTTTCATTTCAGACAACGGCTTATTCCACGGTCACGGATTTCGCCAGGTTGCGCGGCTGATCCACGTCCGTGCCCTTGATGAGGGCAACGTGGTAGGAGAGCAGCTGCAACGGCACTGTGTAGACGATGGGGGCTATCATCTCTTCCACGTGGTTCAGGCTCATCACCCGCATGGTGGCATCGCTCTTGAAGCCGGCGTTCGCATCGGCGAACACGTAAAGAATACCGCCACGAGCCCGCACCTCTTCCACGTTGGACTTGAGCTTCTCCAGCAGATCGTTGTTCGGCGCCACGACTATGATGGGCATCTCGGCATCGATCAGGGCCAGCGGGCCATGCTTCAGTTCACCGGCGGCATAGGCTTCGGCATGGATGTAGGAGATCTCTTTGAGCTTTAGCGCCCCCTCCATGGCGATGGGGTACTGACTGCCACGGCCGAGGAACAGGCTGTGGTGCTTGTCGGCGAACTCTTCGGCCAGCGCTTCTATGTCCTTGGCCAGCGCCAGGCTTTCCTTGATGCGCAGTGGCAGTGCTTGCAGCGCCTTGACCAGCTCGGCCTCGGCTTCGGCACTCAGGTTGCCACGGCAGTGACCAACGGAAGCCACCAGCATCAGCAGACCGGCCAACTGGGTGGTGAATGCCTTGGTGGAGGCCACGCCGATTTCGGCGCCAGCACGGGTCATGAAGGCCAGATCCGATTCACGCACCAGAGAGGAACCCGGCACGTTGCAGATGGCCAGCGAGCTCATGTAGCCGGACTGCTTGGCCAGTCGCAGGGCGGCCAGGGTATCGGCGGTCTCGCCACTCTGGGACAGAGTCACCAGCAGGCTGTTGGGACGCACCACGGATTTGCGATAGCGGAACTCGGAGGCAATCTCCACGTCGCAGGAGACGCCGGCTATCTCTTCGAACCAGTAGCGAGCGACCATGCCCGAGTTGTAGGAAGTGCCGCAGGCGACAATCTGGACGTGCTCGACCTTGTCAAAAATGGCGCGGGCGCCGTTGCCGAACGACTCGACCACAACGTGATCCGAACCCAGACGACCTTCCAGGGTATTGGTAATCGCTTTGGGCTGCTCGTAGATCTCCTTGAGCATGTAGTGACGGTATTCGCCCTTGTCACCGGCATCGTGAGAAAGTTCGGACTCCAGCTCCTCGCGCACCACTGCATCACCGTGAGTATCAAAGATATGCACATCGCGGCGGGTCACCTCGGCCACATCGCCCTCTTCCAGGAAGATGAAGCGACGGGTCACCGGCAGCAATGCCATCTGGTCGGAGGCGATGAAGTTCTCCCCTATGCCACGGCCAATCACCAGCGGGGAGCCGGAGCGAGCCACGACCACGCGGCTGTCATCACGGCTGTCCATCACCACAGTGCCATAAGCACCGCGCAGCTGTTTCACCGCAATCTGCATGGCAGCCAGCAGGCTGTCGGCAGATTTCAGTTCGTGGTGCACCAGATGAGCGATCACTTCGGTGTCGGTGTCTGAGCTGAACACATAACCCAGCCCCTGCAGCTCGGCACGCAGCTCTTCGTGGTTCTCTATGATGCCGTTGTGCACAACAACGATATGCTCGGAGACGTGAGGGTGGGCATTGCGCTCGGACGGCTCGCCATGGGTAGCCCAACGGGTGTGGGCGATACCGGTTCCACCATGGACGGACTGCTCCTCCAGCGCCTTGGCCAGCTCGGCCACCTTGCCCAGACGGCGAACCCGCTGCAGCGGCTGGTTGGCGCTGAACACGGCCACACCGGCCGAGTCGTAGCCGCGATATTCCAGACGGCGCAGGCCTTCTACCAGGATTTCAGCCACATCACGTTGGGCGACGGCCCCGACGATGCCACACATACACTTCTCCTCAAGACGTAATAAACGGAAATTGATTTGGATGGTTCAGATAAAAATGTCAGCCAGTCCTGTCAGCCAGCAACCGGGGCGCAGATCAGCGTGATCCCCCTGGCTTGAATTTGTTCTCTGGCCGAGGTGGCCAGCCCTTCATCGGTCACCAGGGTATGGATGCTCGACCAGGGCAGCTCCAGATTGGGGATCTTGCGGCCAATCTTCTCCGACTCGACCATGACGATGACCTCCCGCGATACCTCTGCCATCACCCGGGACAGGCCCACCAGCTCGTTGAAGGTGGTGGTGCCTCGCTCGGGATCTATGCCATCGGCACCGATGAACAGCTGGTCAAAGTCATAGGAGCGCAGCACCTGCTCCGCCACCTGACCCTGAAAGGATTCAGAGTGGGGATCCCAGGTACCGCCGGTCATCAGCAGAGTAGGTTCGTTCTCCAGCTCGCGCAGGGCACCGGCCACATTGAGGGAGTTGGTCATGACGATGAGGCCGCGCTTGTTGCCCAGCATGGGGATCATGGCGCTGGTGGTGCTGCCGCTGTCGATGATGACGCGATTGTGATCGCGGATCCGTTCGGCGGCGGCACGGGCAATGGATAGCTTTCGTTTCGAAACTTGCTCCGGATTGCTGTCCACCACCATCTCGCTCGGCAGAGGCACGGCACCACCATAACGACGCAACAGCAGGCCACCGGTTTCCAGCACAGCGAGATCTTTTCGGATGGTCACTTCCGAGGTGGAGAAGTGCTTGGCGAGGGTATCGACACTCACTTCACCCTGCTCCTGCACCAGATTCACTATAGTGTGACGGCGCTGCTGAGTATTACGTTTGGTCATCATTAAGTTTCGATTCGAAAGAATGGCGAAATGTTAGCGCCTTTTTCGGAAAAATAAAACAGCAAATAGGATCCGATTTGGTTCGATGCCAGAATGGGGCAGCTGATTTGCAACGAGGACGCCATGCAAAAAAAAGTCATCTGGCTGGTGGAAGATGAGGCCAGCATCGCCGACACCCTGATCTATGCGCTGCAAACCGATGGTTTCGAGGTGGAGTGGTTTCCCCTTGGCCAGACGCTGTTGACGCGACTGGAACAGACGCGACCCGATTTTCTGATCCTGGATGTGGGGCTGCCGGACATCAGCGGCTTCGAGTTATGCAAGCAGGTACGGGCCCGCTGCGACACCCCCCTGATGTTTCTCACCGCCCGCAGCGAGGAGATAGACAGGCTGATCGGGCTGGAAATTGGCGCCGACGATTATGTGGCCAAGCCGTTCTCGCCACGGGAGGTGTGTGCCCGGGTACGAGTGATACTGCGCCGCAGCCAGCCGGTCGCCACCCAACCGAGCCAGTTGCTGGCACTGGATGAGGAGGGGGCACGCATCAGCTTTCACGGCCAACCGCTGGCCCTCACCCGTTACGAGTACCTGCTGCTCAAGACGCTGATGCAGGCACCTGGACGGGTCTACTCTCGTCAGCAGTTGATGGATCTGGTGTGGAGCGGGGCGGAAGAGAGTCTGGATCGTACCGTCGACACCCACATCAAGACCATTCGCGCCAAGCTGCGGGAACGTGACGCTGACGCCAACCTGATCCTGACCCATCGCGGGCTGGGCTACAGTCTGGAACTGGCATGAGGATCTGCCTGCAGCAAGCATATGGTCTGGCGCCCGGATACAAACGGATAGAACTGGTATGAGAATAGGACTGCAACTGCTGTGCGGACTGGTGCTGATCTTCGCACTGGCGGCCTGGTTTGTGCTGGAGATCTTCGTCGAGGAGATAAAACCCGGGGTGCGCAGCGCCACCGAAGATACTCTGGTTGACATGGCCCAGATGCTGGCACCGCTGGCACTGGACGATCTGCAGGAAGGAAAAATGGCCGATGGCAGGCTGGCCAGCGCCTTCGCCCGCCTCAACCAGAGCCCCATCAATGCCCTGATCGACGGGCACCTCAAGCAACAGGCTGAATATCGCATCTATGTGACCGACGCTAAAGGCAAGGTGGTCTATGACTCGGACGGGGTGGATCTGGGCAAGGACTATTCGCGCTGGAACGACGTCTACCGTACCCTGCGTGGCCAGTACGGGGCTCGCAGTACCCGCAGCGATCCGGATGATCCCGCCAGCTCCGTCATGCACGTGGCCGCGCCGCTGCGTGAGGGGGGGGACATACTGGGCTCCCTCACGGTCGCCAAACCCAACCGCACTCTGATGCCAATGATAGAGCGCAGCGAACACCAGCTATTGCAGGCGGCAGCCATGCTGTTGCTCATCTCGCTGCTGATCGGCGCCCTGCTGGCATGGTGGCTCAACCGCGCCATCGGCAAGCTGGTGCACTACGCCGATGCGGTCAGTCACAACCAGCCTGCCACTCTGCCGGGACTCCACAGCCCGGAGCTGGAGCGACTCGGTCGTTCCCTCGAAACCATGCGCCGTCAGCTCGATGGAAAGGCCTATATCGAATCCTATGTACACAGCCTGACCCACGAGCTGAAGAGCCCGCTGGCCGCCATTCGCGGGGCTGGAGAGCTGCTGGCCGAAGCGCCCCCCCCCGAGGTGGCCCGACGTTTCATCGGCAACATCAATCTGGAAACAGCCCGCATGCAGCAGTTGATAGAACGCATGCTGCAACTGGCCAAGCTGGAATCGGGGCAGGGGCTGGATCGCCAGGCAACCGAACCCGCCAGACTGGGCAAGCGGGTGCTTGATGCCCGCCAGATCATAGCCCAGCGTCGTCAGGTAACCTTGGTGGCCGAACTGGCCGACGCCTCAAAGCAGAAGTGGGATCCCCTGCTGGTAGAGCAGGCCCTCGGCAACCTGCTGGACAACGCCCTCGACTTCTCCCCTGCCGGCAGCACGGTCAGATTGACCGGCGAGATGCATGCAGACGGCTATCGCTTTCAGGTACGGGATCAGGGTCCCGGCATTCCGGACTATGCCCTGCCACGCATCTTCGAGCGTTTCTACTCCCTGCCCAGACCCGACAAGGGCAAGAGCAGTGGTCTGGGGCTCAGCTTTGCCACAGAAGTGGCACGCCAGCATGGCGGTCGGCTGAACCTCTGCAACCAGCCACAAGGTGGCGTGCTGGCCGAACTCTGGCTGCCAGCAGGCGGACACTTCACATTGGGCACATAAAGCGGCGCTATGCTGCCGCCTCCCGGCCCTTTGTCCCATTCTCCAAGGAGACCCCATGTCCCGGATCCTGTTACCCGGCCTGCTCGCAGCAGGCCTGATATTCTCACTGCCAGCCAGCGCGGCCTCCGGCTGCATGCTGTTTGCCGATGGCACAGGCAAGCCCATCAGCAGCCAGGGGGATTGCTCCAGCCAGTTGCCACCCGCCTCCACCTTCAAGATACCACTGGCGCTGATGGGCTATGACAGCGGCTTCCTGGTGGATGAAAATCTGCCCGCTCTGCCATTCAAACCCGGCGACGATGACTGGTTGCCCGCCTGGCGCGAGACCACTACCCCGAGCCGCTGGCTCACCTACTCTGTGGTCTGGTACTCCCAGCGTCTCACGGAGTGGCTGGGGATGGAGCGCTTCCAGCAGTATGTCGACCGCTTCGACTACGGCAACCGTGATCTTGCGGGCAATCCCGGCAAGCACGATGGTCTGACCCAGGCCTGGCTCAGTTCGAGCCTCGCCATCAGCCCTCAGGAGCAGGCCCGCTTCCTCGGCAAGATGGTGAGCGGCAAGCTGCCGGTCTCCGCACAGACACTGCAGCACACGGCCAATATCCTGCGCCAGCCCGACATCGATGGCTGGCAGATCCACGGCAAGACCGGCATGGGCTACCCCAAGCTGCTGGATGGCACCCTCAATCGGGATCAGCAGATCGGCTGGTTTGTCGGCTGGGCCAGCAAACCGGGCAAGCAGCTCATCTTTGTCCACACTGTCGTGCAAAAGCCCGGCAAGCAATTCGCCTCGCTCAAGGCGAAGGAAGAGGTGTTTGCCGCCCTGCCTGACCAGCTGAAGAAGCTGTGATCCCAGAACCGGCGCAAGGCGCCGGTTTTTTTATCACCCTTCACTCCCGCTTCACACAGCCCCATCTCCTCTTCACCCAAGCCCGGCACACTTGTTCCCGTCAACAAGGAGATGTGTCATGGTCAAACAGATATTCACCCACAAGATCTTTCTGCTGCTGTTGCTCAGCCTGCTGCTGATGGTGCCGGTGCAATCCATAATGGAGCTGAACCGGGAGCGTCAGGCCTATCGCAGTCAGGCCATCCACAGCATCATGGCCAGCAGCAGCGGTCCGCAGCGGCTGCTCGGGCCGGTCGTGGTGCAGCCATACACCCGCACCGTCATCATGGAGCAGGATGGCAAGCGCTTCGAACGCAAGCTGCAGCTCTACCGCTACCTGCTGCCGGAACAGCTGGATGTGCGGGCCAGCATGGAAGTGACCCCCCGCAAGCTCGGCATCTATCAGGCCCAGGTCTACCAGACCCGGATCTCCCTCTCCGGGCATCTGCCAACCCGGCTGGAAGGCAAGACGCTGGTATCCGGTGATCCCGATCTGAGCGTCGATGGCGCCGATCCTGCATTGGTGGCGGGCAAACCCTATCTGAGCCTGGTGCTGTCCGATGCCCGCGGTATCAACAGCGTCCCCGAACTGCAATTGGGGGAAGCGCGTATTCCGTTTGCCCCTGGTGCCCGGCTTGGTGACGGTCTGGCCGGTATCCATGCCCCCCTCGATACCTTGCCGGACGACAATGGCGTCTTCCATATCGAACTGAATCTGCAGGGCATGAACACCCTCGAAGTGGTGCCGCTCGGCCAGGACAGCAAGCTTCACCTCAGTAGCAACTGGCCTCACCCCAACTTCATCGGCGACTTTCTCCCCGGCAACCAGACCTTGGATCAGCAAGGCTTCGAGGCCAGCTGGCAGACCAGCTGGTTTGCCACCGACATGGAGACCCGCTTCAATCGCATGATGAAGGGAGTCAGCGGCGATCTGCCCGCCTTCAGCGTCAGCCTGGTGCAGACGGTGGATCACTATCAGCTGAACGAGCGGGCGGCCAAGTATGCACTGCTGTTTATCGGCCTCACCTTCATCAGTTTCTTCATGTTCGAACTGCTCAAGGGGTTGCGGGTACACCCGATCCAGTACGCTCTGGTGGGCATGGGGCTGGCGATCTTCTATCTGGTGCTGCTGGCACTGACCGAGCACCTGGGCTTTGGCTGGGCGTATCTCATCGCCAGTCTCGCCAGCGTGCTGCTCAACGGTTTTTACCTTAGCCATGTGCTGGGCGGGCCTAAACAGGGGCTCGGCTTCGCGGCCTTGCTGGGGCTGGTTTACGCCATACTGTTCGGCCTGTTGCAGGCAGAAGAGATAGCCCTGCTGCTCGGCGCCCTGCTGCTGTTCGCCATACTGGCGCTGGTCATGATGCTGACCCGCAAGCTGGACTGGTATCGCGTGAT